>Ga0070717_10001243_pt1 | contig 17355 bp, 34 predicted proteins | sample LARL113metaG_FD_71366 | JGI IMG/M metagenome (GOLD analysis project Ga0070717, IMG submission 71366) | Corn, switchgrass and miscanthus rhizosphere microbial communities from Kellogg Biological Station, Michigan, USA - LAR L11-3 metaG | ecosystem: Host-associated > Plants > Roots > Rhizosphere ... | reverse complement strand
TTTCCATTGTACTATCCCTTTCAGAGATGGGTAAAGGGGCCGGATTGCCCGGCCCCTATTACCATTGACGTCTTACTGATTTGCCGTTTCGGGTGTGTTTTCCGTTACAGCAGGAGTGCCATTGTTGGCATTGGCAGGCGGAATGTCCGTAACCCGGAGAGAAACGACCACGGTGTCATTCTGACCAGGCTTATCGGCGCCAAATGCCGCCTTATAGCCTAGTGCCTTTGCACTGGTGTAGATACGATCCTTGAAAGTCTGGACCTGATCCTTTGGAATGGAAAGAAGTAGACCGTAGGACTTTGTCCAATCCTTTGGCTTACCGCTTTCGACCCAAGCATCATATCCCGCTTGGATAACCTGATCAGTGAATTGCCTTTCTTCGGACTTTTCACCAGTGTCCTTGGTACGGCGATGTTCCGCCATTACCTTTGGATCAGTGACCTTAACAACGGTGCCACGAATAGCGTTAAGGTCAAGGGCAGGCCGTGCCTTTGGCGGAGTGTACTTATGATTGGTGACTGTCGGATTCTTTTCAGAAACGACGTCATGCCCGGCGCCTTGATTGCACTTCTTACCCTTATTAGTTCCGCTAGTAAGAACGAAACCACACCGATTACGACCAGCCATTGTCTTTTCCTTTCTAATGGCTGAATTAATAAGGCCCATCAAAGGGGAAGTGGTACCCGGTAGCGACAAAGGGTAATGGTTCCGAATCGCTATGCTCCGAGGTCTCCTGCCCTGCCCGGCCCTACCGGCCCCCGGATGGGGGCCTGCAACCATTCAAGCATAGTCGCAGGTCAAAGTCAAGTTGTAACACGCGATTCGGGCCGAACGGACCCGATTGTTACCTAATCGTGACCTTGCAGTGCTTTCAGATCATCATCGCTAGCCGCGATTCGTGCAAGCATTCGAGATGTACAATCATCACATCTTGCAGTTCGACAATTGATACGAATGCGGAGCTGAATGCACTTAAGACATAGGTTCATTGCGGTTTCGCATTCCGTCGCAATGTCGATTTACCTTGAATGACTGATACCCAACCCGGCTTATGTTTGCCATCGTTAACCCATCTTTCAATGGACCAAAGCACTTCTCGATTGGGACCATTGACCATATAACTGGTGCGACCAATCAATGTCCGGGCCCTTTGCATTACAGGACGCAACGTCCTTTCATAAAGGATTTCGGTATAATCAATCTCGGCCGGTTCGTGCGAGATCAAACGTATCTGCCAACGTGGCAATCCATTGTGAATTAGATGATTAGGCAATTCGATCCCACTTACCAGTAACGACATTGAAATGGAATCCATGGAACCTATTATCCATTCCAACACCTACAGTAGCAGCATCTTTCCAAGTCCAAGCATTTGGATCATTCCATTGTCCAGGTGGGACCAAAGGTTTAACTGTAATTGCCTTAGAAACAGTGTTATACCAATCACTAGAGAACACGTCTAGGTCAAACAATGTCGAGAATTTATATTGAATACCGACAATAGGGAATGGTCCGCCGGCGGCCGCAAGAATCTGTTCTGCAGTAACCAAACCGTCATTAGGTTCTGCCAAGAATAGAACTGGTCCAGAGGTAATGTGATTGGCAATAAGTGTATTCACCAATGGAGTAACGTTGCTGGTAAAAGTATAAAGCATCGGGAATCGTTGTCCCGGTCGGGTACTATTTTCAAAATTGGCATGTGCCAATGGCCACCAATTAGCAGCATCTTGATTAGTGGCTGCATCTGGTTCAATATCCAAACCATCCGCAGTCTTATCACTACCATGATCTTGGCAAAGTCTAACATCACTAGGCTTAAATACATTGGTTGGCCATTTAATATCAACTGATCCTGTTGTATAGCCAACTCGAATCAAGTTAACTGGAATAGAATTGATGTTCTTAAATTCGGCATCTGCTGCTGTGATGAATGACATTGTTACCTCACTATTGCTGTAGCATCATCGAAATTGAATGCAGCTGTTCCTATAGTACCAAACCAAACCAATCCTGCTGTATTCATTTGATTGGCGGTATCAAAAAAGTTTTGTGCATCTGTTTTTCCATTAGGTCTGACTACGGTATTATCAAACCCAAGGTTTGCCAAACCTGCGACTCCAATTGAATTAACACGTTCAAAGAAATCAATGGCAGCACGCGCGGATGAATGAAAGTTTACAGCAACTTCCCCTATATCAATATTCAGTTGATTCATACTCAAATTGACTTGATTACCAATTGGCATAAGTACTCCATAATTGTCAGAACAACACTAGGGGTAATAGTATTGGTACCAGCTTGATTGATCATATTAACCAACAAAGGACCATTAGGCATTTGTATTTCAGAAGCTGCACGCGTACCAGCAGCAGCGATCAATGCATGAAATACTTGAGTAGCATTAGCACTATCGTAAATACCACCAGGATCAGCCATTGTAAGCGCACAACCATTAGCTTGTGCACCATTGTCAATGTTCAATTTGCATTTTGCATTAGAAGCTGCTGTTAGTCTAGTGATGGTTCCGCTAGGTCCAATAGATGGTTGCGATGCAAATAGTACGCCCTTAGATGGATTACCAGCAGGTATTCCAAAATTAGGTACTGTTGCGTAAGTAGGTTGCAGCAATCTATCAATGGTATAAATATGACTAGTTAGATTGAATGCCCATGTATAAGTCAATGATGTTAGACCGTCAAGGTTTTGAACAGACAAAGTAACCTGATTACCTCGACATGGCCCGGATATGTAAGTTGATATTGTATTAGCGACTAGGTTGCCGCCAATAAGCAAATATCGTTTAGCACCAACAGTCAAACCTGTATTGCTATCAACCCAGTTGACATTAACAACTAGGAATGGAAGTGCCGCACCTGCTGCAAAGAATATTTGAAATATAGCTTCAAAGCTTGGTTTATCAACAGTTACAGCAGAAAGCAATGTGGCACTAGCAGCACCTGCCAATGTTGAACCTGATGCTACACCTTTATTAGTAGTACCACGCAATACAGGAATGCCACCAGGATTACCACCAATAGTCAAACCCTGTACATCAACTCTTTGACTAGGCGTTCCCAACGTTGTGTTAACGGTACTAACATTACTATTGGTAGTTTGCAGTGTTGTATCTTTGGCCAATCCCAATGCATTAATTTGTGCTGCTACTTGTGCTGGTGATGGTGCCCATTGTGTTGCACCCGGTTGAACGTCCACCAATGATGTACCACTAGCAGCGATTGCCCATATTGATTGTTTACCATCAAAGGCAACAGAACCTAGCGGATCAATAATAGACAATTCAGCTGTTGACGATGCCACAATACTTTCTGAATAACCGTAATAGATTTGATTAACCAAATCACGGTTAACCACCAATGATGGTGGATCGCCTGCTGCAATAAGTGGTGTGGCAATACCACTAGCCTTTACAGTAACAAGCATTAATACCTACCGTAATTGCGCCGTTTCCTTGGTTTCATGCCATTGTCTACACCATGCAATAGACGTATTTGTGCATCGGCATCGGCTTCTGTTCCGCTTTTCATATGCACTTTACCGGTATCTGAATTGATTACACGATAAGTCCCATCGTCATTCTTATGTTTTGCATATGGCATTTTAGAACCTAATGTGATGACCCAAATCAATCAGAATTTGTAGTATCAATGCGATAATATACCGAGAAGGACCAGAACGCTAATTAGACCATTCTTCACTATCCACCACCAATCTATTGTAGATAGGCGTGTCAACATTTTCCAAGGTATGCGCCGGAATGGAATGTAGTCCAAGCGTCCCAGTTGGACCCATTATCAGAAATGATGATTGCTGCTCTTGCATTACCATTGGCGTCATAAGTTGACAATGACCCGTGATCGGGGCTGATTTGCCAATATCCCTTTTCTCCGGCACGACCAGTTGCAAATTGCTGACCACTCGATTCGGCCATTGCAATTTCCGCTGCGACGAATGCCGCACCCGAATTCCCACCATTATCAATCCAAAGAGACTCAAGACCATTACAACCAAGGTTACCACGAATGGCGCCGTTAGAATGGCGTGCAAGATACCCTGCAGAATGTCTTGAAACATAACCATCATCTCTATCTGAATCGCCATCATTGCCACGATGGGAACGGATAGTAGGCGGAATAATCAATTGCTGTCCAGGATAAATCAAATCGCAATTTTTGATTTGATTAACTTGGCATACTATCGGCCATTGATTACCGACAATTTTTGAAAGGTAATCACCAGGTTTCACTGTATACATATGTGCAGCAATGATTAGTTCGGCGCCTATCATATAAGTTTCAACACCCATCCTACTAGGATTAGCGCAACCATTACGCCTAGCGCTACTAGAAATCCCTTTTTGAAGTCGTCAGACATTTCTATCCTTAAGCAGCTACTGCCGCAACTTCGGGCTCTTTAGCGAATAGCTCGAGCATTGATGATTTCATATCGTCGGTGCTATCGCCATTAGCCTTAACCAATACATAAAGACCAACGAGTACCAGGATGCCACCCAATAGAATCAATCCGAGTCTTACCAGAATGGCTCTTGCATCCTTAAGCAAACCACTAAATATTCCTTGGAATGCGCCACCAAATAGTCCTTGCAGCAATCCACCAGCACCAGTAGGAATATTGATATTGGTGCCAGGAATATGAATTGAATCTGTTGTTGCTTGCGTTGTCCCGACATTACCAACAATGGTATCAAATCCAGCCGGAACTGTTCCTTGAATAGGTCCTGTAATCTTTCCAGGAGGTCCGCCCAATGATTGGATAAGCTTACTGAAGTCGACACCATAGGCAGTAGGAAATGCACCAGGATCGCCAGCAGCCAATCCTTTTGCCGTTTGTCCTGCTTGCATTGCCATTGTATTACCAGTGCCAGGAGGCGCGGCCCAGCCAACTTCAATGCCAGAATGGCCACCAGTAGCACGACCAATTACTTGTCCCGCTTGTACCTTTTGACCAACCTTTACATTAGCAGCGACATCTTCCGCATAGAATACATAATTACCTGTATCCAAATGCAATCCAATAAAACCACCACCAGGCCACCCGGCATTTTGTGTACTAGTAATTGTACCGGAACCAAGCGCCATTAGATTACCAGAACCACCATAATCTACGCCCTGATCTACCCTTTCGGGTATTAGGCCAGCGCCAATGGGATTGACGAATTGGGGATTTGCCATAACGCCGCCGCCATTGTTTCAGCTTCGGTTGCATTACTTTCGCTAGCAACAGTACCAGCACCAGTGTTCCTAGCTTCTTGCTCTTTTGCAAATATTTCCTCCATTGATTGTTTCATGTTATCGGTGCTATTACCATGTGCTTTCGTTAGTACATAGAACCCAATAACAATGATGATGCCACCCATTAGGATCAAACCCAATCGAACGAGAATGGCCCTAATATCTTTAAGCAATCCGCTAAACACACCTTGAAAGGCACCCCCAAATAGGCCTTTCAATAGATCACCAGGACCAGTAGGAATGTCAATATTAGTACCTGGAATGTGAATACTAGCGGTGCTTACATTTCCAGTTCCGCCACTAGCAGTAGCAGATTGCGGTTGTCCTGCCAATGAAAGAATATTGGATGCATATCCTGCACCAGCGCTCAAATTGCCTGGACCAGCATTATATGCTTCCAATGCCTTAAAGACACTTCCACCTTCTTGTTTGAGCAATTGAGACATATAAGTAACGTATGCCTTAGTGGAAGGGCCCCATTGGAATTCAGTTCCGGCCGGTTGACCAGTTCCCGCATAAGTACTAGGCAAGAATTGCCAAGGTCCTTCCGCGCCTGCCGAACTAGGACCCATATTCTTACCATAGTCTGATTCGACAAAGTTTTGTGCTTCAACAACAGATATGGGCAATCCGGTCCCTTGCGATGCCTCTTGAAAGAATGGCAACAGATTTGATGGCGGTGCAGGAATTCCTGACATTACTTCACCAGCAATGCAATTACGAGTGCATACAATGGCAGAATGGATGCTAGGTAGATAAAGATATTGGCAAATTTAGTTCCCTTCAATTCGCCAATATCCTTAATGACTTCGGCCAATTGCATAGAAACGGCGCTAATTGCCCTAGTACCGTGTTCATCCAACCATTGTACGCGATCCTCTATTTTGCCCAATCGCCTTTCCATATCAGCATTGATATCTACCATGGCGCCAATCCAGACGCTGGCCATGGCATTTTCTTGCCACGATTATCGAATGCATCCCAAAGCAAATACATTCCAATGATAGCAACCACTAGACCAATCAATATTTCGAGTGATCGGTTTTCCATGAAATGGCCACTAGGCTTAGGCGGGAATTTCATGTCAACCTCTTGGTACGATCAAACGCAATCCAGGATGGATTAGATTAGGATTGGAACCAATGGTAGATTTATTGGCACTATATAGTGACTGCCAACTCGACAAATGCAATCGAGACGCAATCAAGGAAAGGCTATCACCCGGCTTAACGGTATAATATGTATTTCCCTTATTGGTCGGATGCGGTTTTGGCGCCGGTTTCATTGGCGTTGTATGTGGCATTCCCGGAGGTCCTTTTGGTCCTGTCGGTCCTGTCAATCCAGTTGGACCAGTTGGACCAGTTGGACCAGCAGGACCAGGCGGCCCAATTCCGCCATTTCCGCCACCTGGAATTTGTGTTGAACTGCCACTAAATCCCAATGCTGCCAAATCTGCTGCACTTCCCTCAGGAAAGCCAGTTGCTGGATCAATTGGTGCACTTGCACCCAATCCGGGCTGTTGTGCACTAGCAGCATTTGACTTTGTATTACTCCTCTTGATTGCCATATAGACAATGGCCAAAAGGATTACGCCGCCACCAATCCACCACCACTTCTTTTTACCAGCAAACATATCCTTACTGGTAGGAGTATTGGGCTTAGTGCCTTCCGGCTTGTTTGGTTCTGGCATTACATCTCCTGATCAATTGCAACACCATTAGGCATATTGCCAGGGAAATCGAATTGCCCAGCACGATTATTGAATACATGATCAACGTCGGGATTACCATAAACCCCGCCATTGTGTGCATGACCAGTAATGTCTTCCCAATTGGCCTGATAAGGCTTAACTGGCAATCCGCTATTGGTTGGCGGAACCCATGCCGACCTATTCTCAATCCCTTCCGCTTGCGCTGCAACTGGCATTGGCGATGGACGATTGGCCAATCCTCGTGGCATTACATCAGAACGCGATTCTGGCATTATGCACCAGTTCCGGGATTGCTAAATGTAACACCAATGATCTTTTGTCCAGGCCCACCAGGGTAATTCGGTTGATTACCAGCTGTGGCATTAAATGCCAATTGGACTTGTGACGGTGCCGGTCCCTTTGGCGCAAATCCGCCAGCCATTTGCCCACCATGCATTCTGCCCGGTTCAATTGGAATAACGGCACCCAACCATCCAGCGCGCCTATACTGACTAGAAAGCCTTTGATAGTTACGCGGAATGGCCATATAGCCGGAGAACAATTGCACCTGGTGTGTTTGATCTGTTGCATACTTATTGAAGGTAACCGGAGTTACCTCCATATCCATTTCGCCGCGTAGGATATGTGGATTCGGTGCTTCAAATCGTCCTACACCTTGGCGGAAAGCCATTGGCTGGCCTTCCACACCAGGCGGATAAATGGCATACGGATCAATGACTGTTTGAGTCATTTCCGATAGTGCCTCATTGGCATGAGTCATAACTCACCCGCGCCAATCCTCTGACCAGTTAGAGTAGTACCAAGGTTATTGATACCAGTGAATACTGTCCCAGCACTGGTAGCGAATCCCTTTGCATGGGTGACAATCAAGACAATGATTGATCCCACAAAGAAAAGGGTTAGGACTTTCCATCCTTGCGACATTTTAAGCCGTCCCTGCATGTGGTGTGTTTTGAATTCCCGAATACTGATTAAATCCCTGTGGTGTATATGGCTTATTACCAGTAAAGGTTGCTACCATTCCACCGAATTGAGAGATTACCGCGCTATTGGTAATCATGTAAATGACCCAGAAAGCCATCATGACAACAACCATTGCCTTTCCGAGGTCATCGTTGATACCGGCAATAATTGCCATGATTCCGACGGCAACGGCTTCAAATGCCATTACTAGAATGCCGGTACCTGTATCTGGTGCTGCCATAATTGCCTTCCCGTAATGCCACCAGGGAATGGATTATTGGATGCTGTCGGCAATGGCACTGTTTGCTTTGGTGGTTTTGCCGGTGCATTTGGTTGTGGTTTAGGCGTTGGTGCATTTCCGCTATTCTGTGAAGTACCGCCACCAAATACCGGAGTGATATCACTAACGCCGCCACTTGTGAACAGACTGTGAAACAACGACCTTTGGCCGCTAGTCAGAAAACGCAATACTATTAGTGCTAGTCCTAGCCACAAAACAGTATTCTGGTATTTATTCATAGCGGCCTAGGCCATCCCATCGAATGCAATTGTTCCAATAGTAGATAGGTACCTACTGCGGAAGCGATTAGCATCATATACAAACCCCACGGTGGAATTTTCATAACACCACCTGTACTCCTGGTGCATTTGATTGCGGAGCTGTGGCAAGTGCTGGTGCCTTTCCGCCGGGCACCTTTGAATAGGCAGATGACAATCCTTTTGCCACTGAATGCGGGTTACCCTTGACACCAATGTAAATCAGGATAATGCCAACGCCAATTATGATGATGCCCCACGGATTCATATTTAGCCCTTGTAATGAACGAAATGCAGTAGCACCAATCCGACCACCAGGAAAATGATCGCCATTACCACTGGTGATTTAGTGGGGTGCAACCAATTGACGCCGCCCTTACCGGAAACGGCACCTGCTGTTGGTCCGCCTTGGATTTGTGTACCACCCATTACGTCACCTCCAATTACCGATCCTGCCCATTCACCAGGAGCAGGAATTACCGGAGGCGCATTATAAACGCCACCGCGTGGCCAAAAGCCAGGACCAGTATATGCCGCACCGAATGTCAATGGCGCATAGCCTTGACCGGGTGCCACATTTACCAGTTGGTTATTGACCGGCTGTGATTCGTAGCCAATCATTGACCATTCCTTACTGAGTAGCGACAGGCACGAGCAATTCGGTACCAATTACCGCATAAGTGCTAGCACCAGGCGCGGCGTTGAATTCAAGGTGAACGTGCGTATTGGCATTGGTAAGTGTGTTCAATACGCGCATGTCATTTGAAAGTGCGTCACCAGAGGTATTGGCAAGCATATCCCAAATGATGGTACCTTGAGGCGGAATGAAGCCATGCTGGTCCTGGAATCGACGCTGCATTGCAAGCATTGAATCGTCGAAACGGGGCAGGTTAGAACCGTATAGCAGTTGTGCCTTTGTGCAAGTGGTGGTAACTACCGGATAAACACCAACACCAGCAGTCGGGTCAAATAGCTTAACCCAAACAGAAAGCAACTGACCATATTCCGTAACCGGAATATCAACCTTTGTAATGGCACCCATCGGATAACGCTTGGAAGTGCGCCGGTATTGCCAGTTAAACACCGGAGGCAATTCCGCGGGATTGGCACTAGCGTAAATACCAATGCGCCGTGCATTGATATTGACGTTTGCAGCGCCAGCACTTGTACCAGTCCAAGGCCCATGATCAGCATCCGCAGCTGTCAATGCAGCGAATTGGAACTTAGGCACGACAACCCTTTCGCCACCACCCATATACTGTGGCGAAACGAATGCACTAATAGGCGCAACTGCACCACTTGCATTCGGCAAAAGAGTACCATCAATGGCCAGATCCCAATAGCCATCAATGAATAGTCCACCAGGAATTTCCAAAAGGAATGAACCAGAAACACCAGCAGCAGGCAATGACACAAATGCACCAGAACCGCTAACCGTTGTAAGGTTAGTCTGTGGTTCGGCGGAATTCGCAAATGTACTTGCAGCATTCGTACCGATAAGCGGCTGAATGCTATTCTGGCCGCGTCCGCGCATTGGCCGGTATTGCTGAAAGAATGCCAGATCAAAGCCGCTTTCGCATTCAACAGGCGTATACTGACCCTGCAATTGCAGCTTAAAGTTCTGGTAAATGTTATATGGACCTTCCGGCTGGAATGTCGAACCAACAAACGTAGTGGTTACGTTAATGGTTGTTTCCAGTTCCCACCACTTAACAATATCCGTTTTCTGGAATGAACCGGGCGGGTTAAATGACGTCTGCGATGCCAATGCCAATGGTGTAACGAGTCCCTGTAGATTCTCGTATTGTTCCAATGGCTGGGTATATCCAGGAAGGCCATAGAAAGCGCCAACTGGCACCTGCTGTACATTCTGACCGGGCATTGTTAATTACCTCTTTCAGCCAATTCCGACACCAGGCAGAATGCCCTGGCCCTGGTGATGCGAAACCATATGGAATACATACAGGCCACCAATGACAGCAGCCAAAAGGAATAGAACGTGAATCAAACGCATTACGCTACGCCTCCATTGTGATCAACGCCGCCCTTTACCAGGGAAAGCGGTCCTGTCCATCCAAGACTTGTAAAGAGCCATCCAAGCAATGCCATCCAGGCAATGACCAGAATAGCCATTGTGAATGAGAATACCAATGGGTGATCAAACTTTGCCAGTTCTGGCATTAGTCCACCTCTACTAGAGTAACGCCAACCACTAGGTAGCGTTTTCCATTCTTATCGGTGCAAAACAAATGCCCGTTTTCAACGTCAATTTCAGGCCTTTGTTCGGGTTCCTTTGAACCCCCGATGTTGAGCTTTTCAGCCATTAGCTAGCCGCCAATTGCGATAGGTACGAATCCGGCAATTCTAGAATGAATGATGTTGGATCAGATACAGTTCCGCCGGGATTAATTGTGAATTGTTTCGCTACATAATTCCCTTCCGGGGGATAGATATCTTCCGGTATTCCCATTTCCCAAAGGTAGCGCATATCCCGTGTGAATCGCAAATAAAAGAGCGTGACACGAGACGAAAGCGTATTGAGCAATGGCGGAATACCATGCGGTCTATGTGCCCCCAATAGAAGGCCAATATTTCGTTCACCACCAGCTCTTGCAGTGCGCAGAATGACATCATTTCTGGCGTCAATTCCGAGCGTGTTACGCTGGTAAAAGTCCAATCCCTCATCAACTATCAATAGTCTTTCGCGGTCCTTGATCTTTTGAGATACAAAGGAATGCATAAGCATATTCATATAGCGCCAATATGCTGGATTGTCATGTTGCATAATGACGACTTCACCAGGCCGACGCTTATCCCACATTCCGCGGAAAGGATGTGCTGAATTCCAATTCAAAGCAACGCTATTCGGAAGTACCGGCCCCTTTGCCCAATGTTCGTATTGCTTTGCGGCATCCTTACGCCAAGCGTTATTGGGACCATATGCTATTGTTTCAGCTCTAAACCGTGGTTTAGTATCTGCAAGCAATTGCATACATTCTGGCCGTTCTCTTTGAACATGTCGAATGGACACGTCCATAAAGGTACTTTTGCCGGTGCGTGTTCCGCCATACATTAGGTGACGTTCACCCGGCTGTTGTACCAATTCCTCTAGCGATGCCATAATGGTTATTCGTGCTTATCCGATTCGATTGCCAGACGTTCCTTTTGCTCGAGAATGGCCGCTCGCATATCCTTTGGCAAACCATTCACGAAATCGCCGGGCATTGGCATATTGATAATGTTCTCTCCGGTCGCTGTCCAATACAATACAGCGGCCGCTTGGCGCATGTAAAACTCGAGAATGTCAGGAGGTACAATTGAGGATTCCTCAATCATTTCCTCAGTTAGCATTCTCATAAAGGTACCTACGCGATTCCCTTTTGATTCTGCAATGGCCCCTGTAAAGTATGTCATTGCGATTCTAGTGCGCCGGATGATATCCGAATCATCCAGTTCCGGGGTTGAATAGTGGGGACTCAATTCCCCCGTCGCCGTTTCCGGCGGCATTGGCAGGCCCTTGTCCCTGATCCGTTCGTAGATACCCATTGTTAATGTTCTCTCCTGTATTTGGATTGGCAGGTGGTTGCATTACCCGCGCATTAACGGTTTGCTGCCGCGCCATTTCCATACGGTGACGTTTAGCAATGCGGTTGACACGTCGCATCCAGAATACCAATGTCCAAACTGATTCAACGGAATCAGCAGATGCCACTAGCATTCGTCCCCGCTTGCGCATAAACGGTGACTTATTGGCCAATTCTGCCATTGGCGCGGCAAGTTCCTTAAGGTCCTCTTTGGAAAGACGAATTTGTTCGCGTTCTCTATCGGTAAGCAAATGTTCGATATCACGCAATGCCAATGTTAGATAAGCATCGGTCATGAATCGCAATACAGTTCTACCAAGGAAATCTTGCCATTCCGCAGCGGTAGGCGGACCAGTCTTTGCCTTTCCCTGGTCATTCTCTACCTTATCAGGCTTATCAATAAGCCTTTCTTTTGGTTCACTTGGCGGAATGAATGCGGCGTCACCGGAAGTGTCTTCCGGTTCGTGCAATTCCGGTTCATCGGTAACCGAATCGGTGACGCCTTTTGACCGGATTCGGTGTGCTGCTTTCGCTGCTTGATTGCTCGGTTGCATTTCCGGTGGAAGCACTTTGATTTGCAGTTCCGGTATTTCCGACATTGGCTTCGACCTTTTCTACATTCTCATTCTGGGTAGTTTGTTCCCGCTCTCGCAAAAGCGCTGTGATTCCCGCGAATCCAGCTGCCATTTCTTGGCGGAGGGTTTCTGTATCGGATAGTGCGGCAGTTGCATTCTCATTCGCTTCCGCTGCTTGTACACTAGCGGCACTTGCCACAATTGCCGTTTCATTAGCAGCCTCCGCAGTTTCTGCGGAAATTGCCAATGCCACATCTGCTGTTTCTGCGGCTTCTTGTGATTGCTCAGCTGCTATTTCAGCGCCTATTGCGGCTTCGGCAGTTTCCCTTTCCAATTCCTCTTGGGATTTAATATTTTCAACTGCCTGTTGTGCTGCTTGTGCTGCCGCTTGTGCTTCCGGGCTCACTTCCGACATTTCCACCACCATTAATTTTGGTTTGTCCAGGAACGTTCTGTGAAAGGTATTGAAGCCATTTAACTAGCGTATTAGCTACGCCGTTCAACTTCTTTCCGTGCAAATAGTGCAATGTCGCTATCGACAATCCCGGCACTATCACGTAGGGAAGATAGTAGTTTAGAAACATGTGCATTGTGCTTCTCCAATTCATTTGCGATGTGCTTTTTAATGCTATAATGATGCCATACAAATAGGACCGTAGTCCATACCGATATGGCAAACATATTTGGCCAGAGCTGCAACCACCATTCCCATAGAAGGTGCATATTACACCGTTTCGAATACGTCCGAAGCGTGACCAGATAGACCAACGAAATAACCGTTAACTGGCAAGTTGGTTGCACAAAAAACGAGGCGCCTTTCATGTGGCTTCAATACAATTCCACAAGGAATTGTAATGACGCCTCCATTACCAGTACCTCGACTTGTGTCAATCGGGATAATCCTATCTCCCAATTGCACAACAACGCCAGTTGAGTTATTTGGAAAGCCAGCAACGACAATTGTATCAATGCGTTCGCTAAACGTCATATAGGTTGGCTGTATCTCTTGTGGTGAGATAAATGTGCCAGGACCAGAAACGTATTCGTCAACTGGATGCGATGCATCAAATGTCTGCTGGGCAATTCGCTGCAATTGCTGGTGCATATCCAAGAGGAATTGACTAAACATATCCTCTGGTGATTGTGGCCTTTGGCGGGTATGTATTTGCAGCCCTGTCGGGAATGATTCCGGCATTTCATTGTTACCGTTCTGTTATCGAAAATTTACCATTCCGTTATACCCTATGGGCGGGCTCGGGTGTACCCTGGTAGTGGGGCCACCCGGCCCTTTCGACCCATGCCCATATAGGGAGTGTACCACATGTCCGAAGGACACATCGTACCCAAGTCAAAGGCTGCAATGGCCAAATCAGCTTACGATAACTTTATCGCAAAGCTGGAATTGGAAGCGTCGCTAACGGAAACCGACAATTCAGCAATCGTTATGGACGTCGTTTCTAACATCCTTTCCGCGGAAACAATGGAGGATGCAACAAAGGCACAGGGAATTGGACTTCCGAGTGCCAAGGAAAACATGGTGGACGTTGAACATGCTGTTAACGATTTCACCGTGCATAAGGGTAATCCGGCATTCGAGGAAAATTCAATTGGTTACTTCTTTGTGGTAGATGCGACCAATCTTGAAACCGGAGAAGCCATTCGCTATTCCGTCGGCAGCTCCAATGTTCTCGCCACTTTGTGGCACGCAAGGGACCTCGGCCAATTGCCATTTGAAATGGTCATTCGTTCCAAGCCAACTGCAAACGGTGCTTTGCTTTTTGTTAAGTCGCTTTCACGTAGGGCGATGAAGGTTAAGGCAGAGAAGTAATCCGGTAAAGCCGCGGGAATGGCGCCCGCGCCTAATGACACTAGGTACGGTAGCCATTCCCGCTCCGGGTTATGGAGAACCTAGAACCAAGGGATATTGAGGATCTTTGGGATAGGTTCGATTCAAGTGTTCCTATCGCTTATGAATCTTCACACCAGGAATATGTAGCACATGAATACATTGCCGGTTTCGTTGAAGATATGGCCAGTGGCCATTCAATTCAAGACTCCGATGATTTCTGGGACCTATTGGAATATCTTGGTATAGATTACAACGATTTTCCATGGGAAGAATTCAGAGAATGGTATGACAGTCTTTAACGACATAAGCATTACCAAGGTAGTTAATGGCGAGGAATCGTCATTGTACATAAAGCCGCCATTGGATATTGATTTGCCCTATAGTGGTGGTGAGGCCCGCACGAATGCCAAAATGGAATTCATAATGTGGGATGGCGAGGCTTGTGTTGATACGTCATATTGTCTCTTTGGTAATAGCAAAGGTGACGAAATATGCGTACCTCGGCGGATTACATCGGTTGAATTGATTGAGCTAATGATGGAAAGCGCGCGTAAGTATTCGCGCGCTTTCCACATTGGCTATGGATTCGACTATGATGTGGATAATATCCTTTGGGATGTGCCCAAATACAAACTCGCAATGCTTAATGATAGAGGACGTATTAGGCACAAGTTTGAGAATGGAATTACTTATGCGATCAATTACATACCGGGTAAATCCATTCGGATCACAGAACTCAAAAGAATTCGTGATAAGGATGGACATCTACGAGAAAAGAGGGGGACATCAATACGAATTGACGACATTGTTTCGTACTTCCGCACCCGGTATGACAAAGCTTTGGGGAAATACCACATTGGTACTCCGGCTGAATTGGCGTCAATGGCCATTGATAAGGAACGTCGAAACGAATTCTACTGGAAAAACATTGAGTCAATACGGCGGTATTTCCGAGTCGAATTGAGATTGGGTCCACCGCTAATTGAATGTATCCGTCGAGCTGTATATGGCGCCGGTTATCACATTGGCCAATGGTATGGCCCTGGTGCTATTGCTAAGGCTATGCTACGGAAACACAATATGCATAGCTATATGGGTAAGCAGCCCGATGAAATACGAGACATAGCATTGTCGGCATTCTCAGCAGGACGATTTGAAAGGTTCAAAATTGGATACTACGAAGGTACAGTATACGTTGCTGATATCAATTCAGCCCATCCCTACGGAATCTCTCAGCTACCGAATATGGCGAATGGGAGCTGGCATTATATCCGCCACCCTGATAGGCGCAATTGTCTACGATATCGTATGGCCCTATGGCATATCCGATACGAAATTGGGCGAAAAGATCGTGTCGGCATTGTATCAGAAAACAAACTCAACGACTTTGGATTGTTCATAGATATACCATTCCCGCTATTCCAACGTAGACACGACGGTGCCATTTACTATCCAATGGCTGTTGACAATTGGTACCATTCCCCAGAAGCAATGCTAGTGGTTGACGATCCTTTTGCTGAATTCGTGGAAGCATGGATATATGAGGATGACGATACCTATCCATGGGAATGGGTAAATGACGATTATCAATTGCGACAGGCTCTTATTGTAGAACAGAATCCGGCCGAGTACGCCATTAAATTGGGGCTCAATTCAGGGTTTGGTTCAATTGCACAAAGGATTGGTTGGAATGTCAAGACGAGAGAACCCCCGCATTGGCATTCAATCGAATTGGCGGGACTCATCACTAGTTATACGAAATCCCTTGTTTGGCGAGCTGCAATTGACGTCGGACAATGCGGGGGATTGGTATCTATTGACACAGACTCAATCACAAGTACGGTCAAACCTCGCAACCTTCCGAATGGTGAAGGTAACCAATTGGGCCGATGGAAAGTTGAGGAGTATAGCGGTATATTGTATCTCAGTAACGGCAATTACTGGGTACGGGATATGGATGGTAATTGGCTTCCCCCAAAGGTTCGGGGATGGACTAAGGGAAATGTCGTTCCAACAATCGAATTGGGAATGGAAGCGTTGCGTCACGGAATAACAATGCAACGTCGTACCTATGTTGGATTCAAAAGAGCATTGGCGCAAGGATGGGATAAACGCGGCGAATGGTTGGATGAGGAAATTAAATATGAACCGAATTTTGCTAGTAAGTTTCGGCCGCATTATCCAATCTTGTGTCCGCAATGTGCTGATAAGATACCGCCATGGGAAACGCTCCATTCCTGTATGATAAACCAAAGACCAAAAGCACTAATGGATTCGGAACGCCATTCATTGCCGTGGTTGGAACCGGATAAAGAACCAGAACGTAAACTCAAGTATATGCGAATGATAAATGAGGAGCTGCAATGATGATTCACACGGATAACCTTAAGCCTAATGACACTGTGCTTAAGCGGAATAAAGCTAACGAAGTTATCGACGTATGCACACTTAAGCAAAAGGTACCAACGCTAAGTTGTACCGGATACCATTTCATGACAGTCGGTGGGTCATTGGTTTGCTATGGTCGTGGTATTGTTGAAATTGCGGGGAGGCGACAGTAATGCCTGGTTTCAACAATGACATTGGAATGGTCAAATGCACACTCGTGACATTGGACAAGAAATATGAGATACATTGTAGCTGTGGTCTTTATATTGACTTTGGTTATATGTGGGCTACCGCTGAAAGGCATTACGAGTGTCATCGTATTCGTTTTCCTGATCACGATTGCGACCTTGTTGTGGATGATGCTGTGCCATTGAAAGAAGCCGAGATTCAAAAGAAAATATACCAGGGGAAAGCACGACTAGTAAAGACATTGCGTGTTGAACCAGGAATGACATGATTCCCTGGTGGGCATTCT
>Ga0070717_10001242_pt1 | contig 17357 bp, 11 predicted proteins | sample LARL113metaG_FD_71366 | JGI IMG/M metagenome (GOLD analysis project Ga0070717, IMG submission 71366) | Corn, switchgrass and miscanthus rhizosphere microbial communities from Kellogg Biological Station, Michigan, USA - LAR L11-3 metaG | ecosystem: Host-associated > Plants > Roots > Rhizosphere ... | reverse complement strand
GACGCGGACGCGTTCGACGCGGCGTAAGCGGGTCCGGCAGAATTTATTTTCAGTCACAACGCGACCGGACTTACACTGTGCGTGCATTCATTTGGCAACGTATGGCCGTCGCCCAACTTACGCTCGAGGTCCGCATCGAGCATGCGCATTCTTTGAAGGACCGCCGACAGGTGGTGCGCTCGCTCAAGGACCAGTTGCGCCAGGGATACAACATCTCCGTCGCGGAACTGGACGAAGCAGTGGTGTGGAACAGCGCCACCATCGGTGTGGTGGCCCTGTCACGGTCGCGCGATTACCTGCATGGGCTCGTAGAAGAAGTGGAACGCGCCGCGCGCCGCATCCTCAACGAGCACGGCGCCGAACTGACTGATTCGTTCTGGGAATACATCGAAAGCTGAGCGGCGCCTGCGATCGCCGGCGGAAACTTAAACCGCGGGATTCTCCCCGATGGTTTCGTCCAGAATTACAGAAAGGAATGGTATGTCATTTCAGAGTGGCCTGATAGCAGCGGGGTGCATGTTGGCGCTTGCGGGTACCAGCCTCGTGCGCGCGCAATCGGAATGCGAAGGTTTGAAGAGCCTCGCGCTTGATCACGCATCCATACTCACCGCGATATCGATGGAACCGAGTCCTTTGAAAGCAGCGCCGGGGATTCCATTCAAGGTGCCAGACTTCACCGTTCCGCGGCATTGCGAGGTGACCGGGGTGGCGCGTCCGACATCGGATTCGGAAATCGGCTTCACGCTCTGGCTGCCGCCCCGGGAATCGTGGAACGGCAAATACATGCAGCGCGGCAGCGGCGGTTGGGCCGGGTCCATTCAGCCGGTACTTCTGGCGGCGCCGCTGGCCCGTGGTTATGCGGTGTCGGCAACCGACGACGGCCACCGCACCGAAGGCATCATGCCCGACGCAAGCTGGGCCATCGGCCATCCCGAGAAACTCATTGACTTCGGCTACCGGGCACTGCACGAAACAGCGATCCTCTCCAAGGCGATCTTGCAGGCTTACTATGGAAAGGCCGCAGGACACGCATATTTCTCAGGATGCTCCGATGGCGGCCGCGAGGCGCTGATGGAGGCGGAACGCTATCCCGAGGATTTCGATGGCATCCTGGCTGGCGCGCCCGCCAACCAATGGACCCATCACTTCACCGGATTCGTGTGGAATGAGATGGCGCTAAGCGGAAAACCGGAAAGCAAAATCGCGCCGGAAAAGCTGCCCGCAATTCAGAAGGCTGCCTTGGCCGCGTGCGATGCGTCGGATGGAGTGAAGGACGGCCTGATCAATGATCCCCGCCAGTGTCATTTTGATCCATCGGTTCTTCTATGTCATGGCGCGGAAAGTGCAGAGTGCCTGACCCAGCCCCAAATTGATGCCTTGAAGAAGATCTATGCGGGCCCGGCGAATCCCCGCACCGGCGAGCCAATTTATCCCGGGTATGAACCGGGCACCGAGGCTGAGCCCGAGGCGTGGTCGATTTGGATTGTGGGACTCTCGGTGCAGTCCCTTTTCGGCAACAGCTTTTTTGGCCAGGCCGTCCACGAAGACACCCACTGGGACTGGCGGACGATGGATTTCGATCGCGAGGTGCGCCTCGCGGATGAGAAGACCGCGGCGATATTGAATTCCTACAACCCCGATCTGCGCAGCTTCCGCGATCATGGAGGCAAGCTGATCGAGTACCACGGCTGGGGCGACGCGGCCATAGCCCCGCGCGATTCGATCGCCTTTTACGAGAAGGTGCAGGCGTTTTTGAAGCAATACCCGGATCCGCGTTCGAACAATCCGGGCGACATCCACGCGTTCTATAGGTTATTCATGGTTCCCGGCATGCAGCACTGTGCGGGCGGGCCCGGGCCCACCAGTTTTGGAAATGACGAAATTGGTGCGTTATCGGCGAAGCCCGACGATGCCGAGAACGATATCCTCCTTGCGCTCGACCGCTGGGTGATGGAGGGAGTGGTTCCCGAGAAAATCATCGGCAGCGGCACGATCGGCGCGGATGCCAAGAGCGGCTCAAAAGGTGTGCGTTTGACCCGGCCTTTGTGCGCATATCCGGCGGTTACGCGATACAAGGGTCAGGGAGACACCAATGTCGCGGAGAATTTCGAGTGCGTACGGGAGCCTCCGCAATAAGAGTTCGCCCGGGCCGAGGCCCTGTGAATTGAAGCAAACGGGGTGGGCCCCATGCCCGATTGCCGCCGGATGCATTAACTCCGGGACTGAGCAATGCGCGTGGAACGCGAAACCGCAACCGGCAATGGTTCCGACCCTACGAGTTCCAGCTGATCCATTCCGATTTCCAGGGAAAAACACCGATGGACCGCGGAAAGGGCAATGATGACTTTGCATTCCCGGCGCATTTCCGTCACGATACCAAGGACCCCGTCGAAGACGCCGCCCCGCACCCGCACGTTCCTCCCGACTTCCAGCCAGGCATGCGGCCGCAGCAGATAACCGCTGCTCAATCCCAGGCGAATCCGTTCAAGCTCGTCAGCGCTTACCGTGTGGCATCCCATTCCGCCGCCCAGAAGATGAAGCACGCCGGGGATGGAAATGACCGATAGTTTCTGCCCGGGCACGAAACGGGTGAATACATATCCGGCAAACAGAGGACGTTCCAATTGAACCGTCCTGTCGGTCCAGCGCGAGCGCTCTTTATACACAGGCAAGTAATGCTCCACCGCACGAGCAGCAAGATGCTGGGCAACTCGCTTTTCGTGGTTGGCAGTCACGTGCAGCACATTCCACGGATTCTCGAGCATGGTTCACCTGAAAGTGTTCTGAGTCATCCCGAAGGATTAACTTCACCTGAACGCGCGATTCCCCAAAAGGCCGTCACTCGCGTGCATCCGAGCTGATCCGCGGAGCTGACACTGCCGATGAGGTAAAGCCTATTTTACAACCGCCGCGCGTCTTACAGGTGTGATTCAAATCACGACCGGAACCACCCTCTATGTAACTTGCTGAATCTTCGAGGGATGAAGCAGACCTCCAGCGCGTGTTTGGTCCCCAGCGGGCCCGTTTCCAAGTCGGTATACTCGGCGTATCTCCTTATAGAGAGAGGGCGACGTGATCGACCGACCATCAGACCCAATGTGCATTCCAGCCCAGCGATGCTTGCTGGTCATGGCAACTCGAGCATTCATTTTCCCACTGCTGCTGGCCCTGTGCGCAACCGCGCCCGCGCAAACGCTGCATGACGTTGACGAGCACGCGGCCGGCGATGCACCGCAGGATCCCGGACCTCTGGCGCGCGATCTCTCCGGGGATTTGACGCACACTTCGGTAAAGGCTGCCATGCGCAAGGTAGCGGATTGGCAGCTGGCGCGCGTGAAAGATGAGGCCAGCCAGGACTGGACTTTTGCCACGCTCTACCTGGGCTTTCTGGAAGCTTCGAACACCCTTCACGAGTCGCGATACATGGACCACGTAAAGGTAGTCGCGGAGCATTTTCACTGGACCCTCGGCCCGCGCAAGACTCACGCGGATGACCAGGCGATCGGCCAATCGTATCTGTGGCTCTACAGCCGCCATCCCGATCCGGAGCACCTTGCGCCGTTGCGGCAACAGTTCGACGAAATGATGCAACAGCCGGATGATCCGAAGAACCCTGTCTGGTGGTGGTGCGATGCATTGTTCATGGCGCCGCCCGTGTGGGCTCACCTGTCCGCGATCACCCGAGACGAAAAATACCTCGTTTACATGGATCGCGAATGGCGCATCACTTCCAACCTGCTTTGGGATCCGGAGGAGCACCTCTTCTTCCGCGACAAAAGCTATCTTGACAAGCACGAGAAGAATGGGAAAAAGGTGTTCTGGTCGCGCGGTAACGGATGGGTGATGGGCGGCCTCGCGCAGGTGCTCACTTATATGCCGCGGAACGATCCGCGGCGGCCGTTCTACGTGGAAAAGTTCCGGCAGATGGCGGAGAAGATTCGCGCCCTGCAGAGCGACGATGGGCTGTGGCGTCCGGGGTTGCTCGATGCAGCGGCCTATCCGTACCCCGAGGTTTCAGGGTCGGCATTCTTCGTGTACGCGATGGCATGGGGCGTCCACCACGCTCTTCTCGACCACGCGCAGTATCGGCCGGCGATCGAGCGCGGCTGGAGCGGACTGGTCAAACACATCTACGCCGACGGCCGGCTGGGCAGCATTCAGCCCATCGGCGCCGCGCCCGGTGCCTACACGCCGGGATCGAGCTACGTGTTCGGCGTGGGCGCCTTTCTGCTCGCCGGCTCTGAAGTGAACCAGTTAAGCCGATGAATCGGTACCGAAGCAATCTAAAAGCCAAAGATGGGTGCCCCAGGTCTCGATTTTGAGACCTGGGATACTACCGAAGCTGATCGAAATTCGTCTCATTCATTCATCGCGGCTCGAATGCATCGGTGTTCGGTTAACCCGCTTTTCGCAACTGATTCGGGCTTGTTTCGGAATCAAATACGGCGGCGAAGCGGGCCAGCTTCTGTTCTATTTCCAGCCCGGCTAGAGGACGCCCGTGCCCGGGCGCAACGATGCGCGGCGCGAGCAGCGCAAGACGGCGAATGGATTCCGCCGCCAGCACCGGGTCCGCGGTAAAGTACGCCGGAGGTCCGTGCAATTCCGGCGGCTGAGCGATAGCCGCGTCGAAAAACGATTCCGGTTTGGTCGTGCAGAATGCGTCGCCTACGATCAACGTCAGGTCCGAGGGCCGGAAAAACGACACGTGCCCCGGGGTGTGGCCAGGCGTGTGAATCACTTGCCAGCCGGGCAGTTCGTTGAAGTCCGTTGCCGATGAAAACTCCCGCAGCCGAGTGCCCAGATTCACCGGCCCGCGCGGATACATCGGCGACATAATCGACATCATCCCTCCGCCGGCGCCCACATTGGGTGCGGGATACTCCTTCAGGCCTGTCAGATAAGGCGATTCGAGCGGGTGCGCGTAGATGGGCACGTCCCAGTGATTAGCCAGGTCGGCTGCGCCGCTCACGTGATCGAAATGGCCGTGTGTGAGCACGATGGCAAGCGGGGGCGCATCGAATTGGCGTTCGGCCCAGCTCCGGATGGCCGTGGCCGAGAATGGGACCCCGGCATCGATGAGCGTCCACGATCCGCCGGCATGCGTCACGGCGAAAACATTGACGAAGGCAATGCGCAGGCCGCGCACTCCCTCCGCAATATCGTCCATCGGTACTACCAGTTCTTTGGAAATTTCGTTCTCAGCCATAAGTAAGACCTCGTGTTGATGACAGGACCGCCCCTGCCCGGAGCCGAGGCAGGCCGCGCCATTTTGTCTCTGATGCCGTTTCCGCGTGCAGGGAAATCTGGCGGACATGAGGCGATAGAGCGCGTCTCCCGGGCCGCAGGGATTGATAGACTTTGAAGGAATGAACCCTTCCCAACTGCAGAAATCGATCGAGCGCCATTTCTCCGCGGGTCCGGCCGTCATTGGCGACCCCTCCGCAATGGCCGTATTCGTGGAGTTTCGCGCCGCCCTGGAGCGCGGCGAGGTGCGGTCCGCGTCGCCCGATATTGCGGCGCCCACCGGCTGGCGCGTCAACGTCTGGGTCAAGCAGGGCATCCTGCTGGGCTTTCGGCTGGGAGCCCTCACCGATGCCTCCAGCGCCGGCTTTTCCTTCGTGGACAAGGACACCTATCCCGTGCGGCACTTTGCCGTGGGCGATGGCGTCCGCGTAGTCCCCGGCGGATCTTCCGTCCGTGCGGGAGCTTATGTCGCCCGCGGCGTGGTATGCATGCCGCCCATGTATATCAACGTCGGCGCCTGGGTGGATGAAGGCACCATGGTGGATTCGCACGCTCTGGTCGGTTCCTGTGCGCAGATCGGCAAGCGCGTGCACCTGAGCGCCGCGGCGCAAATCGGAGGTGTGCTGGAACCGGTGAATGCCAGCCCCGTCGTAATTGAAGACGACGTCCTGGTGGGAGGCAACTGCGGCGTCTACGAAGGCACCATTGTGCGCAGCGGAGCGGTGCTGGCCTCGGGGACGATCCTGACCCGCGGAACCCCGGTCTACGACCTGGTAAAAGGCGAGGTGCTGCGCGCCACCGACGACGCGCCCCTGATAATCCCGTCCCAGGCGGTGGTGGTTCCAGGGTCGCGCGCCGTAAACAAGACCAAGGGCCATCCCAACAGCCAGGATTGGGGTCTGAGCCTGTACGCCCCGGTCATTGTCAAGTATCGCGACGACAAGACCAGCATGAGCACTACCCTCGAAGACCTGCTTCGCTGATCAATGCGCAACGTTGGTCGATTGGGTCGCTCCGCCGCAGCACGACATCATGGCCTCCACTTTCTTCCGGATCGATTCCTGAGCTTCGGGCACAAATAATACGTCGCACTCTGAGCCGACGATATGGGGATGGCCGCAGGCCTGCATACGGTCGATCAATTCTTGCGTGCGGCGAACAACTTCGTCGACCGGGATGACGCTGTCGGAGTAAAACGACTTCGACGGAAGATTGCCGTAAAGCACCACGTCTTTTGGCACCAGGCGGGCATCGTCCCACAGTTTGCGAGAACTGCCCAGGCTGAGTACGGTCGGATGCAGGCGCTGCGCGAAAGCTTCCACCATGGGATCGATCAGCTCGCCGCAGTCATGAAAGATCAGGTCGCAGTCAATCGCGTCGAGCATTTCTTTCAACCGCAGGTTCGGTTCCATTACCAGGAGCTCAAACACCTGCGAGCCTGCCTTCAATTGGCGCGGAGAAATGAAGGCCGTGCAGGCCGCGGGCTCGCAAATCATGATGCCCCGAGCGCCGTGCTCGACCTGCGCAAGCAGCGATCTCCGCACCGCTGCTTCCGCCATGCGAAGACATTGCCACAGGAGCCTTACTTCATCCGATTCGCCGGGTTCCACGCCCGTTCCCGCCATGGCTGCTGCCGTGATGGGGTCGGCCATGAGTCTCGTCGTCAGCGAGAACGGTCCAATGGCCATGCCAATGGGGACCAGGTCGCCGAAGGCGGCGATGTAGGCGAGCGCCTGGTTGCGCGCCGTACTTCCCGCGCAGGGCTGGCCGGCTTGGCCGCCGCACAACTTTTCGACCTGCGCCTCATCGAGTGCTGCGGAGAAGTGAAAGGCTTCGGCGTCGCCCGCTGGGACTCCTGCCAGCGCAAGAAGGTCGATCTTTTCCAGGCGCAGATCCATCAGCGGCACTGCGAGAGGTGTATTCCAGCGGCGCGCTGCCCGCTCGATCACCCGGCCAAGAGCGACACCATCGACGCGCACGCCTTCCGGTTCAGGCTCCTCGTGCATCACCAGGTCGGCTCCGATCGGCATCCGTTGCTTGCGGCCGGCAAGATCGAGATAGAGTTGACGATTCGGCACACTGCTTCCTCGGACCATCGATCAGCCATTCGTCTGAAGGCCAAAATGATTCTCGGCCATTCCCTCGGTATCCATTGTGACGGCGAACAGGCTTCCCGCGAGCCTCGGCCCCATGCCGGCGGTCGTAATGTACAGAGTTCGGCGATCGACACCGCCGAATGTGCAGGTTGTCGCGTTGGCTACCGGCAACTCAATAGTTCGCTGCACACTGCCATCCGGCGCGATGCCTACAACACACCCGCCACCGTAACGGGCATTCCAAAGAAAACCTCGACTATCGACAGCCGACCCGTCGGGCAGGCCGCGCTCGAAGCCGGCCAGAAACGGCCGTTCCCGCGAGATCGCGCCGCTGCTGATGTCGTAATCGAACGCATAGATGATGTTGGTCGGGGTATCTGCGAAATAGAAGACATCCCCTCCGGGACTCCACGCCACGGTGTTTGAAATTCCAACCTCGCGCTTCCACTCGGAGACTTGGCCATCGGGGTCAACGCGATACAGAACGCCTTCGCTGAATGCCACATCGAGCTCTTCGCCCTCCACGCCCACATTGTTCCGCATGGAGCCGATCCACAGGGATCCCCGAGGGTCCACGCGAGCGTCGTTGCAGCGCATCGTGGGCCACGCCGGCAATCGAAAGAGAACCCGCCCCAGCGTGTTGGATGCCGGCTGCCAGAACTGCGCTTTGGATCCGAAGATGGCAATCAGAGTGTCGTCTCGTTCGGTGAGGGTAAGAGCGGTGACCGGCTCATCGAACATCCAAGTGCGCACCGATTTAGTGGCCTCATCGAAGCGGTGGATCAGGAAGCGATTAATGTCGGTCCAGTAGAGTGCCCTTTCCCCGGAATGCCAAACCGCACCCTCGCCGCAATGATCGCCAACGGGTGCAACGCAGACGAACTTTTGCGGCATGACCACGGCTCTCCTCCTCTCCATTTTGTCATCATTGAGCGCACCGAAGGACCCGCTGCGTTTTCAAGTTTTCGGATGGAACTCCGTTCCCGATAGGCCCGAGTCGCTCAACTCAGCTCCACACAACACGGGCCAGGGATCAAATCCCTGGCCCGTGTTAGCCTTCGAAATCGCGGGAACCTCTAGTTGACCACGATGTTGTTGCTCGTTGAGCCGGTGCCGTAATTGGTCCCTCCCGCGTAACTTGCAGTAATGGTATGCGTGCCCGCCCCCAAGGTCGAGGTGGCGTAAGTGGCGATTCCGCTGGCATTCACCGCCACCGTCTTCAGCAGCGTGCCTCCGTCAAAGAACGAAATGGAGCCAGTCTTCGGTGCTCCCGCGGTCGTTGAACTCACCGCGGCTGTCATGGTGACGCTGGTGCCTTTGGTGGGGTTCCACGAAGAGGGCGTCAACGTCACGCTAACCGGAGCCGGCGTCACGATAAACGTCTGCACCGGGAGCGTATAGGAATTCCAGTTGGTTTGTTGAACGAATGTTACCTTCACGGTGTGGGTGCCAACCACCGGCAGATTGATGGTGTACAGCGCATGGCCTGCCGCGTTCATCACCACGGTTACGGGTGCGCCGCCGTCGTAGCTGTAAGTCATCGAGCCCTGGAATACCCCGGTATTATTGTTGGCATCGCATTGGTAGTTGAGGCCATACGAAAACGTTGAGTTGTAGCACACGACCTGGCCGGTCGGCGTGCCCGCGGTAACCGTAATCGCGAGCGTCGCTGAAGTGACGTTCTTGTTCACCGCATCGTTGTAGACAGCTTTCAACTGGTGCGCACCCGCTTGCAGAGAAGGAGTCGTCCACCAGTACAGGCAGTTAGTCCCGCTGATCGGCTGAGTGGTAAGGAGAGTGGCGCCGTCGTAAAGAGCGATGGTGCCGCTGGGCATCGCCTTGCTCGCCAGCGTCACGCATGCGACCAGGTTTTCGGCCCCCGGATACGTCAGTGTATTGCTGGCAGCCGTCAGGGTGATCGTGGCGTTGTTGGTGCTGTTGGACACCAGGATGGTCTGTGTGACCGGAGCCGCCGCCAGGTAGTTGCTGTTGCCCGCCTGGTTCGCCGTCACCGTGACGGTGCCCAGGCCGGCAAGCGTAAGTGTGGTGCCGCTCAGCGTGGCCGGCCCGGTCAACGTGTACGTGACCGGATTGCCCGATGCTCCGCCCGTTCCATTCAGCGTGATTTTTGCATTCACCAAGCCGGACAACGCCGTGGTGAAGGTGATGGTTTGCGGAGCTTGGTTGACCGTCAGCGGTACGGTAGCCGTCTGGACAGCGTAATTCTTCGTATCAGTCGGAGTGAAAGTGACTTTCAGCGTTTGTGGACCAACTGCGAGTTTGGTTCCCGCTGCGGGCGCGTATACGAATGTTCCCGGAACGGTCGCGGTGGCGTTGAGTTGCGTGGTACTTAGCCCCGTGCCATAGCTAATCGCAGCCGGTGTTGCCCAGCTAACGATCGATCCGCCGATCTGAATCACGATGGAACTCGTGCCGGGGGCGAAGTTGCCGCCGCCCGTATATTTGGCGGTAATCGTGTGATAGCCGGTGGTCAGGGTTCCCGTTGAGATGCTGGCATTTCCAGTCGCATCCACGGCGGCCGTCCCGATCAGCGCGGACCCATCGTAGAACGAGATACTCCCAATTTTGTTCGGAGCGCCCGCACTGTCAGAAAGCAGTGGCACCGTGAATGTGATCACCGTCCCCGCGGGGGCATACCAGGCCGATGGGTTGATCGGGATATGCACCACCGCAGGCGTCACGGTGAAAACGTTGGGTGGAAGCGTATAGCCAGTGAAAATACCCTGGTCGGGATAGCTCACGATTACAGTGTGCGTGCCAACCACAGGCCTGGTGATGCTGAACAGCACGTGGCCTGCTGCGTTCATCGGTAGTTTCACGGCTGGGCCGCCGTCGTAGGTGTACGTCATGTAGCCCGAGAAGATGCCGGAGTCGTTGTTGGCGTCGCACGAGTAATCGTAACCGTACGCAAAGTTCGCGTTCCAGCAGTCGATCTCCCCCGTGGTCGTGCCCGGGTTAATGGTGATCGAGCAACTGGTGTTCGAGGCGCCCTTGGCGTCGGTTACCTTGATGGAGAAAGTTCCCTTGGCTGTCGGCGTGCCGGTGACCGCGCCCGTCGAAGCATCCAGGCTGAGTCCGGAAGGCAGCGTGCCGACGACCGCGTATTTATACGGTCCTGTACCTCCAGTGGCCGGCATCGGGCCGCTGCTGAACCAAATGCCTACTGTGCCCGTGTTAACCGCTGCACAGGTGATCGATATTGGATTCGGTTTGATGGTGAAGGGGCAGGTGGACGTGCCTGCGACTCCCTTGAAATCGGTAACTTTGATCGAGAATGTACCCACCGCCAGTGGTGTGCCCGTGATGGCGCCAGTAGCAGTGTTCAGAGTGAGGCCGGCAGGCAGCGTGCCCACCACCGAAAACGTGAAGGGAGCAGTGCCGCCTGAAACGACGATCGCGCCGCTGCTAAACGCCACGCCGACCGTGCCCGTATTGACCGCCGCGCAGGTCAGGCTCGGCGGCTTAGGGGTCTGGCAATCCTGCACGGTTGCGCTGGCATTGCCTGTAGCGGCCGTCGTGTTGGTGGTGAACGTCGCGGTGTTCGTGTGGCTCGTGCAGGTGCCCGCGGGATCGGTAAACGTGCGGGCATAGGTGTAGATGATCGGACTCGCACTGGAGTACGTCGGTGTGCCCAGTGTGACCGGAGTCGCGTTGTCGAGCTTGTCGGTAATGGTCGCACTGCCGTCGACCACTTTGATCGCCGGACTGCCGAAGTTCACTGCCGCTGTGCCGGTGGCCTTGCCGGGCGTTGTCGTACCGGAATTCCACGTGGCTGTTGCCGTATCCGTTCCGTTAGCCGGCAGAGCGGAATATGTGCACATAAAGGGCACATCGACCTCGCTCTGGGACGGGATCGTGAGGTTCAACCCGCCGGTCGCATCGGTGGCTACGCAGACCGCGCCATTACTCACAGCATCAGTCACGTTCACGCCGCCGACATCCACCCAACTGGCATTCGTCACCTTGACCGTGCCAGTTAGCTCCCAGCCGGAAGCGGTGCCGCTATTATGGGTGACCGTCACGGTGTAATTAGCCGGACCCGACTGCCCTCCGCTCACCGAATTAACCGTGGTATTGTCGACGGATTTGGTAATTCCCCAAGTATAAGTGCGCGTTAGCGACGGATTGGCATCCGTCGTGACCGTCAACTCAACGGAGTTGCCGCCGCAGGAAGAGTCCAGGCACGTATTGCCGAAGTTTCGCAGCGTCACGTTGTTCCCGGCTGCGACCGTCAGAGACTGGGTGTTCGGCGGGGCGCCAACGTGGCTCACTGTCACCGTGACATTGCCCGCGGGAACTGCACCATTCGAAACGCTGTAAGTACCAACTACGGGTGCTGTCTCCCGCCACGATCCAGTCAGGAAACCTTCGGTGATTGTTACCTGGCCATGGGCGGTCGTAAAGTCGGAAACCGAGAAAGAGATGCATCCGTCACTGCCGGTCTGCGCGTTCACGGTTCCGAGGGGACCACTCAACGTGTCAACGCCCGTAGCGGTGAGAGGCCAGCCAGGTATAAAAGGCTCGTTGGTATCCTGGATACCATTGCCATTCACGTCATTAAACTTGCATACGTTCACGTACGCGCCGCTGGATTTCCTGACCTTGAAATTATCCGTCTTGCTGTCGCTATCGCAAAAACCATACCGGATGTTACTGTTCGACTTCGCGCAGTTGTTATAACTGCTGATGGGAGTCATCCAGGCCTTGTATTCGCCTCCTGGATTGGGCGTGCTATCGCACCAGTTATGGGCATCGAAAAAGCTTCCGGCATTCAAATTGTCGGTTCTCGGAGATGATGTCAGTGGGCACATTTGAACCGGGGTCTGGCCGTTCGCGGGATCGTACGTTCCCAGCGGATGAAAGCCGCTCGGGCACGTCGCCGGGGCTGCGGTGGCGGGAAAACCACTAATTCTTCCGTTCGAGACCACCACCACGCGGCAGGAGACATCGTCGGCCGACAGAAGAACCGCGCCGCTCGGATCGGTGACCTGGTAGTAATACTCACCATCTGGTCCCAGACCCGGGTCATTCTTGTTTTGCGGCCCGCCGTTGAGATACACACTGGTCTTGGCATCATATAGATTGCCATTCACCGTCGTGCCGGTCCCTGTGCTCGTGTAGATCGCTCCGGTCACCTGGGCGAGAGCGGGAAATGCGGAAACCATCAATAGAAACAAGCAGAAGATCCGGGGGAAAAAACGCGGGGAAAGCTTCGAGTGTTGCAAGGTTGAGGATTGCACTTGAGTAGACCTTTCCATTTGCGGTTCAAAACTTGCTGAGCCCAGAAAGGCGCACCACGATAAACGCGCGGATCGCCAATTTGAAAAACGATTGATGGATTTGATTGTCGGCTAAGATCAGTCTAGCGAACATCCCACTTTAAGTCTTTTGGAATTACCACTTAGGGGCGTTACGGCAGGGGAAAAGGTACTTACCTGGCGGGGTTACCCCAGTACTGGAAGGTAGCGCTCGTCACTAATTTAGAAACAATCCGCGCATGCAATGTGACCTAGGTCACTCCATCCGAGCACTTATGTGTCTGCCCCTTCGATGACCTGATGGAATCGTTGCGACTTTGTTCAGCCGCAAACGTGAGATACCACGAATGTAGGATTCCACCTCGTCCGATTACTATGTGACCGCCGATTAGTGACGGGTCATTCCGATCTGCATCCGTGCTATAGTGGGAGCACTTTTCAACCCCTTGGTGCGTTGTGGACGAGCATGCGTCAGAGCTGGGTGGCCGTGCGCCTTCTGGCATCACCGCGCTTCTGCTGGATCTTGAGGCCGGACGGCCTGCGGCATGGGACCGGCTGGTCGAAGTCGCGTACCCGGAATTGCACCGCATTGCGCACTGGCACTGTGGTCACGAACGTCCATCCGCCACCCTGCAATGCACGGCCATTGTTCACGAGGCATGGATTCGCCTCGCCCAGGCGGAGCACACCACATGGAAGGACCGCGCTCACTTTTTTGCATTTGCGTCCCGCCTGATGCGCTCCATCCTCATCGACTATGCCCGTGCGCGGAAGAGCATCAAGCGAGGCGGCGGCGCTCCCCTCATGGCTCTGATCGACACCGATGCCGTCACTCAACCGCCCGACCTCGACATTCTCGAACTGAATGAAGCCCTGCAGGAACTGGAGAAATTCGATCCCCTGCAGGGCCGGATTGTCGAATTGCGCTACTTCAGCGGGCTGAGCATTCCTGAAACCGCCGAAGCCATCGGCATTTCGGAAAGCACTGTGAAACGGGAATGGACCATCGCCAAGACGTGGATCAGGCGTCGCATGCTTGAAGGCGGAAACGAATCGTGAACGCAGACGATTGGCAACGTTCGAAGGACTTGTTCTCGGCTGCTGTCGCCCTGGCCGAACCCGAGCGCGAGCTATTCCTCGAATCGCAAACTGAGTCGACCGAAGTGCTGCAGGAGGTCCGTTCGTTGCTGGGAACGTATCAGCAATCGTCCGACTTCCTCGATGACCCCACTCCCGAACCTTCTGCCCCTGGCGCGCCGGTTCCGGGGCGCGAACCAAAAAAGGAACTGCTGCGCCGACTGCAAGCTCTCCTGGAACGCGAAAGCGAAGCCCATTTTGACTCTCTTCAATCCAGCCGGGAAATCTCTGCGGCAAACGGTCACGACGAAGCGGAGCTCGAAAATCTACCGCAACACATCGGCTCGTACAAGATTCTCCGCCGCCTTGGCGAGGGAGGCATGGGCGTCGCCTACCTCGCCGAGCGCGACGATGGCGCCTACTGCCAGCAGGTCGCCATCAAAGTACTCAAAGACGGATTACGTGACCCCGGCCTCAAAAAGCGCTTTCAAAACGAACGCCAGGTCCTCGCCGGCCTGGATCACCCCTACATCGCGCGCTTGATCGATGGCGGAGCGACCACCTCAGGTCAGCCTTACTACGTCATGGAATATGTCGCTGGCGAGCCGGTGGATCGCTATGCGCGTTCGCACGACCTCGGGCTGCAGCAGCGCCTGAAATTGTTCATGTCTATTTGCGAGGCGGTGGCCGCTGCGCACCGTCAGCTGGTGATTCACGGCGACATCAAGCCCTCCAACATCTTCGTCAGCACCGACGGAACACCGAAGCTGCTTGACTTCGGTCTGGCGCGCATTATCCGCCCCGCCGCCCTGGATGTAACCACTTCATTGGTTGTCCTCACGCCCGGCTACGCCAGCCCCGAACAGGTCCGCGGTGAGCGTCTTTCCACCGCCACTGACATCTACTCGCTGGGAGTGTTGTTGTTCGAACTACTCACGGGCGAGAGTCCTTACGGCCGTGCTACCAGTTCGCCGCTCGAACTCTGCCGGGCCATCTGCGACCACGTTCCCTCGAAGCCCAGCGCCGCAAAGCAGACCGCCATCCCCAGCCTGGAGCCGCGCGAATTGCGCGGTGATTTGGACCAAATCGTACTCAAAGCTCTGCGCAAGCTGGCCGACGAACGCTACCACACGGTAGCTGAATTGCGTGCCGATATTCAGCGCTACCTGGGTGGATTTCCAGTGGAGGCTGCGCGCGGCTCGGCGCTCTACCACCTGCGCAAATTCGTCATTCGCCGCCGCTCGTACGTGGCGATCGGCTCGTTGCTGCTCATGCTGGCAGCGTTTGCCACCTGGAGAATCTGGCGCGGCGAGCAGATCGCCGAATTGCGTTTCAACCAAGTTCGCCAGTTGGCCCACGCCATGGTATTCGACGTGCACGATGCCATCCAGGATCTTCCCGGTTCGACGGTCGCGCGCAAGGCATTGATCGAAAGAGCGCTGCAATACCTTAAGGCTCTCGAAGCCGGCAGCGGTCGCAACCGCGACCTGCAACTCGAGTTGGCCCGCGCCTATACCAAGATCGGCAAGGTGCAAGCCGCGTCCGCCGGCGCCAGCCTGGAAGACTTCGCGGCCGGGATTCAGAACCTGGAGCATGCGAGAGCTTTGCTGGCCGACGTGTTGCAGCGTTCGCGCGACGATGAGGAAGCTGCGCTGGCCCTTGTGGACGCCGACGTGGAGGCGGCGAACGTCCACGCGCGGCGCGGCGAAATGACCCAATGGCGGGCGCTGCGGGCTGAATCCGCGGAGATATTGAATCACATGGCCAATCGACACCCCCAGGACTATCGGCTGCGGTTACGCTTCCTATCGCACCAGGCCGGCACGCTCGATGGAGAGCACAATTCCGCCGCCGCTCTCCATGCTTACGAGCAAGTGCTGGCTGCGGCCAGTCAACTGACGCCCGATACGGATATACGGATGCTCCAGGCCCGCACCGAGCGCGACATCGCTGGGGCACTGCAATCGTTGGGGGACAAGCGCGGAGCGCTCGATCATCAACACGAGTCGCTGCGCATTTTCCAGGGCTTGCTTGCAGACTCCCCAACCAACACCAGGTTCCGGTTGGAGACGAGCTGGACCTATACGGAAACCGCGTGGCTGGAACACGAATTTCATGACGAGCGTTCCGCGCTGGCCGATTTCGATCGTGCCTTGCAGTTATTGCGAACCATAGCCGCGGCCGATCCGGGCAATCAACTGGCGCGCCTGGAGATCGGCAAACTGGAAATGACGGCCTCCGAAACCGTGGAGCATGCGGTCTCGCCCCAGCAGGCCGCCGCCAACCTGCGCGACGCCCTATCCATCTTCAACGAGACGCTCACGCTGGATCCCACCAACGACGATGCGCGCGTCCACGTGGCGCAGGCCAACCTTAACTTAGGCACCCTGCAGACCCGCATGGCGCACGGCGACTGTTCCGCAGGCCTGGATTCTTATCGGCGCGCCCTGGCGGCTGCTTCGGCGGTCAAGGACGATTACCCGGCCACCAGTGTCTTCGATATGCGCAAGGTGCGCGCCGAGATACAAAAAAGAATTTCCTCCTGCCGCCCGGTGCTATCCAAACAAGATTTGCGCTAACCGCGCAGAAACGCGTCTGCCAGGCTCCGCACTTCCAACTCCCAGAACTTGCTGCAACCCGTGCCGTAGGCGCTTGGTTCGTTAGCTCAGCCCTTTTTTAGGGCTGGGAAGCCAGTTGCGAGAAATCCACCAGTCCCGTAGGGACGGCGCTTTCTCGTATCGCTGCGTCGGTTGCCGTCTGATGTTCCACCCTGCTCGCTCAACCCGAACTCTTTTTTCCATTCCCGCATTTTTCTGAACCGGTTTCTCCCCGGATTCCGCTTATGCCTTGTGGAGCGGTGCAATCCGATTGCGAGGCGGCTTATCCGCCCAACAAAGTTCCGCACCCGCTTCAGGAACACTCTTATGGCATTTGCCGACAAGGTACTGATGTGCGTCGATTGTGGCCGCACATTCGTTTTCACCGCGGACGAGCAAGTCTTCTTCGAAGACAAACACTTTGTCCATGAGCCCCGCCACTGCAAACAGTGCAGAGCGAAACGCGGCATGAGGAGCCTGCGGGTGCGCGTGGAAACCAGGACCACCTGTTCAGACTGCGGGCTGGAGACAACGGTGCCTTTCAAGCCAATCAAAGGCTTGCCCGTTGTCTGCCGTACCTGTTTTCAAAAACTTGCGACAACCACTCAAACCGGGCCCCAGGGAAGCTAGGCGAAACTGCGGTTGTTCAGCGCTGCTGATGGATCGCGACTTGCGGCCAGGGCCTCACCAGAAGGAAAAGGAGAACACGATGTTAAGCAATTCATCCTTCATTTTGCCGCGGAAGCCTGCGGAGTTTGCTACTGCCTTGGATAGGATGCGCCCCTCGGCCCGTTCCACCAGGCGGTGGGCTCTCTGGACTATTGTGCTGCTGCTCGCCGGTTCGCTGCCGGCCTGGGCAGTGGTCGCCACCACCACCACGTTGGGCTGGTCGACGAAGAGTGTCAATTCCCATGCTGTGACCACGCTGACGGCCAAGGTGACGCCCACCACCGTTACACAGGGCCTGGTGCGGTTCTATGACGGCAATGTCCTGCTGGGAACCGGGCAACTCGTCACCACGGGCACCAAATATGTGCACGGAGCCGCATACCTTTCTGTCGAAC
>Ga0070717_10001241_pt1 | contig 17359 bp, 18 predicted proteins | sample LARL113metaG_FD_71366 | JGI IMG/M metagenome (GOLD analysis project Ga0070717, IMG submission 71366) | Corn, switchgrass and miscanthus rhizosphere microbial communities from Kellogg Biological Station, Michigan, USA - LAR L11-3 metaG | ecosystem: Host-associated > Plants > Roots > Rhizosphere ... | reverse complement strand
GGGCTCCGCCGCAGCGAAGCCCCGGATCACCTTGTATTTTACGCGAACCACCGGTCTACTGCGGCTTGACCGGATGCAACTGCTGGGGTGCGGGCCGTGCCCCCGGCTCGACCGCCATGCCCTCGCCCATGCCCAGCGGCAGTTCCTGCTGCTGCGGCTTGGCCGACTCGTAGGCGCGCACGATGCGCTGCACCAGCGCGTGGCGCACCACGTCGGAATCCTCGAAATGGCAGAAGCGGATCCCCTCAACGCCTTCGAGCACATTGATCGCGTCCAGCAGGCCAGACTTGCGCGGATTGGGCAGGTCAATCTGCGTGATGTCGCCCGTAATCACCGCCTTGGAGTTGTTGCCCATACGGGTGAGAAACATCTTCATTTGCTCGATCGTGGTGTTCTGCGCCTCGTCCATGATGATGAATGCATCATTGAGGGTGCGGCCCCGCATGAAGGCCAGCGGCGCTACTTCAATGACGTTCTTTTCCAGCATCTTGTCGACCTTTTCCGGGTCGAGCAGGTCGTAGAGCGCGTCGTAGAGCGGGCGCAGATAGGGGTCAACTTTTTCCTGGAGTGAGCCGGGCAGAAAGCCGAGTTTCTCGCCGGCTTCGACGGCCGGGCGGACAAGCACAATGCGGCTCACCTTTTTGGCGTTCATGGCGGCAACGGCCATGGCCACGGCCAGGTAGGTTTTGCCTGTGCCGGCCGGACCCACGCCGAAAACCATGTCGTTCTGCTCGATAGACTCCACGTAGCGACGCTGGTTCAGCGAGCGGGGCTGCACCGTGCGCTTGATGCCGGCCGAGCGAGCCTTGCCCGAGTCCACCACTGAACGCAGCGTGATCGCGGGATCCGCTACGACCAGACGCAGCATCCCGTTCAGTTCCCCGTTGTGCGGATTGACACCCTGGCGCCGCAGCGCCTCGAAATCCTGAAAGATGCGCTGCACCCGGGTCACACCGTCGTCCGGCCCCTGCACGTGCACGGCATCGGAGCGAAGATCGATCTGGACGCCAAGTGAATCTTCCATCAACCTGAGGTTTTCATCGCGGGTCCCGAACAGGGGCTCAAGGTTAGGGGTGATCTCCAGAGCGATCTTCAATGGTTTCAATGTCCTCCAAGACGGCTGGGCCGGTTGCAATAACGATAGCCTTGCGCCGCCTTGGCCCCTTCATCGGCAGAAGAGGAGGCGAAAACGAGGCCTGGTAGATTGGATGCGGTATAAGGCCGGAAGGCGCAATCGAGCACGCGGGCGGAGCAGAAACCAGAAACCCGAGTGGTCGAGGAGACAACGGGGGACAAGGTCCGATGCGGGATCGAGCGGCGGCTCCGAACTGCCTCAAGAACCTTCGGGTTGGTGTATGCGACCAAGTCCGGTATCTGGGCTGAGAGTAGCGCTGCCTGGTTTCTGCGTCAATGCTGGATATCAAAGAAATGGTAAAAAGTTTCCTCCACGGTTACGAGTTCGGGAAACCAAACGTTCCTTCTGACCTTAGGTCCACCGTCGCGGGGTCAACGGTGGAATTGACCCACCAGCAGCTTTCCCGTAAACTTAGAAATTGCGTGGGATGCGGCAGTTGCATGCATTCCGCCCACCTCAGAACAAGCCCAAGAGATTCAAGAGACTAAGGAATAAGAATGGCAAATCACGTATCTTCGCTGAAACGCGCCCGTCAGACTGAAACCCGCACCGCAGTGAACCGCGCCAACCGCAGCCGGGTTCGCGGGGCCCTGCGCCTTTTGCGCGAGGCGCTCGCCAAGGGTGACCTGAAGGTTGCCCAGGCCCAGTTTCGGGAGACTGTTTCCACTCTCGACAAGAGCGTTCAGAAGGGCGTTCTCCATGGCAACACGGTTTCCCGCTACAAGAGCCGCCTGAATGCGCGCCTGAAGGCGCTGGCCACCGCCAAGGCTTAGGCTTCCAGCAATTCAATCGAAAAAAACAGCCGGGGCGAACCCGGCTGTATGTGTTTCTTCCGGGACTGGAAGTTCTCAGTTCAGCCGCTCGAAAATGCCAGCCGCGCCCATGCCACCCCCCACGCACATCGTGACCATGCCGTAGCGCACCTGGCGACGCTGCATTTCTCCCAGCAGCGTAGCCGTGAGCTTGGCGCCGGTACAGCCCAGGGGATGGCCGAGGGCGATGGCGCCGCCATTCACGTTCACCTTTTCGGGATCGAGGCCTAGTGTGCGGATGACCGCCAGCGCCTGGGCGGCGAAGGCCTCATTCAGTTCGATCAGGCCGATGTCGTCGAGTGTGAGTCCGGCCAACTTCAGCGCCTTGGGAATGGCATGGATCGGACCGATGCCCATTTCCTCCGGTAAACATCCGGTGGCGGCGTAGGCCACCAGGCGCGCGAGCGGTTGTAGCCCCAGTTCCCGGGCGCGGGTGGCACCCATCAAGATAGCGGCGGCGGCCCCGTCGGACGTTTGCGAGGCGTTGCCGGCCGTCACCGTGCCCTGGGCATGAAAGGCCGGTTTGAGCCTCGCGAGGGCTTCGGGCGAGGTGTCAGCCCGCGGGCCTTCGTCGGCGGAAAAGACAGTCTCGCTCACATTCGGTTTGCCGGCCTTGCTTCCCGGCGTGGCGGTTGTGACGGGGACTGGAACCAGTTCGTCGTGGAACCGGCCCGCGGCCTGCGCGGCGAGGGCTTTCTGATGGCTGGCGAGCGCAAAGGCGTCCTGGTCCTCGCGCGAGACCTTGTAATGGCGGGCGACTCGTTCGGCGGTCAGCCCCATGGTTAGCAGGGAGGCCGGGTAATTTTCAGCCAACCAGGGATTGGGGCTGGGCTTCGATCCGCCCATGGGAATCATGCTCATCGACTCGGCGCCACCGGCCACGACCACGCGATCGGTGCCGGTGCGGATGCGCATATCGGCCTGCGCAATGGCTTCGAGTCCCGAGGCGCAGAGGCGGTTCACCGTGACGCCCGGGACTTCGATCGGCAGGCCGGCACGCAACGCGGCAAAGCGGGCAATGTTGAATCCCGCCTCGCCTTCGGGCTGCGCGCAGCCCAGGATCACATCGTCGATCTCTGCTTTTTCGAGCTTTTGGACCCGCTCCAGCGCCCCGACCATCGCCAGTGCGGCAAGATCATCGGGACGGGTAGTGGCGAGTGCGCCCTTGGGAGCCCGGCCAACGGGCGTGCGAACGGCGCTGACGATAACGGCTTCGGGCATGGTATGGCTCCTCCGAAAGACAGGGAACAGGGGTCAGACAAGCAAGTTCCGCGGCTCAATTTTAGATGCATGGGCCCGAGTCTCGATGCGCGGCGAGTGGTGGGCCCGGGTTGCTTATCCGGTCGTATCCAACAGCCTCCAGGCGCCTTTCGAATAGAAGCGGTACAACGTGGTGCGATCGAGGGTGATGTCCTTCAGCGCGTCATGATCAGTCAACGGCGGCTTGCGGGCCATGCCGCTTTGCGCCTGGTGCACATCGTCGGGGGAGGCGGGATCTATGGCCCAGTCGAACCCCAGTACGCCGCTCGAATCGTGCCGCTGCAAACGTTCTTTTTCGGGCGCGGTGGCCAGCACGATGGGTTTTCCGGGAGTGCTGGCGAAGAAAACGAGGAGCGAAACCTTGCCGTTCGCCGAACAAAGCACGGCCCAGTCGGAGGAGCCGGCGCGTTCCAGGCTGGCGTGCACGACGTTCTCAGGATGGTGCGCCTGGTACGACTGCGGGATCAGGCATTTGCGCTGATTCAACTGATCGGCCACGTGGGCGGGCAGATCGGGAAACGAACTGATGGGCAGGCGCCGAATCAAGTAGGGTACGCTCTGACCCGCGACCACGACTTGCCCAGACTCGTTCAAGTGCTGCGGGTCGGCGTCCGGCTGTTGGGCCGACGCAGAGAACACCGCGAGCAGGAAGGCGAGGAAGAATCGCGATCTGCGGCCGGGCGGTCTTATGAAACTGTATGCCTCATCTCCAGCGATCTGCAAATGAGCCTTCCAGCAGGGCATGGCAGTGGAACCGCTAGTTCCGCAGCGGTCTGCCGGTCTTTAATGTGAATGCGATGCGCTCCTGGGTCTTGCGCTCGCCGCAGAGCGACAAGAACGCCTCGCGCTCCAGGTCGAGGAGGTATTGTTCGCTGACCAGCGCTCCCGCGGTCAGGCGCCCGCCGGCCAGAATATACGCGGCCCAGCGCGCCACTTTCTGGTCGTGCTCGGAGGCGTATCCCGCTTCGCCCATCAAAAATATGCCGGTCTCCATGGCGCCCAGGGCGCCGAGCCCCGGGGCTGGGATTTGCGTACGCGGGCACGGAGCCGCATAGCCAGCCTCAGCCAAAGCCGCAGCCTGGGCCTTGGCATCGAGCAGGAGCCGTTCGCGATTGAGGGTAATGCGATCGGACGGAGCGAGCAGGCCCAGAGTGCGCGCCTCAACAGCAGAGGTGGAAACCTTGGCTATGGCGATGGTCTCGAGCGTGCGCCGAAGCGCCGCCAGCATCTCGGCGGACTGCGCAAAACGCGACGGCGGATCTTTCGGATCGGGGGGCGCGACGGCCGCGGCTGAATCGATCGCGCGCAACAGCATCTCCTTCGTCCCTCCTCCGCCGGGAATCAGGCCCACACCGGCTTCGACCAGCCCTATATATGTCTCCGCATGGGGCTGGCGGCGCGCGGCGTGGAGGCACATCTCGGCGCCTCCGCCCAGCGCCATTCCAAACGGCGCCACGACCACCGGCCGCGGGCAAAACTTGATCGACGCCGTCATTTGCTGAAAGGCGCGAATGGCGGCGTCCACTTCCTGCCAGTCGCCTTCCTGCGCGGCGAGCAGGAGTTGCAGCAGGTTGGCGCCCACGCTGAAGTTGTCGCGATCACCGGTGATCACGAAGGCTGCAAAGTCGCGCACCGCGTCGGACGAGGGGTTGAGCACCGTTGAGACCAGGGAAACGACGTCGCCGCCGATGGCGTTTTTGAGCGAGTGCAGTTCAATGCATCCGATGCCGTCTCCGAGATTGATCAGCGACGCGCCGGGATTGGATCGTACGACCCCGTTCACGCGGCGAAACTCGGCCACCCGCGCATGACCGGGAGTCTGCGCTACCCGCGCCATTTTCCCGGTAAGCGGCTGGAAGCATGTGCGCCGGTCATCTGAATACCACGTCTCGCGCCCGGCATCGAGCAGCGCCTGCGCATTGTCACTCACCGGAATCTGAAGCTTCTGCATGCGCGCGATGGTCTGGCGTACACCGGCTGCATCCCACATCTCAAACGGTCCCAGTTCCCAGTTGAAGCCGGCGCGCAGCGCGCGGTCGATGGACGCCGCCTCATTGGCAGCTTCGCCGATGCGATCCGCGCCGAAGTTCCACAGCGTCGACAGCAGCGGCCACAGAAATGCGGCCGCCTTGTCTTTCGCCGGATCATTGGCGAGCAGCAGCTTCAGGCGCTCGGCCGCCGTTGCGGCGTTCTTTGCCATCTCGAGCGAAGGGATCGCGGCGTTGGCCAGCGGACGATATTCGAATGTTTTCAGGTCGAGAACCAATCGCTGTTCTTTGCCGTCAGCACCGCGCGTCTTTTTATAGAAGCCCTGTCCGGCCTTGTCGCCGATCCATCCGCGTTTTACGAATTCCGCGAGGATCCGCGAAAACTCGCCCGGAGTCACGCCTTGCGGAAAATTGGCGGCCACACTGGCCAGCACGTCGATGCCGACCATATCGGCCAGGCGGAAGGTGCCGGTGCGCGGCCATCCGATTGCCTGACCCGTAAGCGCGTCGACCTCTTCGATGTTCAATCCCTGCTCCAGCATGAGCGCCGCGACCGCAAATGTGACCGCCACGCCGATGCGGTTGGCGATGAAGTTGGGCGTGTCGTTAGCGAACACCACCTGCTTTCCGAGGAGGCGATCGGCAAAAGCAGCGAACGCAGCGACTACCGCTGGGTCTGTCTCCGGGGCCGGGATGATCTCCAGCAGTCGCATGTAACGCGGCGGGTTGAAAAAGTGGGTTCCGAAAAAGCGTTTCGCAAGGGAGTTTGCCGACTGCCCCAGGCCGGCGGCGATTTGCTTGATGGGCAGGCCCGAAGTGTTGGTGGTAAGTACAGCCCGGGGCCCCACATGCGGGGCCACCCGCTCCAGCAGAGCGTGCTTGATGTTGAGATTTTCGGCGACCGCCTCAATGATCCATTCGCACTGGGCGAGTTTGGGCAGGTCGTCTTCGAAGTTGCCGGGGGTGATAAACGCGGCCAGGCCTGGTTCGAAGAAGGCGGCGGGCCTGGATTTTCCGAGGGTATCGAGGACGGCCAGGGCCAGCTTGTTTCTCGGCTCCGCGCTGTCTTTGGGCACCATGTCGAGCAGGAGGGAAGGAATGCCGGCGTTGGCCAGGTGGGCAGCGATGCGCGAACCCATGGTCCCCGCACCCAGCACTGCGGCGCGGCGAACCAGAAATGGCTGCGTGGAAATGTCCGATGATGTTGCAGCGGCCGGGGTCACGATTCCCATGCGCATCTCCCTCTTCGAAGTGTCCCGAGAATACGGAACGGCGCGAAGGCGGGTCAAGGAATCGACAGATGCTCAGGGTGAGCGCGTGAGGCGATAGAGCGCGTGGCGGCGCATGGGATGGCCGGGAGGCAGGTTGGGATGATCGAAATCGTCGCGCGGATCGTGGGTCTTCCCCAGCTTTTCCATGACGCGCCGCGAGCGGGCATTGGCCGGCACCGTGAAGGAGACGATCTCCTCGAGTTGCAGGACGTCGAATGCATGGCGCACCACGGCTTGCGCGCCCTAGGTGGCCAGTCCCCTGCCCCATTGCGCTGCATCGAGCCTCCAGCCTATTTCGACGGCGGGCATGAACGCCGCCTGAAAGCGCGGAATCGCGAGCCCGATGAAGCCGATGAATTCGCCCGTCGCGCGCAGTTCGGCCGCCCACCCACCAAAACCATGGCTGACAAAATGCGCTTCGATGGTGTCGGCCAGGCGATCACTCTCCTGTTTCGATAACGGAGCGGGAAAGTACTCCATGACCACGGGATCCGCGTTCATGCGCGCAAACGGGTCGCGGTCCGCATCGCGCCAGCGGCGCAGGAGCAGGCGCGCGGTTTCGATCCCGACCATGAGAGACATGGTACAGGCGATGGGTGAAATTGAAGCTTTCGGGTTGACATTCTACCCAAGTAAGGCGATACTCGGGTAGAATGTCAACCCGAGAGAACAACGACGAGCGCATTGCCTTATTGCAGGGAACCCTGGACCTGCTGATTCTCAAAAGCCTGGTTTTTGGTTCATGCCATGGCCAGGGCATCGCACGCTCCATTCAGCGGCAATCGGAAGATGTTTTTCTGGTTGAACATGGGTCGCTGTATGTGGCACTGCAACGGCTGGAAGACAAGAACTGGATCCGCGCCAAGTGGGGCGTGAGCGAGAACAATCGCAAGGCGCGGTTCTATTCGCTGACGGAGAAGGGGCGAGAGCAGTTACATGAGAAGACCGGTGAATGGCGCCGGCTGACCCGGGCGGTGGGCCTGATTCTGGATGGGAATCGGGCGCAGTCGGAGGAGGGATGAGCATCTTCAGGCGCAAGCGCACGGCCAAAGACTTTGCCGAGGAGATCCTGGCTCACATTGAACTGGAAGCCGAGGAGTTGCGGCGCGAGGGACTGAGCGAAGAGAATGCCCGATGGAATGCGAGGCGAACGTTCGGCAGCGTACGCCGGGCGCAGGAACATTTTTATATGCGGAGCCGATGGGTATGGCTCGACAAATGGCTGCGCGATCTCAAGCATGGATTCCGCTCGCTGCTGGAGAGCCCCGGGTTCACCATCACGGCCATCCTGACGCTTGCCCTAGGGATGGGCGCAAACACTGCAGTCTTCAGCGTAATGAACGCGGTATTGCTGCGGTCGCTGCCGGTTGCTGATGCCGATCGCGTGGTCTATCTGCGGACGACTAATCCGCCGCGCGGCACGGGCACAATCGACAATCACGAGACGTTCTCTTACCCGGTGTACGACGCGTTGCGCAAGCAAAAAGGTGGAATGTCGGCAGTGATTGCTTACGTTCCGCTCTCGTAAACAAGGTGGCTGTCCGCTCCGGGGCGGAGCCGGAAGAGGCGGAGGGCGACATGGTGAGCGGCGCCTTCTTCTCCGGGCTGGGCGTGAAGCTACAGCGCGGCCACGGATTTACAGAACAAGACGAGAAGGACCACACGCCCTCAGCCGTCATCAGCAACAGCTATTGGACGAGGCGTTTTGCACGCAATCCGGATGTGCTCGGCACAGCGCTGTACGTGAACGGAATCGGATTTACGATCGCCGGAATTGCCGCCGACGGCTTCGAAGGCCTGGAGACGGGAAGGTCAACAGATTTCTGGATTCCATTGCAAACTCGCCTCGAACTGAATGCGTGGGGCAATCCGCTGGAAGACGGGAAGACGTACATGGCAAATCCTACCTGGTGGTGCCTGCGGCTGATCGGACGCCTGAACCCGGGAGTTACGAGGGCTCAGGCGATGGCACAGTTGCAGCCGGTGTTTCAAGCGGCGGCTTACGTCGGCCTGGACTCGCCGGCGACAGGTGAAAAGAAACCCATGTTGAGACTTGTGGAGGCAAAAGGATTCCTCGGAGGTGCCGAGCAATACGGGAAGCCTTTGCGACTGTTGATGGGCATGGTGGGTTGGTGTTGGTGATCGCTCTGACCAATGTGGTGATGTTGCTGCTGGCGCGCAATGCAACGCGGCAACGTGAGTTCAGCATGAAGCTGGCCCTTGGTGCAGGGCGGCGCGACCTGTTGCGGCAATTGCTGACGGAGAGTCTGTTGCTGGTATTGGCGGGAGGGCTCGCGGCCTGGTTCTTTGCAGTTTTCGCCACCCGGGCACTGGCCGCCTGGGCCCAAATCGAATCCAGCCTGGCGCCGGACGCCACCGTGCTGTGGTTGTCTCTGGGTATTTTGGCGGTTGCCTTGCTCCTGTTCGGGTTGGCGCCCCTCCGCATCGCTCTCGCAGCGGCCCCATCGCCGGCGCTGAAGACTTCGTCCGCGGCTTCCGGCGTCGATTCGGCAAAGTCGCGCATGGGCAGGACCATTGTGGCCCTGCAGATGACGCTGTGTGTCGTTCTGCTGGTCACGGCCGGACTGCTGATTCGCACCCTGCGCAACCTGGAGAACACGCCGCTCGGATTGAAGGTCGACGGCCTCGTCGTCTTTGGCGTTAATCCCGCCATCAAGTCGCTGCCGCAAGGTATAGCGTTTTATCAGGAGTTGATCGGCAAGTTGCGCGATCTTCCCGGAGTGGAATCCGTCACCATCATGGAAGAGCGCCTCGGATCATGGTGGTCAGATACAGCGATATGATGGTGGATGGCAAACTGCCGGAAGTGGCAAGCGGAAGCTCAAGAACGGTTCGGAGTAACGTGGCCGGTCCGGACTTCTTTACCACCCTGGGTGTGCCGGTGCTCGCGGGCCGAGACTTCAAGGACTCCGATACAGCAACGTCACCCCACGTGGGCATCATCAACGAGGAGTTCGCGAGGCGCTTCCTGCCCAACCAAAATTCCCTTGGGCACGTTATCGCTTCCGATAACGGGAACTATCAGATAACCGTCGTCGGTGTGGTCAAGAATCACAAATATCGCAGCATCGATGAAGAGCCCATCCCAATGGCCTGGTACATGTATGCGCAGATTCCGATCGTCGGCAAGATGGAGGTGGAACTGCGCGTCCATGGAGAACCGCTTGCGATCTTGCCATCTGCGCGGAAGGTAGTGCAGCAGTTGGATCCGAACCTGCCCTTGATTCGACCCATAACGCAGCGCGCACAGTATGACACGACGATTTCGACTCAGACGCTGTTCGCGCGGCTTGCGGGATTCTTTGGCCTGCTGGCAGTGGCGCTGGTGGCGACCGGGCTTTATGGCACGCTGGCGTATCGCGTAAACAGGCGAACGGCCGAGATTGGAATACGAATGGCGATGGGCGCTCGCCGAATCCAGGTGGTATGGATGATACTCAGGGATTCCATGACTCTCACGGCAGCCGGAGCGGCGGTGGGAGTTCCGTTGGCGATGCTCGTCGGACGCGCATTGGCCTCATCGCTGTACGGCGTGAAGCCATTCGACGGAGCAAGTTACCTGCTCGCCATTCTGGGACTGGCAAGTGTAGCGCTCGCAGCAAGTGCGCTTCCCGCACTTTGCGCCGCAAATGTCGAACCGTTGCAGGCGCTCCGCACAGAATAACGGCTCGCATGTTCGATTTGCTTGACTGACAGGATTCGTCTATCTAGTAGTTGCCGCACCGGCGGCATTCAGACAGGACCGCGCTCGGAATGGCGTCAAGAGGCAGAACCCGATCGACTGCCCCGATCCGGATTGCTTCCCGGGGCATGCCGAAGACGACGCACGTGGGTTCGTCCTGGGCGATGGTGCGGGCGCCGGCCTTTTTCATGGCCAGCATGCCCTGGGCGCCGTCGGACCCCATGCCGGTAAGAATCGCGGCGGTCGCCCATGGTCCGGCGGATCGCGCCACCGAATGGAAAAGCACGTCGACGGCGGGACGCTGAAAGCAGACCATGGGGCCGTCCTTCACCTCCACACGATAGCCGGATGCCGAGCGATGAAGCAGCATGTGAAAATTGCCGGGAGCCACCAGGGCCAGCCCGGGCTCGAGCTTGTCGCCGTCCTGGGCCTCCCGGACGCGGATGGCACAGAGCTCGTTCAGGCGATTGGCAAAGGATCGTGAAAAGACGGCGGGAATGTGTTGGGTAATCACGACGCCGGGACAATTCTCGGGAAGCTCGACCAGAATCTTCTGGATGGCCTCGGTTCCACCGGTGGAAGCGCCGATGGCAATGACGGCGGAGGGCGGGAATGGCTGTGCCAGCGGCACTCGGGCGGGCGGAGCGGTGGGCGAAACCGCCGGGAGAGCGGGCGTCTTCAGCCGCGCTATCTTCGCAGCGCGGATTTTGGAAGCCAGGCTGACCCGCAATTCTCCCGCAGAGTGCGGGCCGCCGGGTTTGGCCAGCACATCGATGGCACCGAACTCCAGCGCATCGAGCGCAACGCGGGTGGATGCGGCGCCGAGAGAGCTGATCACAATCACGGGCATGGGATGGTAGTGCATCAGCTTCTTGAGGAACGTCAAGCCATCCATGCGCGGCATCTCGATATCCAGAGTGAGCACGTCGGGGTGGAGAGACAGGATTTTGTCGCGGGCTACGAAGGGGTCGGGCGCGGTGCCCACCACCTCGATGTCCGCTTCGGCCGACAGAGCCTCGGTGAGCACTTTGCGCACGATGGCAGAGTCGTCCACAACCAAGACTTTGATGGTGCTTCGGTTGGTCATGCGGAGACCTCGAGATTCAAGCGGCATCGTTTGTCTCCTTGATGGGCCGGCAAGGCACCAGCGATGGCCGCGGGTTCATTTGCCTGATCTCCTCCCCCGGCACATGCAGCCACACCCGGCCGGTGGCGACCTCGATGCGAAGCGTCCGGGCCACGGTTCCGCCGGTCTCTTCCGCATGTGCGACGAGTCCGCAGTTCGACAATGCCTTTCGCACCGCCAGGCAGTTTCGCTTGCCAATATCGAACATGCCGGCATCATTCATCAGTTGCGCCCCTCCGGCCGTGACGATAATCAGCCGGCGCTTGTCGGCTCCCTGCTCAAGCGCGGCGCGGAGTAAAGACGAAATGCCGGTGTCTGCGAATATCCACGGCCTGTGACTGGATTTCTCGCCGGCCATCGACGACTCGGGAAGCATGAAGTGGACCATCCCCGCCACTCTCGCTATCGGATCGTGCATGGTGACGGCCACGCACGAACCGAGGGCATAGGTCACGATGACGGTATCGGGGTCGCGACTCACTTCTCCCTCGCCGACGCCCACCACGAGTTGCCTCATTTGCTTCCGCCTCGCTTTCGATACACCGCCGGCTGGACTTGTTGCAGGCCGTGGGGAATGCCGGTGAGACTTTCCGAGTGCCCGACAAATAAGTAGCCGCCGGGTTCTATGCACTCCGTCAGGCGGTTCACCACCATTTCTTGCGTCGCGCGGCTGAAATAGATCATCACGTTGCGGCAGAAGATCACGGCGAAGCGCCCCAGGGCCGGCAGGGGTTCGATCAAATTGACGCGGCGGAATTCCAGCATGCTCAGGATCTCCGGCCGCATCCGGTACCAACCCTGCCAGCGACTCTCGCCGCTCAGTAGATGCTTTCGCAGCCAGGGAGGGAGTGGGTCCTGGAATCGATCCGACTTATAAATTCCCTGGCGGGCGGTCTCGAGCGCGCGGCTGGAAATGTCCGTGGCCAGAATGTGTGGCGGGTTGCCGGGCCCCAGGTGCTCCCGCGCTGTGATGGCGATCGAATAGGGCTCTTCGCCGGTCGAGCTGGCGGCGCTCCAGATGCGCAGGGGAACACGCCGGTTCCATTGCGCAAAGACCTGCTTGACCAGGAAGTCGAAATGCGCGGCTTCGCGGAAGAAGCTGGTGTGATTGGTGGCGAGCGCATCGATCAAGTCGACAAGGGCTTCGCCTGTGCGGTCCGACTGCAGATGGCGGTAGAAGTCGCGAAACGCGGTGAAGCCGAGGTGCCGCATCAGTCTTCCCAGGCGCGAAGCCACCAGTTGTTCTTTACCTTGGCCGAGTTCCAGGCCGAACTCGGAACGCGCCAGCGCAGAGATGGCAGCGAACTCGCTGGGCGTAAGAACCAGCGGCGAAGCGACGAGCGCACCGGGGTCGTTCATTTGTGCCCCGCGCGGAAGATTCCATCAAGATCAAGGATGAGTCCCACCCGGCCATCTCCGAGGATGGCGCCGCCCGCTACTCCGGGAATGCCCTTCAGGCTTTCACCCAGGCTCTTGATCACCACTTCCTGCTTGCCGATCAGTTCGTCCACCATGAGGCAGAAGCACTTGCCAGCGGCTTCGGCGACGATGAGAAGGCTCTCTGCAGCCGCTTCCGAGCGCGGTTTCACGCCGAAGCGCCGATACAGGCGCACAACCGGAAAAAGGCTATTCCGTACCAGGGCCATTTCCTGGCGGTCTTCGACGGTGAACACCATGTCCCTTGAGGGGCGCAGCACTTCACGCACGGAGAAGATGGGAACGACATAACGCTCGGTGCCCACGCCCACCACCAAACCATCGATCATGGCCAGAGTCAGAGGCAGGCGCAGGAAGAACGAAGTGCCGCGGCCGGCCACCGACTCGATGTCGACCCGGCCGCGCAGCTTCTGGATTTGCTTGCGGACAACATCCATGCCCACGCCGCGGCCGGAGACGTCGGTGACCTCGGCCGCGGTCGAGAATCCAGGATGAAAGATGAAATTGAAGACGTCGGGGTCGGCCAGCGCGGCGCCGTCCTCGACCAATCCCATGCGGCGCGCCTTGTCCAGGATTTTTTCGCGGTTCAATCCGCGGCCGTCGTCGGCAATCTCGATGACGATGTGTCCTGCTTGGTGAATGGCGCGGAGGCGGATCCGGCCGCCAGGCTCCTTGCCCGCAGCGAGCCTCTCGCCGGGAGCTTCGATGCCGTGATCGGCGGCATTGCGGACCATGTGCATCAAGGGGTCGGCCAATTCCTCCACCATGTTGCGATCGAGTTCAGTATCGGCCCCGATACCTTCCATTTCCATTTGCTTGCCGGTCTTGCGAGCCAGGTCACGCACCAGGCGGCTCATCTTTTGAAACAGACCACCCACCGGGACCATGCGCATGGACATGGCGGTTTTATGAAGGTCGCCGGTAATGCGCGCCAGTTGCGCGAGACTGCGGAGCACGGCTGGACTGCGCAAGGCGGCCAGTTCGGGATGATGGCGCACCATGGTCTGGGCAATCACCATCTCTCCTGCCATGTCTACGAGGAAGTCGAGTTTTGCGGTGTCCACCTTGACTGAGCGGGTTTCAACAGCGGCCGTTCTTCGGTCGCAGGGGGTGGTTCGCCTTTCGGGCCCGGTCCATTCAGTGCCGGCGGCTGTCCGCCGTTCCAGAGGATCGGTTTCGCGCCCGCCAGCGGGCTCTTCAGTCGATGCCCTGACTGCTCCATCGGCGGCGGGCTCGCCAAGACCTCCGCGACGGATGCGCTCCAGCAATGCGATCTTCTCCGGTGCGGGCGCGGGCTCGCTTCCGCCTAAAATCGTCTCCAGGCGTTCAAGCCAGAGTTTGAGAAAATCTCCCGCGGCGAGTACGACATCGACCACCGCGGGAGTGATGCGCAACTTTTGATTGCGCGCCAGGTCAAGCAAAGTTTCGGTTTCGTGGGCCACCTCTCGAATGTCATCGAGATCCATGAAGCCGGCGAGACCTTTGATGGTGTGAAAGCCGCGGAATACGGTGTTGATCGCTTCGCTGTCCAGGGGATCCTTTTCGAGCGTCAGCATCTGCACTTCGACCTCCGCCAGGTGCTCGCGGGACTCGATGATGAAATCGCCAATGATCTCCCGGTCATCGCCGAGACGCGCAGGAACGGCAGCGGCTGGCGATGGTCCGGGCCCCGCGTTGGGTACAGGCAATGCGGCCGGACCCTCCAACAGGGCCTGCTGCATGCGCATGATGGCGCTGGAGCAGACGCCTTCGATGCTGTCCAGCTCTTTTGTGTTTTGAAGAGCACTCATTAGGTCAGTGGCGATCTGCGACACATCGGGCCGGCAGGCCGCCTCCGCCTCCCGGTCAATACTGTTCAGCAACTCAGCCCACTGCTCGCGGTCCATGCCGCCCAGGACTAATCCCGTGGCCAGTTCTTCGACGCGATCATGCAAAGTGGCGGGCATCTCGTGACTTCCTGCGGTATTTGAATCACAGGCCTCAAAATCGAGACCTGGGGCACCCAGCTTTGTTACTGACTTGAGTTCGCGAGAAGCAGGTGTCTTTCGCTTCGCTCAGAATGACAACGGTAAAGGATCTCGGAATTGTTTCCTCCTGGTTGACGTTATGTCATCGCCTTGAAGTCCACGTCCAAGGGAAACGAATCGGCCTTGGCGGCCAGAGCCCGGGGTGCGGAGGCCGTGGCTGCGCCCTTATGAAGAGGCGCGGAGGCAGAGTGAACCTGCCATGTCGGCCGCACCTGCATGCTCTTCGTTGTGGCCGCGCTTCCGACCATGGAGCCTAATTGGCCCACCACCTCCATCAAGGTGGACGCCTGGGCGGTCAGCTCCTCCGCTGCCGCCGCGCTTTCCTCGGCATTGGCTGCCGACTGCTGCGTCACCTGCTCCATCTGCGTCAACGCCTTGGCGATTTGCTCAATGCCGCGGGTCTGTTCGAGACTGCCCAGGCTGACTTCATCCACCAGCGTTTTCACCCGGGCCGATTCCTCAGTGATGAAGCGGATGGCTACCGCCACCTGGTCGACCTTCGACTTGCCGTCGTTGGATGTGGCGATCGAGTCTTCGATCAGGGCGGCGGTGTCTTTGGCTGCTTGCGCGCAGCGCTGTGCCAGGTTGCGGACTTCATCGGCAACCACCGCGAAACCCATCCCGGCTTCGCCGGCGCGCGCCGCTTCCACCGCCGCGTTGAGCGCCAGGATGTTGGTCTGGAAGGCGATTTCGTCGATCACCTTGATGATCTTCGCGACCTTGTCGCTGGAGTTCTTGATGTCGCTCATAGCCTCGACCATCGATTCCAGCGAGCGATTGGTTTCCGTGAATTTCTGCTGCGATTGCGTCACCAGGCCGTTGGCTGCGTGCGCGTTTTCGGCATTCTTGCGGGCCATGGAGTTGATCTCCTCGCTCGATGCCGAAGTTTCTTCGAGCGACGCCGCCTGTTCGGATGCGCCCTGCGCTAGCGCCTGGCTTGACGACGAGATCTGGCCGGCGGCGCTGGCCACCTGTCCCGCGCCTTCCGAAAGCTCGCCGATCGCGGTTCGCAGACGCACATTGATGGCACGAATGACGAAGAAAATGAGGGTCTCTACCAAGAGAGATAGAGCAATGGCGACGATGACCGCCCAGCGATTGCCGGCCGACTCAGTCAGAGCGCGCTCCGAGGACGAGGTCAGAAATCCCCTTTGTGCTACGACTATTCCCTCTGTGGCCTCCGCCATGGTTGCCGCGATCGCCTTCTCCTTCTCGTTCCGGACTGCGGCCGCCTGGTCAAGCTTTCCCGCCCCGCATAGAGCGGCAATTTCCGCGTAGACCTGCTTCCATTCCGACAACGCGGACTCCGCTTTATCGGCGTCCTTCCGCCCCTCATCTGTGACCAGCAGCGGTCGAAGCTCTTTGAGATCCCGCGCCTCCTCGGCCGCCAGACTGGCGAAGTTTCTGCTTGCCATCTCCATGTCCGGAGCATTTCTCGACATGGCGGCCAGCAGGGTGCCGCGGACTTCGGCCCGCATCATGGCAACGTCTTTTGCCATGGATCCGGCCAGCACTATCTTGCGCGTCGTTCGGTTGGCCGTGGTGTCCAGCTGCTCGCGAAGATTGCTCACCGCCGAGAGCGAAAAGTAGCTCAAACCCAGCACGCAAGCCAGCAGAGCGATGACACAGGCGGCTAGTTTCTTTGCAATCGTCCATCGTGAAAACATTTGGGCCCGTTCCTTTCTCACGCGTTTCCCCAATCCGCGCCCGGCTGCGTGAAAGCGTTCAGCCCGTGCGCTTCCTGGCTGCTCAAGACCCGATCGATGTCGAGCAGGATTTTCACTTTGCCTTTTACCTTCGCCATGCCCAGCAGGTAGGACGCAGCCGCGCCCGTGCCTTCCCCGAAATCGGGAGTGTCCTCGATATCCGCCGCGCCCAGGTTCAGGACTTCCGAGACTTCGTCGACCACGATGCCGGTGGGCAGGGACACGACTCCTGACTGCACCTGGACCACGATGATGCAGGTCCGCGGAGTGTACTCCTTTTCGGGCAGGCGGAACTTCAGGCGCAGATCGACCACCGGGATGACTTTTCCGCGGAGGTTGATCACGCCTTTCACACACGGCGGTGTTTGCGGCACGGTGGTGATGTCCTGAATGCCCATGATTTCGGTGACCTTCAGGACTCGAATGGCAAACTCTTCACGTCCCAGCAGGAAGGTGAGATACTTCCCGACGCGCGGATCGCAGGGGGCGCCGGCGGCTCCGGGTCTTCCTTCGCGAACAACCGCCACCTCTTCGCTGCCGGGGCTCTGCTGCTGGAGGCTGATTGCGGAGGTATGGGCAGCGGTTTCCGGCTTTTCAATCGCGGCGCTCGCCATGAGCTTCCTTTCCCTTCACGTGCCTGAAGAGAGGTTTTGAGACAGTACTGCTTAGTTCTTCGGCAGAACGCCTGGTTACGATAGGGTTTCCACGAACGGAAGGTCGGGGTTCGAACGCGAGAAACCTGTGGCATCCTCAGGACCGGAAACCCGGAGGCTTCCCGTCCGCGATGTCCATCGAAGGATCCATATAAATAAACCGATTTATTAGCTTGTTCGTTTGGAAACAAAGTTTGTATAGTGAGGTCGTCCGAGAGAGGCTGCCCATGAAATCAACGAA
>Ga0070717_10001240_pt1 | contig 17361 bp, 7 predicted proteins | sample LARL113metaG_FD_71366 | JGI IMG/M metagenome (GOLD analysis project Ga0070717, IMG submission 71366) | Corn, switchgrass and miscanthus rhizosphere microbial communities from Kellogg Biological Station, Michigan, USA - LAR L11-3 metaG | ecosystem: Host-associated > Plants > Roots > Rhizosphere ... | reverse complement strand
CCGGAATGCCGTTGTAGAACAGGTTCTGCAGGCCCTGCCAGCCCTGGGCATTGGTCCACGCTTTGCCGTCGAAGCTGTTGGTGCTCCCCGAAGTGTACCGAGTAAACCCGAAGCCGCCTTCGTTGATCAGGTAAGGCGTGATCGTCCAGTTGGCGTCAACCTTCAGAGCGCGATTCTGGCTGGTGTTCTCCGACGAGGGAACCAGCAGAGGTTCCTTGCCATTGATCGGGAAGTCCTTCCACGTGAACTTGCCCCAGACCAGGAACTTCTGGTTGGAGCCGAAGTACTGATCGCCGCGCACATCGAACTGGTTGGAGCGGCCGCTTACATCCACGTTGGACTGGTAGTTGGGCGTGCCGTCGTCAATGTAGGCCGCGGTATTGCCGATGTTGGGGTCCGGATAGAACTGCGACAACGTGTTTTGCGAGATGGTATTGATGCCGGCGGGGATCTTGTTGTCGGGGAATGGAGTGCCCGTCGCCGGATTCATCAACGTGAACGGGCTGCAGCCTCCCTTTCCATCCGGAATGCAGTACGCGGAAAAGTCGCCCTGCTTCATGGCCGCGGTGGGAACCACTTCGAAGACGGTCTCCTTGGCCGGGTGACGCCAGCCCTCGTATGCCCCGAAAAAGAAACTCTTGTTGTGGCCGTTGTAGATATGAGGAATAAAAACCGGGCCGCCCGCCGAGCCGCCGAACGTCTTTCCGGTTACGCTGGCCTTTTTCGTAGTGGTCGGATAGGTGTAGGGGATGGCGTCGAACGCCGAATCCTGGTAGTAGAAGAAGCCCGACCCGTGGAGGGTGTTGGTGCCGCCCTTGGTGGTGACCACGATTTGCGCGGGGTTGCCGAATTCGGCATTGGCCATCACACCGTCGGCGCGGATCTCGCTGATCGATTCTGTCGAGGGAAACGTGTCGCTCAGGAAGTTGCCGCCGGTGGCGTCCTTTGAGGTCACGCCGTCCACGGTCACGTCGAGCTGATAAGGAAGCGCGCCCTGCAGAGAAAAGCCGGAGGAGTCATCCTGCACGCCGGGCAGCGTCCCCAGGATACCGGCGGCGCTGGTGCCGGAAAAGCTGGCACGGGTGTTCACCGGAAGGCTGTCGGCGTCGGCGGCCGTGAACGAGGCGCTGATGGTCGGGGTTTCCGTCTGGATGGCGCTGACGTTTTCGCCTGTCACTTCGATTTGCTGCTGCACCGCCCCCACGGCCAGCTTGGCATCCAGCCGCAGTTCCTGGCGCACGGCCAGCGCAACGGAGGTAACCTGCCACTTCGAGAATCCAGTAGCCGTAATCTCCAGTTGATACTGCCCGGCCTTTACATCCAAAAACTGGTAATCCCCAGTCGCGCTGGTGCGGGCGGTGCGCTGGGTGCCTTCGCCGATGTTGGTCAGCGTGACGATGGCATTAGGAACGACGGAGCCGTTGGGATCTTTCACGCTGCCGACGACGGCCCCCTGGGTCGCTTGGGCGTGGACCAGCATGCAGCCGAGAGCAAACGCCAGCAACATGCCACACACAGCGAACATTTGCTGCAACCTTCGTTGCCCGAGAAAATGCCTGTGCTTACACATGGATGATTGCCTCCTCAAATTGGTGCCTGGATGGAATTTCGTTTAGCTTCGGAAACGCTTCTGGAGTGGGGAAAGAGCGCTTTATGGTGCACCGGGATCGGGATCTGCGGCCCTTGGGAATTCCGGTGTTCCCGCAAGAATGAGCCAACTCCGATCAATTGCCAAGAAGAAAGTGCGATGAGGAATTCAAATCTGCATCTGCCGGTCGATAAGACAAAGCGGGCGAGGTTCTTCGTATCCGCGTTCGTCTGCCTGTTTCCCAGGGGTGGTGAGACACCTACAGCCTAATGGCGGCGGGTTACAGTTTGTTTAAACACGGTCTCGCTCCAGGGGTCGCGCCATTGTTGTCAAGGCCTTTTCGCTTGGAGACTCCCCTAATCCCCTCATTTCATTCGATCTTTTTTCAAAATCAGTTTGCATATAATTACCCCTCGAAGGCGCATAATGGAATACAAGATCAAGGAATCGGGTCACTCTGGGTGCCCCAGGCCCCGGGGTCCACGGACAGGTCTTCGTTGGTGGGTGGAGATCTCGATTTTGAGACCTGGGATACTGCCAAAGCCGAACGACCTTTCTTGTTTCGCCACCGCCGGTAAGTAATTCCAGTGTTCGACGAAAAAGAAACTGGGTGCTCTCATGGCCGAAGCCGATCACCACGCTTGTTTCATCCATCGCGGGTCATCAAAGCCAGTGTTCGAGCTCGGAAGAAACAAAGGGCTGACTTGCTCACTCGCTGCTCGCGAGCCGACGCTAACTTGCTGAATTTAAGAGAAATTGGTTTCGTTGAGTCGGAAGAAACAAAGCGCTGACTTGCTGACTCGCTGGTCGCGAAGCGACGCTAACTTTCTGAATTTAAGAGAAATCGGTTTGGTCTCCCGATGTCGGGCAGTGGAGGGAAATACACCACCCCCCTCCCCCCCGCAATTTGGGCCATGTAGGCAGACCTAAGACCTATAAGAATCAGCAGCTTACGGAGAGAAATCGACTCGGGAAAGACCCAAACTGACGCTCGTAAGCCCTGTATATGCAATAGGTTGCGAATGTAACGTGGCAAAACTCGACGTCCGGATCTCGCACCGACGGTGAGAGATCTGGGCTAAAGGCCTTGGAACTGACGCTAATCATCCGCGGGCTTCCGCAGCCGCGGAGCCGATGTCTCCATCTCCTTGCGAATCTCGTCGGCATCGTCCACGTCCCGCAGGGCTGCGGCTTCCCGCTTGGTTTTAGGCTTGGCCATCCGCGCTTTGGCAGGCGCGAACACGCGCGGATCCGAGGGACGGATCTTGTAGGCTTCCGGATGCGCGTGGGTATCGAATATCCCCTCGATCTCGCCGGCCAGCGCGTCTTCGAGATTCATCGGCCCGAGGCCCAGCAACTCGTCGATGGTGCGGGTGATCGAGCCCATGCTGATGTGCTGGTGCGACACCGACCCGGGCTTGACCCACGGACTGGCCACCAGCAGGATGCTGCGGTGCGCGTCCACGTGATCCACGCCGTCTTGCGCATCGTCCTCGGTGACGAACACGGCCGAATCCTTCCAGATGGCAGTTTTAGAGAGAAAGGCCACGATGCGGCCCAGGGCGAGGTCGTTATCGGCCACGTAGGATGCACGGTACGGGTAGCCGTCCCGCGGACGCGGATCGGCGGTGTGATCGTCGGGGAGGCGAATGACAATGAACGCCGGCACCGTGCCCGACCGCAGCCGGAGCCGGAAGTCGCGCTCGAACTCGGCCACCCGGAACTGGTCGGGAATGCCGAGATTGAAAGTCGGGTAGCGCCGGTCAGTGGATTCGAAGATGGGCTTCAGGAGCGGCGCATTCAGAAAGAGACGCTGACCTTCGGGAGCCGCCCCGTCGATCTCCGCGGCGCCTTCGAGTTCGATGCCTTCGCCATAATTCAACACGCTCTTGCCACCCGCAATGATGTGCTCCCAGAGCGAACCAAACTGCGGCTCGTCTTCCGGCATGGGCGCGTCGGCCCCGCCGAAGAGTGCGTGCCGGCCGGGCTGCGAGGCCGTCGCCGATTGCTGCCGGCGTCCGCCGTAACCCGAGGTCCACGCAGTGTTGAAGTACGGAGTGGGATTGATGCCCACGAGCCAGCGGTGGCCGTCGGCCGAGACGTCCGAATCCACGTAGAAGTTGTCGCTCATGGCGAACTGATCGGCGAGGGCGTGCAAGTTGGGCGTGACCTTTAGGTGGGTGGCCGATTTCACTTCTTGCGCCCAGCCATCCAAACCGTAGCGCGCAAGCGAAGCATCGCCGTTGGCGCGGGTAATATCGCCCAGCACTTCGTCGTAAGTACGGTTTTCGCGAATGACGAAGAAGCAGTGCTTGAGTTGGGGAAGCGCTGGCTGCCCCGCGATCGCGGTGGTGTTGGCGGCGATCACGGTTTGCGTAAGCGCGTCGGGGGGCGGAAGGATCCCGAGCAGGATAGCGCTCAGACTGCCCATTTCAAGAGAACCGACGTACGACGGCGCATTGGGATCATGCTTGCTGCCACCGTTGGGTCCGGTGCCCTTGCCCTTGGTGTTGACCACGTACAGCATGGTGCGGTCGGGGGAGAGCGCGACCGCCGACGGATTCCATCCCACGGGAATGTGCGTGATCATATCCATGGTGGAGGCGTCGATCACGCCCACGGCGTTGATGCCCGATTCAGCCACGTAGAGGCGGCCGGCGTGAATGGCCAGCCCGCTGGGCATGACGCCGCGAAGCGAGCGGCCCTGCGCATCCTGAAAGCGCGAGCCTACGAATGGCGAGAGCGTGGCCTGATCCAGCACGCGCGTGCCGTCGGCGTTGATTTTCACCACCGAATCAAGGTGCGTTAGAGAGACATAGACCGCATCGTCGTCGCAGGTGATGCCGGTCGGCGCTGCGCCCCCCACCGTTTCGCCGGTGTCCTCAGTGATCTTCGCGCCCAGCCGCAGCTTGGCGGTGATGGCGGGATGTTCGCGGTCGCTCATGTCGTAGGTCCACAGCGAACTGCCCCGGTCGGAGTTTTCATCGCCTAGGCCGCGAATCTGCTTGCCCTCCACGACCGCGCCTTCGCGCGCTTCTTTGGACGGATACGCGAACGGCGCGAAGTGCAGCCCGGTGTGCAGTTGATCTTTTTCACTGGCGCCGGGAATGGTGGTGTATTCGAACAGGCCGCTGTTGGTGACGTAGAGCCGCTTGCCGTCGGGCGACAGCGCCAGGCCGAACGGGTACGTCCCGGTAGGAATGGATGCAAGGCGTTCCATCCGCTCGGCGTCAATGATCACCACGCGCCAGTTGCCCTGGTCGAGAGCGTAGATGGTTTTGCCATCGGACGAGACGATGAGCGTGGCTGCGAAGCTGCCCGCGAAATTGTTGCCGCTTAAGGGGCCGTCGAGCGAGAGTTCACCGCTGGGGCTCCAGTCGCTGGTCTTGTAGGCTCGGATTTTCCCCGAATCTCCGGTGGCGACATAGAGAAGCAATCCATCGGGCGAGTAGGCCAGCCCGGCATGCACTTCCATGTTGGGATCGTTGTTGCTTCCCGAAGGCATGCGCGTCACCTTGGGTTCATGGCTGTCGGGGCGATCGATGATGTTCAGAGCGAAGGGGAAGCCGATCGAAGGCACCGCGATCTGTGTGCCGTTGGGCCGCAGCGCCAGGGCGAAGGGATACGGCGCCAGCGGAATCCAGTTCCCTGCCGGATGGATTTCCCGGCCGTTGGGCAGCACGGCGCTGAGGCCGGCGGCGAATGGCGATGCGGGCGCCTGGGCACGGACAAGGACAGATACGGCAGAAATACCAGCCACAAAGAAAAGACATCTTGCCAATGCGCGCATGTGTTCCAGTATGCACGGTCAAATGGACTGGGTGTTTGCGAAAATAAGGGCCCGAAGAGTCTGGTGTTGAGGTGAGTCACTTCGGTAGCAAGCTGCGGGCGATGGAATCGAGCATGCCATTGAGAAAGTTGATGGACTCCGGCGCGGAGTAGCGCCGCCCGATTTCCAGGGCCTCGTTGATGACGATCGGGAACGGCGTGGATTTGAAGCCGATCATCTCCCCGATGGACATGCGCAGCAGGTTGCGGTCCACGGCCGGCATGCGCTCGATGCGCCAGTGTTTCGAGTTTTGAACCAGCAACTCGTCGATGCGCTCCAGGTTGGCGTTGGCCACGCGGAACAGGTCTTCGGCGAAGCCGCGTACGTCCGGCTCGACCTCATCGACGGATCGCCAAAAAGTGGCGCGCACCTCCTCCGGCGTCTGCTTGCCGATGTCTTGCTGGAAGAGCATCTGCATGGCGAGTTCGCGCGATTTGCGGCGGGTCCCGGCGGTCACGCTTGGCCTTCCAGCAGTTTGCGGCGCAAGCTCACCATTTCGATCGCCGCCGTGGCCGCTTCAAAACCCTTGTTGCCGGCCTTGATGCCGGCGCGATTGAGGGCTTGCTCCAAAGTCTCGCAGGTCAGCACGCCGAAGCTGTGCGGTATGCCGGTCTCCTGCTGCGACTGGCCGATGCCACGCGCCACTTCGTTATAGATGGCTTCATAATGCGCGGTTTCGCCGCGCAGCAGGCAGCCCAGAGTAATGATGGCATCGAGGCGGCGGGCGGTATGCCCGGCATCGTCAGCGTGGGCGCGATTGGCCAGCGTTCGCGCCGCGGCGGGAATCTCCCAGGCGCCGGGAACGCGCGCAATCTCGATGTCGTCACGGCGCGCACCGCTGCGCAGCAATGCATCGAGCGCGCCTTCGAGCAGGCGCTCGGTGATGACCGCATTCCAGCGCGCCACCACGATGGCGAAGCGCATGCCTTCGGCGGAGAGATCGCCCTCGACTGCAATGGGCTTGCCGTGCAGCGGATCGACCCAGGCCCAGAACGTGAATTCATGACCGGGCTCAGGCTCGGCGGTAAACACCCGCGATTTCCAGTGGGTGTCGGTGATGTTGGACAAGCGCACCGCAGGTTCGATGCCTTCGCCGCGAAACCAGGCGGTGGCCGCCTGATGCACCGCGTCGAGCGCGGTGACTTCGACGAAGACGTTCGATGTACCGGGCATGGTTCCATCGACGAATTCCAGGTTGCCGACCGGCGCCAGAAAGGATGCGCCCCGACTCGTCTCCTCATTCCAGCCCAGCCCAGCTTCGAAACCCAGCGCGTTAAAAAAGCTCGCCAGACGTTCGTAGGCCGCTGCGTTTCCAGCCGGACGCAGAAAGGAGATTGCTTTGATCATGGTCTGATTCTACCGTGCTGATTTGGAGGGATGAGCGGAAGCCCAGGTCTCAGAATTGAGACCTGGGGCACCCAGTTTTCGGTGAGGTTAGGTCGTGGAGCGCGGCTTTACAGCGATGGCCGTCGCCGGCACGGAGCCGGATACCGGTGTGGTGATCAGGCAGCCGGGATCCGAGTTCGGAGCACATGCAGGCAGGTTGATGTTGATCTGCTGCGTGTCCTTCAGCGTTGTGGTGTCGATGTAATGAATCAGGTTGTCGCCTGCCGTGGAGACAAAGAACAGGGTGTTGTCGGGGCTGAATGCTCCCGCCAGCGGGGCGGTAATGCTCGACGCCGCACTTCCTCCAAAGGTGATGTATCCCAGCTGGCCGAAACTCGGGGAGGGACCCGCCACCTGTGTGTAATACGGCAGCGTGGCACCCGCCGTGGTTCCGTTATACGTGATGAAACTCAGGCTGCTGCGCGCGGCAGTGGTTCCGGAAGTCACGGCAGCCGGCGAAGTCACAACTTGATTCACCGCCGTGGCATTGACATTGACCTGTCCCTGAATAACCGTGGATGAAAGCAGCAACGGCTTCAGCGGACTGCCTGGACCCGGGCCGCTTTGACTGGCGGTAGCGGGCAGACAACTGACTGAGCCCTTCGCATCTGAAGGGACGGTGACATCGATGTCGGAGAGGGTGATCCCGCCGCCGCTATGGGTTGCGCCCAGAATATGGTTGCCGTCGGTGGTGGCGGCCAACACATCCGTCTGGACGTTCACTAAATCGCCTGCAACCGAGGGCTCCTGGGGATAAAAGACCATCGTGTTGTATTCGCCCACATTTCCGGCCGGGCACCAGGTATGGGCGACGGTCGGATTGCCGCTGAAAAATGCGCCGACACTGGGGATCATCACGGCCAGGCTCTGGGCGCCCTTGGACCCGCTGGAACTTGGCAGCGCATAGGTGGTCCAGCCGGTGTTGGCGTTGTACACATACAGAGTATCGGTGTGGTTCCCGCCGAGCGCCTTGCTATCGGTTACATACAGGGTCTTGGCATCTGGCGTCCATTCGGCCGAAGCGCCGAGCCCACCGCAAACCACGTCCGGAGCGCAGTTAGTGCCGCCAAATGTCGACGCAATGGTTCCGTTGGGGTTGTAAATGTAGAACACACTGCGCACCTGGTCGTTGATGAGGATCTGTGAGTTGTTGGGCGCCACCGCCAGCACCACGCCGGGAACCGCGGGATCCTGCTTTGCAAGCGCGTTGCCGGTGGTGCTGTAGATCATGAGTTCGTGCGAAGAACCGAAGTAAAGACTTGACCCGGTGTGATCCATCACCATCGAGTTCGGCACGTACGGCAGGCGAACGGTCGAGCCCACCGTGCCGTTCAGCAATGAGACGGGGACAAAGTACTGCGAATAGCCTGGCGCGCCATACCATGTGAACGCACTCGCGGTTCCGGGCGTCGTAATGGTCACGGGGTTGCTGGAAACCGAAAGCCCGGTGCCGTAAAGCCCAACCTGGTTGATGGGGGCAGGGTTGCACGATCCCGGCTGGCAGATGGCGGAGATCGACGCTGTCCCGGGGAAGCTGGCGCTGATGGCCCCGGTTGCGCTGGCAGTGATGTCGAGTGGATTGGTGGACTGATAGTCGAGGGTAAGGCCGTTGATCGGGTTTCCGGCGGTGTCAATCACGTTGGTCACCAGGTTCTGCACCACGCCCTGGGTGACAGTTCCGCTGGTCGCGCCATTGAGAGTGATTGAAATCGACTTGGGCGGACAGGTGGAGAAGTAGCCGGCAGCTGAGCCTGAACCCGCAATGGACGCGGTAATGACGGTGGTGCCGGGCAGTTGAGCGGTGATCTGGTTGGTAATGGGATTGATGGTTGCGACGGAGGCAGTGCCCGCGTTGTAGGTAAGGGTGCCGATGGCCGAACTGCAGTTGGGAATCGACTTCACGGGGACCGGAACCCCATTCACGGTTGGCAATGGGCAGGCCAGTGTCGGAGCCGAGGATTGTGTCACCGACGGCGGCGCGCACAGCAGCACCTGCTTGCCGCCGCTGCTATAGCAGGCCTGGGCGTCGAGTTGCGCTAATTGTGATTGCGAAAGACATTGCTGCGGGCCCACCAGAGAAATAGAGCTCACCTGGGTGTGCACATACACGACCACGGGATTTGAAGTGACGGAATTTGCCGAAGCAGTAATGACCGCAGAGGCGTAGGGCAATCCGCCGTTACTGGGAAGCGGGTCGGGATAATTGCAAATGGTGTAGTCGGCAATGCCGCCCCCGGAGTTGCGATTCCAGGTCCCAGCGCACATGTTTCCAGAAGGTGAGATATCCACCAGCTTGTTGTTGCTGGTGCCGTAGGCGTAGCTGGTTACGGACGCTGTCGCGTTCTTGCAGGTGACGGCGGTGGGAGGGGAGATCTGGCGAGTCTGGCCAAACGCCATGGAAATGCCGGTGGTCGACGGCTGCAAGGTGATGGCGTAGAGATCAGTGACCTTCGGTCCATAGCCCTTGCCATTGCAATAGTTGCCGGCCGGATTGCGATAGCAGCCGGAGATCGTGATTCCCGCAGGAAGTGCCAGAAACAGCAGACAGACAAGCGTCAAAAACCGCCGCATGAATCCTCCCCGCCCCGCCCTCGATCCGCGGAACGGTCTATTCAAAAAGAACGTCAGAAATTGGAGTTGAATGGTACCGTCAAAACGCCACAGTGAGGCGGTTGATCGGGAATTCCGCTCAGGCACCCGGCACGATCACGACCTGCATCGGCCGGGGATTTCAAACAAGTTTTTCTCCAAGGAAAAGTGTATCAGGGCAGGACGAGCCAGCCGGGTCGGGCAGGCGGTCCATCTCCTTCTCTCATAGACTGTTCGCGGGCGCGATGGAAAGCCTGGTTTTGCCCGCCCGATCCCTATTGGGCAACGGCGCGTGCCTGGCCTCCGGCGGGCATATATCGACTGAACCACTCCAAGGCCCTGTCCATGACATCGCGGCGGTGCGCCGGGTCGGCGAAGGCGTGGCCCTCGTTGGGATAAACGACCAGTTCGGTCGGTACATGATGGTCGCGCAGCGCATGCCAGAACTCAAACGACTGCGGCGCCGGACACTCGCCGTCGCGGTCGCCCACGACGACCAGCGTGGGCGTCTTCGCCTGCTTGATGAAACCGATGGCCGAGCTCTTTGCATACACCGCTGGATCGTCGTACACGGAAGCGCCGAAGTACGGAATCATCCACTGGTCAATGGAGTTTTCGCCATAATAGCTTTCCCAGTTGGCAATCCCGGCGCCGGCCACCGCAGCTGTGAAGCGGCTGGTCTGGGTCACCGCGAACATGGTCATGAATCCGCCATAGCTCCAGCCGGTGAGGCCGATACGATTGGGGGCCACGGGATACCTGGCGAGCACCGTGTCTACGCCGGCGAGAATGTCGCGAAGGTCACCGTAGCCGAAGTCCTTGCGGTTGGCCTGGGTGAACGCCTCGCCCTGGCCGAAACTGCCACGCGGATTGGGGAGCAGGACGAAGTAGCCCAACGCCGAAAAAGCATTCGCATTCAAGCCCTTGCCAGCCCATTGCGATTCTACCGCTGCGGCTGGTCCACCATGCACTTCCACGATCAGCGGATACTTTTTCCCGGGATCGTAGTCCCTGGGCAGCAGGAGCCAGCCCTGCACGCGGAACGAGTCGCTCTTCCAACTGAGGGAAACGGCCTTACCCCACACCGGCTCCAGGCCTTCGTTGAAGTGCGAAAGCTGCATCACTCCCTGCAGGCCCGACGTCATTACCGTGCCGGGTTTGCCCGCGTAGATTTCCATGGGATGTTCGAACGTACTGGCATAAAAGACAAACAACGAGCGATCGGCCGTTGAGGACAGGGCGTGCGACATGCGTCCATCGCCCACGCTTCCGGGAATACTGAAGATGGGCGAGCCGAAGGTGACTGGCCCCTTGCCGGTGCGGTCGCCGGAGAGTTTGAAGCGGATGAGCTGACTGTTGCCACCGGCGTTCTCGCAGACGTACAGACGCTCGTTTCCGTCCCATTCGATCCACGCCGGCGAAGTTGGCCGGCCCGCCGTCAGGTCGCGCGGCACGCCGCCCGAGGCCGAAACGATCCAAACGTCACCGCCGGTCGAGCCCTGGTCACTCATGAGCCCCCCTATAAAGGCGATCGCTTTTCCATCCGGCGACCAACGCGGCACCGCAATCTGCAACCCGTGCAGCGGACCGGAGATTTCAGCTGGAGCGAGGATCGGGGTGGGCTTTACCCGGGTCTCAGAAGCGAGACCCGGGGCACCCATCCTTTCGGTGTAGAGTTTGGCCACCCACCAGTTGTTTTCGCCCGGCGGATCCGCGGCGATATACGCCAGCCCCTTCGAATCGGGCGCCCAATCGAACTCGTACACGTGCAGGTTGGCGGGGCTCACTTGCTCGGGAGCCTCGGGCGACGACCCATCGAGCCGGGCAACGGCCACGCGCTGAATCTCCACCCCCTCTTCGCCGATCACGCCCGAGGGAGGCTTCATGGCCGCCAGCGCTCCGGCCGGCCGGGTTGCGCCCTCGACATAAAGGAAGGCTACCTCGCTTCCGTCCGGCGAAAACGCGGGTTGATGCGCGTAACCGCGCAGATCGGTGAGCCGCCGGGCAGGTGTTCCATCGACCCGGGATAGATAAAGATCCGCCTGTTCGCCCGGCTCGCCGCAGTCGGAGAAGAAGGCGAGCGCCTTCGCATCGGGCTCCCAGGTGAGGTCATTTTCACGGCAGTGCTGGTCAGGAGCCACGCCTGCCGAAATCCGCTCCTTTTTTGTGAGGTCATCAACCGGCGCAACGAAGATATCGCCGACCTCGCGCATACCCATGACCCAGGCCACGCGTTTTCCGTCCGGCGCGACGGCCACCTGGCTTATGGAGCGGCCGCGATTTAGCCCGCTCAGCACTTCGTCGATGCGGGCGCGGTCAGGCGCGGCGGATGCGCTCTGCGCGAACGAGCAAGATGCTGCGGCGGCGAGGGCGAAAGCCCACACGAAGAACGACAAACATCGAGCCAATATGATTCTCGGAAACAACCAGCCGTACATGCGGAAATGGTATCAAGGGGAGCTGAGCGCCGGTTCAGAAGGCCTCGGCAAAACGCTGCATCGAGAGATCGCACACATAACGACGCGCGGTTCCGGTATAATCCCATCTGAGCAGCGGAGAGATGGCCGAGTGGCTGAAGGCGGCGGTTTGCTAAACCGTTATACGGTCAAAAGCTGTATCGGGGGTTCGAATCCCCCTCTCTCCGCCAGAGTTCGCCGCTGATTACAACTAAAGATAATCTCCGGCCTGTACAACCGAGCGAGACCGGCGTAAACGCCCAGAGCCGTTCGACCCAGCGAACTCCTCATTCCCCGAAGAGACTGATGACGGCTTCAGTGTGCGGACGGGTTTGAATTGACTGTCCGGCCACGGATATTCAGGTGGCGGGACCGTGCGATCATCCTTGCGTTCAAAGCCGCTCGCAAGCTGACATCTTCGTTGAAGTCGCAGTTGCTTGACGTAAGCCCTCCACAGTCATTCAAGAAGCCGATGAGTAAACTTCTTCAATTCACGGTAAAGTATGCCGTAGCCGACCCTGAAACACCGCTGACCGAGTCAATCACTTTGTATCGTCCGTCGCAATTGGGGGCGGAAAATGTATAGCTGACAGTTCGGCCCTGGAGTCTAGGAACATACACAGTGATTGAGAACGCCTCGGCAAACGACGCACACGTGGTGGGAGGCGTGACATTCACTTTGACCGTGATTACGCGGGCATAAGATAGGCAGTTCTGGACCCTGGTCGTCAGCACGACGGGCTGCGCTTCTTCTGCAATGGTTGGGCTCACAGCCAGGTTCGGGTAGGGAAAGCAGCACCGCGTGCACTGGGCATGTAGTGTTGTCGAAAAGACCAGGCACGCTGTGATCAGCACTGATGAAGCGATGAGGAGTTTGCCGATCGCGGCTAGCCCGCATATCCCGAAAATCGAAGTCCGGTATTGCAACCTCTGAGTCATATGGCACCTTTTTTTGCGCTGCTTCGAGTTCTCAATTCACTTCACGCCTCAACTTCCACTTGGCGACTCGAAATAGCACTATTTTTTAGGAAATGATTTGCCCGAAATGATGGACCGATAGGATTGCCACGTCCTCGGGAACGAAGCAGGGGTGCTTGACGCTGCCCCAACGGCATGAGTCACGGGCCCTTGCGCTTGGACTGCAGCGGAGTTGATCGAGTTTTCGCACGGCGAGTCGTCGTCGCAGGGAATAAGAAGTGCAACGTGGCCGAGATCCTCATCATCGTTCGGGGGCGTATCGACAGGCGCTGTCTTCACCAGGATCTCCCCCCGCGCATTGATGTTGATCGCGTTGGAGAGTCGCAGTCCCGAGCCGGGGGGGATCAGCTGGTTCAGGTCGAGCATGGGCCCGCCTTCTTTCCAGACAAACGCATGCAGGAAGTTCGCGCAATCGGACGATCCGCCGACAATCACGCCTGCAGCGTTGATTGCGCGGCCTCGGCTGCATGCGTCGCCGTCCACCGTGCCCAGATCGAGGATTTTCCCGTCCTTCCAGCGCACAGCATCGTGGATATGGGGGGTGGGCAGGTCTGCTGAGCCGGCGATGACCCCGGAATCGTTTATCCATATGGCCTCGGAGAAATCTCCACCCAATGTTCCCAGGTCAGTGATCTGGCCGTTCCGCCACAGGAACGCATGACTTACCTGGTCGCCCGCCAAATTTGAGGATCCGATCACATCTTCACGGTTATTGGCACATTGGGCCATGCTCAGGGTCCCGCCCAGGTTGCCGAGGTCAATCATCACGCCGTCATCCCATAAGAACGGATCCTGCGTGGGCACGCCGGTGTTGGTGTTGGGCGTGTAGCTCGTATAGGAGGAGCCGACAATCGTGCCGGGACGCTGAAGGTCGCAGCCGCCTCCCGGCAACGCGTCGGGACCGCCCAATGTTCCGATGTCGATCATCTGTCCTCGTTCCCACAGAAAGGTTCGGTTCTGGAAGCCCACCGGAATCGGCGCTAACGGGTCCGCAACTCCGTTGAAGCCGAAACCGACCCCCTGCCCCGCGTTATTAATGGAGATACCGACAGTCTCCGTTCCTCCGGGAAGATATCCGAGCGGAATCATTCTGCGCCCCGTCCAGACGACAGCCTGGGCTTGCGGAGTTCCAAAGAGCGGATCAATATTCCCCGTCTGAGACGCCCCAATTCCCCAGCCGCGGTCGTTAATGTGAGCGACAAGACTGCTTGCATCCGGGGCCAGACTTCCAAGATCCTCCAACACCCCGTGCCGCCAGCGATAGGCATGTGCGACAAGACAATCCGCGTCCCAGCAGAAATTCGGCGCGCCAGGATCGGGTTGAGTCGTGTCTGCGTAAGAGGAAACGACCCCGGCGTTATTCAGGATGCGACCCCCGGGACCATCGGCGGACCCGTAAGATATGGGCCCGCCGAGGGTCCCCAGATCCACTAATCGGTAACGCGGGTGATGTGTCGCGTGTTCTTGTGCCGCCACAAAGGCCGGCAGAGCAAGGACCATTGAGGCTCTGAGGAGAAGTAGGATCGCCTTCATGTCGAATTTCCTCCGATGAGAATGTTTGCGCACGAACCATCGTTGTGAGTGTTGCAGAGAACGTAAGCTTGGCAGCAAGAATCCGCCGCCCTCGTCGCCGCCGGTTTCTGCAATATCCCCGGGTTGCCGACCGCCACCCGCCGAAATGATTGCCGGAGTGTATGGGTTGCAAATGTCGCTCGCAAGAGCATGAATATGCGTATCTCACGGCAGGCGGTGAGAGTCAGACCCAATTCGGGTGCGGAGAGTTAGTTTGCGCCGTATAATTCGGCTTCTGCGATGGCTTCCCTGCCCCCCGGTGCCCTGTTTTTGCTCTGCGCTGCCATGATCGCGCACGCTGCGAACTTATCTGTTCGCACTTACAGCGTTGCCGAGGGGCTGGCGAATAATCATGTGAGCAGAATCTTCCACGATTCGCATAACTTCCTTTGGGTTTGCACCGACGAGGGTCTGTCGCGTTTTGATGGGCTGCATTTTGTTAATTTCACGCCTGCCGACGGGTTGCCGGACATCCATGTGAACGACATCATTGAGACCCACAGGGGTGAGTACTGGATTGGGACTGATGGGGGCGTGGTACTTTTCCGGCCCGCAGGTCAAGATTCCCGCTTCATCACATTCATTCCGCCCGGTCCGGAGCGCGCACGACTGGTGAATGCGGTGCTTGAGGATCATGAGGGTTCCGTTCTGGTCGGCACTTCGGCCGGACTTTATCGATTGCGTTTGTCGGGATCGGCAGCGTCATTCGAAACCATTGACTTCCACCCCCCTCCCGATTTTCCGGGGGGCGCCATGGTCAACACGTTGTTGATAGGTCAGGATGGTGTTCTGTGGGTGGGAGCTTCCAGCGGGTTATACCGTCGCGATTCAAACGGCGGATGGATGTGGCTGAAACAGCGTGAGGGCTTGCCACACGATTTTATCGATCGGCTTGTAACAGACAACGATGGCCGGATTTGGGTCTGTACCCGTGTCGGTCTGGCACGACTCACGGTACGCGTGGGGGAGGGCAAGCAATCAGTCGATCAGGTCTTGAATGCTGCGAACGGACTGCCGCATGATGATGTCCGTGGATTTCTGGCCATGTCGGACGATCATCGTTGGATCGCGACGCTCGCCGGCCTCGTAGAATGGCGCCCTGGTTCGCATCCCGAATTCCGCGTCTACACGCAGCGCGACGGGCTTTCGGATCAGGAATTCTCTGCCCTGACTCTCGATTCCGCAGGTGCGCTCTGGGTGGGCACCCGGAATGGGGGACTCATCCAACTAAGGCAAAGGCCTGTTCAAAGCATCGGCGTTCCTACGGGAGTCTCGTTCAGCTACGGCGATCAACTCCTGCAGACTCCCTCGGGCAAGACCTGCGTTTCGGCGACCATCGATCCAGTGCACACGATCCGCTGTTTCGATGGACCGCGAATGCAAAGCCTTGTGCCGCGCCTGCCGCCCGAGGTCGTTCACAGCACGCCGTACCCCGAACGCGGCACGCTGGTGGACCACACCGGCCGCTGGTGGATCGCCACCAACCATGGCCTTTTTCGGCTTAAACAGGTTTCACTTCGCACCAGAACTGAAGCCCCTCATGATCTTCGTCTTCTGCCCGACCGTGAATCGCGGCGATTGTTTGAGGATTCGAATGGTGCATTGTGGATCACAACTCTGAAACTCGGCGGCGAGCGATCGAGGTGGGAGTTCGGCTTATTCCGATGGACGCCTCGTACCTCTGAATTGCGCGACTTCTCTTCCTTACTGCCGGATAAGGCGCGCGAACGTGAGGTGACAAGCATCGCAGAAACCGCGGATGGCGATATCTGGATTGGTCTGGGTCAGCCAGGCGGCCTGTTCCGGCTTCGCGCAGGTAAATTCGAAGAAGTTCGCGGCGTCCCTGAAGGGACCGTCAAAGCGTTGTTGCGGGATCACCAGGGGCGGCTTTGGATAGCCAGTTCACAGAATGGGCTGGGCAGGATCGACGATCCCTCCTCGACAGAGATCAAGGTGCGAAGATATGGCCGCGCCGACGGCTTATCCAGTGACCAGATATGGTGTTTTGCCGCAGATCGAAGTGGCAGCATATTCATGGGCACGGCGCGTGGAGTGGACCGGCTGGATCCGGACTCCGGAGAGATGATACATCTGACCAGCGCCGATGGGCTGCCAACAGGTGATATACGATCCGCCAGTGTGGATTTGCGCGGCGATGTTTGGTTCGTTAGCTCTCGCGGCCTTTCAAAATATAGCCCTCAGGTCGGGATCAAACGCACGCCGTTGGAGACCCGCATCACGAGTGTGCGTATCGGAGGTGTCGCCCAGACCATTTCGGCGATCGGAGAAACTGATATGCGCGTGGAATCAGTCCCGTGGTACCGGAATTCTGTGCAGGTGCATTTCGGCACGATTGATTTCGCAGCACCGGAACAGGTCCGTTTTCAGTTTTATCTCCAAAGGGGCACGCCGGGCTGGAGTACTCCTTTTTCAGCCGAAGAAGTCTATTTCTCGAATCTCGCGCCCGGACGTTACCGCGTGCTGGTTCGCGCTGTAACTGCTTTCGGTGTTAAGGACGCTACACCCGCTGTTGTTTCGTTTTCCATCTTGCCGCCTATTTGGAAGCGATGGTGGTTTATGGCCATGGTAATCGCAATGGCGTTGACTCTTCTTTTCGTGTGGCATCGAACTTATCTCAACCGCCGGCTCGGAGTTGAGCGGGTCAGATCGCAAATCGCCATGGACTTGCACGATGATATCGGGGCAAGTCTTTCGCGTATCGCGGTGATGAGTGAAGCTATCAAGGCGCGCATAAAAACCGATGAATCAGGGGCAGGCAGCGCGCTGGGAGAAATCGCGGAGACAAGTCGAGCGCTTGTAAATGGGATGGGCGATATCGTTTGGTCGGTGGATCCGCGGCGTGACTGCGTGGCAGATCTAATCACGCGTCTGCGCGCGTTTGGGTCTGGCATTCTGGAGCCCAAAGGGGTGCACTGGACATGTGAGGAAGTTTCGGGCGCGGG
>Ga0070717_10001239_pt1 | contig 17366 bp, 9 predicted proteins | sample LARL113metaG_FD_71366 | JGI IMG/M metagenome (GOLD analysis project Ga0070717, IMG submission 71366) | Corn, switchgrass and miscanthus rhizosphere microbial communities from Kellogg Biological Station, Michigan, USA - LAR L11-3 metaG | ecosystem: Host-associated > Plants > Roots > Rhizosphere ... | reverse complement strand
GTACCTACAGCGCAGTGTGCGCGAGCCGGCGGCGGAAATCGCGATCGGCGAACAAGGACCTTTCGAGGGGAAACCCTATCCGCCTGCTATGCCTCCCTTCGCGCCCGCGATTGTGAGCGATGCCCAGCTCGACGCGATCGGCGCCTATTTGATGACCCTCAACGAGGTCGCCAACCAGGGTCCGGTCGTGCGGCTGGTCGAAGATATTCGCCCAGAAAACTACGACCCGATGACGGACCGCCTGCAGTTGCTGGTCGGCCGGGTGGTGCGGATCCAACGCGGGCCGATGGAGCACGTATCAGCCCGAGCCATACACGTCGGCCAGCCCAATGCGATCAACTACACCTTCGACCCACGGGTCCTGGGAATCGTGCAAGTCTGGCAGGGCGGCTTCCTCGATCTCTCCGGGGAACTGCGCAACCGCGGCGGACGCGGGCTCAAGATCGGTTATCAAGGCCACCTTCTCGAACTCGGAGCCGAAGGGACCCTCCTCAGACCGCTCACCGCGGCCGGTCAGCCGGTCGACTTCACCTTTAAGGAAGCGGTCTTTGGCACGGGCGACACGATTCGCGAGACACTGAACAGTCGACGCGACCACCTGGACCGCTTGGCCGCAGTGGACGCTCAATTTCTTGGATACGCGCGCGACTCGCGCAGGGCGGAGGCCGCTCCAGTTTTCAGCTATCGAGTCGGCAAAAACTTTATTCACGTGAGCACAGCGTTCGCCGCGGAGGGAAACGTTACGATCACCCTCTCCGGCGACTTCGCTGATCCACAGTCCTTCGCGATCAACGATCAGGCGCTGAAGACACTCCGAGTCTCCGCAGGAAAAGTGGAATCCGGACGCTGGAGCATTGCGGCCGGACAACACCAAAACATCACCGCCCAAGGGCAGCTCGGCGTAGTGGGAAAGGCCTGGCACCCGGCGCCATCGACCTTTGACTATCAGCGCCAGCCGTTGGTCGTCGAGCCCACCGCGCCGACCCTCCCCAGCGGGTATCGAGCCGAGCGATACCTGGGACCGAAGGACAACTACGGACGCGATTTGCTTTTCGAAGCGCTCGGTCTGGCCGTCGCTCCCGACGGCACGCTGGTGGTGGCGACGCGCAACGCCGGGATTTGGCGCCTCTCGGGAGGACAGTGGCAACTTTTTGCCGAGGGACTTTTCGATAGCCTCGGCGTGCAGATCGAGGACGAGCATGGACTCGTCGTGGTCGCGGGCCAAAAACCGGAATTAACCCGCATCCGCGACACCAATGGCGATGGTATCGCAGACAGCTATGAGACGGTGACCGACGCCTTCAGCTATCACGGAAATTACCATTCCTATCTGCACGGTCCGGTCCGCGATGCGGAGGGAAATTATTTTATCACCTTGAACTTGGATGATGCGACGCATTTGGAATTTGAATACCGAGCCAACGGCAAATACATGGGAACGGGCGGAGGCTTTCGCGGCTGGGCCGTTCGCGTCCCGGCAAAGGGCGGCTTTGAACCATGGGCGAATGGGCTCCGCAGTCCCGCCGGCCTCGGTTTCGCGCCAGACGGTCGCCTCTGGTATTCGGAAAATCAGGGCGAATACGTGGGGACCTCGAAGCTGTTCGTGATGAAAAAAGACGCGTTTTACGGTCATCCCGCCAGCCTGGTCGACCTGCCGGGCATGACCCCAGCGTCACCCGAAATCGCGTGGGAACAGGTTTGGCCGAAACGCGAGCGGCCCGTCGTCCTCTTCCCCGAGGGACGCTTGGCCAACTCGCCTGGTAGTCCTTTGTGGGATACAACGGAGGGCAAATTTGGCCCGTTCGCAGGCCAGATGTTCATCGGAGATCAAACCCAATCCGTGCTCATGCGCGTGACCACGGAAACGGTCGACGGCGTGGAGCAGGGCGCGGTCATTCCCTTCGTGAGCGAGCTCGAATCCGGCGTGATGCGGCAAGTCTGGATGCCCGACCACAGCATGCTGATTGGTGAAACCGGCCGCGGCTGGCAGGCAAAAGGCGGACGCGTAGCGAGCCTCCAGCGACTGATCTGGGACGGGAAAACCATCCCGCCCGTGATTCACCACGTCTCCGCGATCGCGGGTGGTTTTCAACTCCAGTTCACGGTACCGATTCCGGACGAGGTGAAAGAAACCGCGCTGAGACCCGCGATCGCGGTTCGCTCCTGGACCTATCGCGACGCCGCGGACTACGGCTCGCCCGAGCTCGACGACCACGATGAAGAAATCTCGGGCGTCGAGCTGGCCCCAGACCGCCGCGCGTTGCGGGTCATTTTAGCCAAGACAGAACAACCCACGATTCATCCTCAGCAGACCGCGCGGGTTTATCATCTCGTGGTCACGGGAAAAACCTTCTGGCCCGACGCGGGGCCAGGACTGGAGGCATTTTATACGCTCTATCGTTTTCCCGCCGCGACTGCGGCAGGCGGGAGATAATCTGCCGGGCGGCTCGGGAGTGACGCTGAACCGCTAGAGCATTTTCCGTTTAGATAGACGCATTCACGTGGGACCGTTTAGCAGGAGAACGTGCGTCTGAGTAAATCGAAAATGCTCTAGCAGGAAAACTCACGGTTCTGACTTCGAGAGGCTGTTTAACCAAGCTTCGAGCTCGCTGAGCATTTTTTCTTGATGACTGAAAATAAGGAAGTGGTTCGCGTCGGGCACGGATTCCAACCTCACCCGAGCTCCGACATGTTCTAAATCCGCGGCGCAGGTTTGCACATAGCCGAGCGGAATGCGGTCGTCGATCGCACCGGTCAGAATGAAGATTGGCTTGCCCGCGATTTGCGGAATAGACGCGGAAGTGATCATATGGGTGCGATCAAACACCGGTGAGAGAAAGATAAACGAGCGGAATAGCGAGTTTTGCGAACCGAGGAGTTGGCTCACGCCGAGCCCACCATTCGAGAGACCCATCAGATGAATCGCTCGAGAATCGAGCTTCACCTGCTGCGCGGCGGCCTGCAGCGCGGAATGGACCGCTTGTTCGGTGCCGGTCGGCGTCCAGTTCCCCATGCCAAAACTCGGCGCGAGCAGAACCAGCTTCTGGCGCTCGGCCAAACGCGAGAGCACCCAGGAATAGGCTTTGAAGTTCCCGCCGCTGCCATGCAGGAAGACGAGCACGGGTGCCGGACGGGTTCGATCCAATCCCGGAGGAATATAAAGGTAGGTATTACCAGCGTGGATACCCCGTTCCAGGATTTCGTCATAGACTTCGGTCATGGTCGACCCCAGGGCGTGGAAATCGGGATCGGCTTCCAGCTCCCGGTAGATTTGCCGCGTCATCGCCTTCAAACTCACCGACTGCTGGGCCGTGAGCAAGGGATCGACGACCGTCATCAGGGTAAAACCAAGCATCAGTTGGTCGACCTCGGGCAAGATATTGCCGAGCGAGAAGCGGGAAAAGTGGGAGTCTCCTCCCGTGTAGCAATGCTGTACTTTAGCAGCGGATACGGCCTGGCCAGTGGGTGCCCTGGCCATAAGAATGATACTGAGCACGACGAAGAGAATTCCGAGGGCAGCCGCGCCCCGTCGCCAGCGACGTCGATCCAGCGCTCGCCCCAACGCGCTGAGCAGCGGTGCGATCCCCGCGCAAATCACCGCGACCGCGAACATGCGGCCATCCCAGGTCGCGGCCACCATCAGCAACAGGGTCGCGAGGGGCACGGTGACGACGGCCCAAAGAAATCCGACGAACTGGAAACCGAAGTTCAAGCCACGGAATTATCCACGTAATCGCCGGAATCCACAGGATAATCTAGAGCCCTATAGCATGCGCGCGGGTCGCGGCTGAGTTTGCGACTGAGCCGTTCCGTTTTAACGCCTGCTCCACGGGGCGCGATGTCGCGGCCATAAGGATTACCCGCGACGACCAAGCCCCGCCAAGGAGCGACGTCTCCGAGGAGTGATATTTGGTCACGCTGCGTTGAATACGCGATCTTGCTCAGTTCGCCAGAAGCAGTTCGAGCAATTCTCGGTCGAGTTTGTGGCCTTTGAAATCTTCGTATTTCACGTCGGGGCGGTTGCTGTCGACCACGCCAAAGCCGCCGCGCAAATTCCACATCGACCAGCCCCAACCAACTTCTTTCCACACCGCCAGCATGTCCTTCATCCAGGCGAGCATGACATCGTGCGGCGTCGCGGTGTAACAGCCCCACTCCCCGACATGGACCGGAACTCCTCGGGCGAGGAGCGGGCGCCATGGGTCGATCAGAACTTCCCGGAGCTTGTCCCGATCCCAGCGGTGACCCGCCGCGTCGACCATGGGCCAGGTGGGCTTTTCCTGAGATTCAAATTCGTTCTTCGGCACCCAGGTCGCGGTGTAGTGGCTGACCATTTTTGGGAGGTAACCTCGGGTGCTTTGGACCACGCCTTGGTCGATCAGGCCCATCACGGGCGTCTGACCGATGTCCGCTCCGTCCGCCACGATCAGGCGGTCCGGACTTTCCGAGCGGATCGCCTGTATCAGCGCTTTCGCTACTTCGACGTAGCGAGACTGATCGGGCATGAAGGGCGGCTCGTTGAACAGATCGAAGCTCAACTGTTCGCGTGGGATCGCTTGGTAGCGTTGCGCAAAATGCTTCCAGTGAAAAACCGCCGCATCCAGCGCTTTCTCCATCGATTCCCGCGGACTGTCGAAAAGGAGAAAAGGCTCCTGCTCGCGTCCGTTCACGCAATAACCGGGGATACGGTGGAAATTGAGATTAATATGAATCTTATATTGTTTTCCCCACTCGATCGCTTGGTCGATCGGCTGCAGCTCGCGGTCGTCGATCTTCTTCCAATCGTTTTTGTCGGACCAAACCCAATACGAGAGGGGCAAGCGGGCAAAGTTGAAGCCCCACTCCGCCATCCATTCGAAATCGGATTCTTTGAACGAGTGACCCTTTCGCCCGCCAGTCAGCTCGGTGAGATTGAAGCCGCGCCACCTCGGAATAGTGGGTTGCGTGACAGAGGGAGTGGTCATCGGTGACGTCTGGCCCGCGCTTTTGGAAGAGAGAAGAAGAGCGGCTGCGGCTGAGGCAGAGGCGCCGAGAAAAACTCTACGATTCATGGTGGAAGTAAGGGTAAGCAAAATGGGCTGACGTAAAATGCGTGTTGCAGGCGGCGCGAACTCTCAGGGTTTCGACTCCAGCCGCTCGATCATCTCAAGACAGGCCCGTCCATTATGGTAGGGGCATTTCCAGAGGCTCACCTTGGGCTCGCGCGAGACGATGCCCTCTTTGGTCACGGCGCGAAACCACTCACCGTATTTGTGATCCACCAAATGCGCATCGATATAGTTCCAAACCTGGAAGGCGGCCTCGCGGTACCGCTCGTCGCCGGAAAGCTGATACGCATTGTACAAGCCAACCATGGCCTCCGCTTGCGGCCACCATTCTCGGCTGGAATTGGTGATGCCGCAAGAATTGGCTTCGTAGAGCAAACTGCCGTCGGTATCGATCGCCTGTTCCCGGGTGACTCGCGCCATCTCCAGCGACGCGGCTTTGACCCGCGCGCGCAAGGCTTCCGCGCCAAGCACCTCGGCCGCTTCGTTCAACAACCAGCTCGCCTCGATGTCGTGCCCAAAAGAGATATCGTCCCCGCGGCCCGACCAATCGTCATTCATGAACAGGATGAGGTGGTGGGTCTGGGGATCCGTGATCTTAGTTAACATCAGTTCGATCAACTCCGACTGGCTCTTTCGTAGGCCCGGGTCAGGCCAGACACGAAGCAGATTGGTGAAAGCCTCAAGCACGTGCAGGTGGGTGTTTTGAGACTTAGAACCGCGCGCCCCCACCACGTCACGCGGCCGCGAGAAAGACGGTGGCCCAGCCGAACCAGATTTTTTTCCCTCCGCCTCGCCCGAGGTGGCGGACTCCGTCGCCGCGTTTCGCCGCCAGTCGCGGGTGCAGACCTCGAAGTAGCCACCGAAGACCGGATCGTGCGCATGCTCCTCGAGCCGTTGGTAAATGAGCGTGGCGTGGGAAAGCGCCTCGGGTTCTTGGGTGATTCGATAATATTCCGCCAACGCGTATATGCCGAACACCTGCCCGTACACCTGCTTCTCCACCCGCAGCGGCTTTCCCTCGGCCGTGATGGACCAAAAGAGGCCGCCCTGCTCCGCATCCCAGAAATGATCGATCAAATCACGGTAAGCATAACGCGCCATCTCTAGGTATTTAGGGTCCTGATACCGACGATAAGCGGCCGAATAGGTCCACAAGATCCGCGAAGTCAGCAGCGCGCCGCGCGGCGCATTCTTTTTCACCACCAGATCGTTGCTGATCTCACCATAAAATCCGCCGTGGTTCCGGTCGACAACATGGGTCATCCAAAAAGGGAGAATATCTTCACGCAGCTCGCGCTCGATCCGTTGGGCGTAAACCTGAGCCTCCGGCGCGGATCCAGCTCGCGTCTCCACCGAGTACGCCGCGTCTGCGACTGGTGGCGGGGCGGCCAGGCAGGTCGCAACTCCACCAGCCAGCAGAACGAAGGAAAGTCGAAGGTTCATCGGGGTTGATTCAGCTCACCACGCAGAAACGAACCAATGCCCGATTCGCGTACGATGACAACGGTCAGACTCCAGTTTTCGGTGCAAGGAGGCGGAGAGCATCAAGGCCGGCACGGACGCCGTGTCGCTACCGAGGATGCCGGCGAACCCAAAGCACGAGCCCAGCGGTTGCGAATTGAAAACACAGTATTCTCTTTCTGGTGACACACAATCGATGTGCATCTGCGCCTCCGGGAGGCCTGTTCCTTCCGCGCAACCTCATTGTGAAACGCGCCGGAGCGCAAGGGCTTGGCGAGTGAGGCAAAAAGCCACAGCAAGGCCCGAAGTAAAATATAATTAAAGGTGACACACACAAATTATGACGTGGTGCTCAGCTTCTTCGGTCGGCTGCTGCAAAGATCAGGGAGAGATGTGCTTTTGAGGATTTCCTGATTTCATTCCGGAGGTGCGGAACGGTCAAAAACGGTGGGCGTGTTTCCCGAACCTCTCGGTCCGGTGGGAGTCTTTTTGCCGCAGACAATTTTTTTCAGCCGGACTTTTTTATTTTGCCCGTAAAGCCCAAACCGCCCGCCTTCAAATGACCTTTGACGTCCCACATGTTCTCTTTGTGTCGCACGACGCAAGTGCCACGGGTGCGCCTAACTCTCTGCTCGATTTTCTTCGCTGTATTCGCAGTCAGGGTACATTCCGTTTTCGCATCCTTCTGCTCAGAGGCGGACCCCTCGAAGCGGCTTTCGCCGAACTCGGGCCCACCCTGGTGGTGCGGGAAGCCGAGACGAATGCCTCCTCTCGGCGACGAAATCGGTTGGGACGATTGCTCAGCCGGGTTTTGCCCACCCATCACGCTTCTCCCCTGCCCCTGACACGGTGGAAACGTTCGCCTGCGGAACAAGAGCGGATCGATCGTTTTCTCGACGGTTTTCATCCCGATCTCTACTACCTCAACAGTGTCGCGGCGGCCCCGATCCTCGGCTATCTCCAGCAGCGCGATACACCGGTCGTCACCTATGTGAGAGAAATGCACGAGCACGTGCAGAAAACGATCGAGACCGGATGGTTTGGAGAACTGATCGAGCGGACGTCGCTTTTTATCTCGGTATCGCTGGCGTCGATACACTACTTGGTGGAAAATCATGGTCTCTCGCCTTCCCGTTTTGCTCTCATTCCTACCTTCGTTGACGTCGAAAAGCTCAGTCGACAACCGCCTGCGGTATCGCGACGCCAACTCCGGGAACTGATCGGAAAAAGCGATGAAGGCGCCATCGTGCTCGGTTGCGGAACGACCAATTGGCGAAAAGGCCCGGACCTTTTCATCTCCGCGGCGAAGGCATTCTTCACTCGTCAGCCCGAGAGCAAGGCTTGGTTTGTCTGGATCGGCGGGATGGACGAGAAAGACCAAGCGGAAAAAATCAGGCTGGCGATTCGCCAGGCTGACCTGACGGACCGGGTGCATTTTATCGGGGCGCAAACAAACTCGGCCCATTTGATCGCTGGAGCCGACGTACTAGCCATGACCTCGCGCGAAGATCCTTTTCCTCGCGTGATGCTGGAGGCGGGTGTCGCCGAAGTCCCGACGCTCTGCTTCAGCGGCAGCGGCGGGGCCGAGGAGTTCGTCGCCAAAGGAGGCGGAATCGCGGTCGACGCGTTCAACACCGATGAATTTGCCGCCGCGGTTCATTGCCTGCTGGAAGACGAAGATTTTCGACGTCGCCTCGGCAAATACGCGCAGGAAGCGGTCTTCAATGACCATAACGCGCAGATCTCGTCCCTGCGCATCATCACGCACATTGAGGAGTTGGTTTTTTCGGGGAAATTGGCGACTGGGGCCCGATAGGGCAAAAGCGGGAGCGCACGAAATGCAAGTGCGGCTCGTCCGATAACGAGCGGAAGCAAGGATCGTTGGGTCGCTGGCCTTGGATACCGGGGGTGTATCCAGAGGTTGGCGACCCGGAACGGCTGTGGACCGCTTCCCCTCACCGCGCCGCGTCCAGGTCGGCAGACCAGAGATTTCTCGCGCGGAACGCGGGCGATGGAGACCGGGGCTTTGCCCGTATTCAATCGATCGTTACGCTAGGATTAAAAAGAGCCACAAGCGGACCCAGGATCGATCGATGCGGCCCAGTCCCTGACCGTGCTTATTGACCCTCCGGCGGCTGCCATAGTTCAATTTTGTTTCCCTCCGGGTCCATGACCCAACCAAAGATGCCAAAATCCGACTGCTCCACCTTATCGAGCACCTGACAACCTTCTTCACGAAGCAGCTTCAAGAGCCCATGAAGATCCGCCACGCGGTAGTTGATCATAAACGGGGCATTGCTCGGAGCGAAATTGGAGCCATCGCCGACAAACCAGGCGGTTTTGCCCTTTACCGGCGCGCCCGCTGCGTCGACCCAGCGAAAGGACGTGCCGCCCCACGCCTGAACGTCGATCCCGAGATGGGTTTTATACCAGGCCCGGAGTTTGGCCGGCTCTTTAGCTTTGATGAAGACTCCGCCGATTCCCGTTACGCGCTTCATAGTGGCTTTCTCTGTTTTGTCTTTCGGTTCTGAGGCGCGGTTTATCGGTTTTTCCTCAAGGGTCTTCGCGCCAGAAGATGAGGCCGACTCAGTGATCTTCTCGGGAGCCTTCGCGCCCGAAGCAAGCTCTCGATCTTGGGCCTGGATACAGCAGAGAGGAAGGGTGAGGACAATCAAGGCAGCCAATCCTGCTTTTGTTTTAGGATGCATGATGCGAAGCGTTGTGATGATGAGATAACCGCGGAACTTAGGGCTTAAACTATTTTAGACTGTAGTGACCGCAAAAGGTCAAAAACCCTGCACCCCCAACGCCTAGACCGAACCGGATCTCCCCTAAATTGATATCTGGCGATCGATTTTTACGCCGCACTTTTTTCGCGCGCCTCCATTTTATTTTCACCACTCTAACGCCGTGGTTCATTTTCAATCCGGCCTCGCTCGGATTTCTTTTTGTTTTCCGCGGTCGTGGGGAGCGATTCTACAAAATGGCGGATGCAGTGAGGGCCGCTGGTCGAGCGTCCGAGGTGCACGGGATGCCGCGCGAGGACACGTTGGAAATTTTCCGCGGCGCTTTCCGAAGGATCGACGATTTCGAGCTCAACCGACTCTCCCAGGCGGGTGCGCAGAAAGTGCATCATCGTCAGGTCGCTCTCCGGAAGCGAATAGCCCATGCTGACCAACCGCGTCGCGCGGCGGAGCGTTTCACCGGCCTCGAACCAAAGGGCCCGAATGGTCTCGTGGGTGAAGAGCGCCGACTTGTCGAAAATCGGCGGAACGAGAAACGGGTATTTGTCCGCCACCGATCGCAGTCGAAGCTGGTGTCGATCGCAGGCCTCGGCCTCTCGCTCGCGTGGAGGGACAAAATAAATCGGTTCTCCCTGGGCAAGCGCGCGGCCGGAATAATACCAGTTGGTCGACCCGTGAAGTTTCAAAAGGCGAAAGGTGGCTCGCGGCCGGCCCTCCGTGGAAATTCCGGACCGAAGTCCCGCATCCGTCAGTAAAGGTGGATACATGTCCCGGGCCGCAATCCCGTCCCCATCGTGCACTCGAGTCCGCGCCGCGATCGACTCGATCAAGGTATCATAGTTGAGGGTGAGGACGACACATCGGTTCTCGTGCCAATAGCGGATCAATCGTCCCACCCAAGGCGGCACCGCCGGCCGAGCGTCTGCGGTCAAATCGCGAACAATCTCCTCCAGGTCTTCGGCGATCAGGCTGGAGAATTCGAGAAAGAGAGCGCGATGCCGCAAATTATCCGCCTCCGTCAACCAAGGCTTGGCTTGTTCGAGGTACGAGAGAGCGTGGGCGAAATTATCCTCCATCATCTCCAGCACTTCACTCGGCACGCGATCTGTGTCGCCCCATTTTCGACGGAGATGATCGGACAAATCCTGGAGCAAGGGCATCGCTTCGGAGATGGCCCGCGAGAAACCGGCGCCGAGGAGAAACACCTCACCGGCCGCTCGTACCGGCTTCTCGGATACGTTTTTCCCCGCTTCGAGGGCGTGGTGGACCGTCTCCATTTTCCTCTAGACCGCACCGTCCCAACCCAGTTCGCGTCCGAGCCCACCTCCCGCCGACGGGTCACCTCGACTCCTCCGCGATTAATAAGGGAAAGGACTCCTCCCAACTCACGAGCCGCGACCCTGGGTAAACAGCCGAGTTTCGCTTCCTCAGGCCCTCCGCTTGCCCGTCTGTATCCACGTGGTTGTGATCAGCGAGCGATGGTTTAAGCATGCGAACCGAGCACACCGTCGCTTCACTGCCTCTCTTTCGACCGAAGCCGTATGAACGACATCCTCTACTCCCTCGCTCAGCTTTTCCGTCGCCCGCCGTGGTTCTATTTATCCTGGCCCGCCGTCGCCATGCTCGCGGGTACGCTGCTCGCCATCCTCTCTCCAAAAAGCGCGGCGCGTCTGGCCCTGGTTCCACGCCAGGCGAGCGGGTGGATCGGAGTCTTCACCGCGCCTTTTATCCACATCAACCTAGCGCATTTTGCGGCCAACCTGCCGCCGTTTTTAGTCTTGGGCACGCTCCTCCTCCGGCGGGGTGAGGCGGAGTTCGCGGAAACCGTCCTCACCATCGCGATGGGACAAGGCATTCTCCTTTGGTTGCTCGGTCGCAAAGCCGCGCATGTTGGAATGAGTGGCGTGATCTTCGGGTTTTTTGGCTACTTGCTCGCCCTCGCTTGGTACACTCCCACCACCCCAGACCTCCTGGCCGCCGCAGCCGTGCTTCTCTTCTATGGCGGCATGCTCTGGGGTGTCGCGCCCACGCGCGATGGCTCCTCGTGGGAAGGACACCTTTTCGGTTTGGTGATGGGATTGGTCACGGCCTGGCTTCGGTTCAGTCTTGGTTTTCGACTTGGCGCCGCCGGCGCCTAGTTGAGGGTGGGTGGCTTGTAATACCAGTTCAAATACGCCAATAGGTAGCGTATAATTGGGAGGGCTTATGGTATTTAACCCTCGAATACGATTTTACCGTAACCCTTCTCTGCCCTGCGGGTTTCCCCGGCAGACCGGAACCGTATTCACAAAAGCATTGCAAAAATCCGGGTTAATTACGGCTGGTCGCGAATTTTCTCCTGCAATTCAAGATTCCGGTCTGGACTCGGTTTGCGGCTCCGTTCCAGGGTGGAGCCGAGCTCTTTCGCAGGTGTCCCCGTCTGCCGATTTTGTCGGGCCGTTTTGCGAGAAACACCCCTTCATTTCGCCTCTGCCCGCCTTGAGCCCATTGGGCTTTCATGCCCTCCCCGCGGCTTAACTTCTCTCTCTTCCCTGATGAAACGTCACGTCCTGCGCTCTTGGTGCGCGTGCCTTCTTTTTGTTCAGACGTTCTTGTGGCTCGGCCAAGCCGCGGCCCAGGATGGCGTCATCAACGAGGTGCTAATGGCCGATTTTATCGCCGCGCCCGGCGCGCCGAAAAAGGTCCTCGTTCGCGGCGCCGGTCCCACCGCAGACGGCGCCTTGCCCGATGTCGATCTGGTCAGTCCTTGGTTTGGCGTCGTGGGTAGCAGCGCGAACTGGACGCCCGCAGACAACGACCTGCTGGCTACCCTGCCGCCTTTTATCCATTCCGCCACTACACGGGAGGCGGCGCTGGTCACGACCCTCGATCCCGCGGGCTACACCGCCATTCTCAGTCATCTCAACACTTCGCGGGACATCGCGGTGGTCGAGGTGTACGACATGAGCGCCGCTCCGGTCCTGCTGCACAGCTCGACGCGCGGAGCAATCGAAGTGTCGGGCGCATCGCTCACCTCCGCCTTCACCCTCAGTCCAAACGCCGGACCGCGTCGGCTCCTCATCAGGGCCATCGGTCCCGGACTCGCAACCTTGGGCGTACCAGATGTTCTGAGCGATCCCGACCTCACCGTTTTCAATTCTGCCCAGCAGTCGGTAGCAGCGAATGATGATTGGGTTTCAACCGACACAGCGATCATGGGGCAAGTGGGCGCTTTCGCTTTGCCCAATGGGAGCAAAGACGCCGCCATCATCACGGATTTTCAACCGGGTGCCTACACTGTACGGGTGAGCCACAAAACCGGAGGCACGGGCAGCTTGCTGGTCGAGGTCTACGATCTCGGGCCGGGCCAGCCCGCGGCCAGCGGAGCGATCGGCGTTCGCGCGCAAGTGGGATCGACTGCCTCGACTCATTCTTCTCCGGGCGAGTGGGTTTTCTCCCGCACCGGAAACCTCGATCAACCGCTCACCCTGACCTATTCGCTCTCAGGAACAGCGCAGGTCGGCACCGACTATTCCGGCCCGACCGGCTCTGTCACCATCCCTGCCGGCGCGGCCATGGCCAGCGTCTTCGTCACCGCTCTGCCGGGCGGCGGCACGGACGGAAGCAAGACCGCAATCGTCACTCTCGCTCCACAAAGCGGATACGAGATCAACGCCGGCTCCGCGCAGATCACTTTGTTCTATGGTCCCGGCACGCTTTTCCTGGCCAACCTCCGGCCGCCCTCTTCAGTTCCGAATTCCGCCGCCTTCGGCACCTCGACCGTACAGCTGAGTGCCGACGAACGTTATCTGGTCATCACCCTGAGTTTCTCCGGACTCAGCTCGCAGGAAACGGTGAGTTACCTGCGGATGAGCGTGGGCGGCGAAGACGGCGCCTACCTCGTTCGTCTGCCCGCGGGCGGAACTTCCTCGCGCGAGTGGCAGATCCAGCCCTCCGGCGGCATCTCGGCGGCCGATGTTGTCGCTGGTCTGAAAGCGGGCAAACTCTACGTCAGCGTGGGGAGCGAGAATTTCCCGTCCGGAGAACTGCGCGGTATCTATCTGGCCACGACCGGGCCGCAGGATCCCAATCCGCCGCCTGATCCCTCGCCCACCGTGACGCCCGAAGCCGCGGCGCGTTTCCTCACCCAGGCCACCTTCGGCCCGCGCAAAACCGAAATCGATCAACTCGTCACCACCGGCTACAACGCGTGGATCACGGAGCAAATGTCCCTGCCGGCCTCCCTGCACAAGGACGCAGCCCAAGCCGATTTCGACGCCTTCAACACCAACCCCACTGCCACTCGTCCGGGTGGAGGCAATCGACAAGCCGCGTGGTGGAAGATCACGGTGACCGGTTCAGATCAATTGCGACAACGGGTCGCCTTTGCGCTGAGCGAGATTTTTGTCATCTCCGACGTCAACGGCACGGTGGCCAACTGGCAGGACGGAGCGGCCAATTACTACGACCTGTTGGCTCGGGACGCTTTCGGCAATTTTCGCACCTTGCTCGAAGACGTGACCCTCAGCCCGATGATGGGCGTCTACCTCAGCCACATCCGTAACAGCAAAGCCACTACAACGACTCAGCCGGACGAGAACTACGCTCGCGAGGTCATGCAGCTCTTCACCATCGGGCTCAACCAACTCCAGCCCGACGGCAGCCTGAAACTCGACGCCAACGGTCAACCGATTCCGACCTACGACCAGCGGACCATTTCCGAAATGGCGAAGGTCTTCACCGGTTGGCAGTTCAATAACCCGGCCCCGACGCGGAACAATTTCCGCTCCGGCGGAGGAGTGAGCGACGACTACATGAAGCCGATGACGCTCAACCCGAATTTTCACGAAGACGCGGCCAAGACGATCATCGGCAATATCGTTCTTCCCGCCAATCAGGGAGGGACAAAGGATCTGGCCGATACCCTCGACGCACTTTTTCAGCATCCGAACACCGCGCCCTTCATCTGCCGCCAGTTGATCCAGCGGTTTGTCACCAGTAATCCAAGTTCCGGATACGTCTCTCGTGTCGCCCAGGTTTTCGTGAACAACGGCAATGGCGTACGCGGCGACCTCGGGGCCGTGATCAAGGCCATCCTGCTCGATCCGGAAGCCCGCTCCGCCGAAACCGCCCAGGCGCCGTCCTTCGGAAAATTGAAAGAGCCACTCCTTCGCGTGACCGCGCTCCTGCGCGCCTTTAACGCCAGCGCGGAAAACGGCCGTTACGCCATCGGCAACCCCGAGACCGTACTGGCCGAAGCCGCGCTGCGTTCGCCGACCGTATTCAATTTCTTCGAGCCAGCCTACGTCGTGCCCGGAGCGTTGGCCGCGGCCGGGCTGTACGCACCGGAGTATCAGATTTTCACCGACACGACGGCGATCAGCGTGCCCAACAACCTTTACACCTATATCTTCAATACCCGCGGTCCGACCATCATCGGGCTAGATCTCACCGGCTTGCCTCCCACCGCGCCGGCCAACGGCCTGATCGATTACCTCAACCTCGTGTTTTGCGCGGGCTCCATGCCGCAGGACAAACGCGATCGCATCGCGGCTGCGCTGGCCGCCATGCCCCGGACCGCGACCGACTTGGATAAATATCGCGCCGCGATTTACCTCACCGTCAGCACGCAAGCCGCCGCCATTCAAAAATAGAAGAGACGCTGCCATGAACGATCCCATCTCCCGCGAGCTTTCCCGACGCAAATTCATCGGCGCGTGCTGTTCCGCCGTGACTGCCACTGGCATGCTTTCGGCGCTGTCGCAGCTGCGCCTGCTCGGCGCCTTGGCCGAGCCTTCCAACACGCCGATCCTCGGCGCGGATGTGCCCGATTACCGCGCGCTGGTTTGTCTCTTCCTCGCGGGCGGAAATGACGCGAACAATCTCTTGATTCCCAACGACACCTCGGGCTACGCGACGTATGCGGCGGGCCGCACCACCCTTGCGCTTCCGCAAACCGGATTGATCGGTATCAGCCCGCGCACTACGGATGGTCGTGCCTGGGCGCTTCATCCCGCGATGAGTGGATTCAAACAACTTTTCGACGCGGGCAAGGGAGCGATTCTCGCCAATGTCGGGACCCTGGCGGTGCCCACGAGCAAGGCCCAGTACACCGCTCGATCCGTGCCGCTGCCGCTCCAGCTCTTCTCCCACAACGACCAACAAGTCGAATGGCAGAGCAGCATCGCGGACAAGGCCTTCGCGACCGGTTGGGGCGGACGGCTGGCGGATCTGACCAATGCCGTCAACAACAACAACCGCATTTCCATGTCGATCAGCTTGGCGGGCCAGAACGCCTTCCAGGTCGGCGATCAAATCGTGCAGTACGCGGTGGGCACCACGGGCGCGATCGCGCTGAGTGGAAACTCCGCCAGCACCACGTCCGTCGCGGGCATCCGGACCAAGGCGCAAACCGATCTGCTGAATTCTCCCAACGCCAATTTGTTCGAGACCGCCTTTGCCGGCATGACTTCGAACGCGATCAACAACAGCGCGCTGCTCTCCGGCGTGTTGGGCGCGACGGTGCCGTTCACCACGGTTTTTCCCACCAGCAACCTCGGTCAACAGCTTCGCATGATTGCGCGCTTGATCGCTGCGCGCGATCAACTCGGCCTAAAACGCCAGGTCTTTTTTGCTCGGATCGGCGGTTGGGACCTCCACGACAGCCAACTGAGCGCGGCGAATCCCTTGACCGGCGCGCACGCGAATCTGCTCGGAGACGTGTCGAACTCGCTCAAGGCCTTCTACGACGCCACCGCGGAACTCGGGGTGGCGGAGAAAGTGACCACCTTCACCGCCTCGGATTTCGGACGCACCCTGCGCAGCAACGGAGACGGCTCTGATCACGGCTGGGGGAGTCACCACCTCGTCGTCGGCGGCAGCGTGCGCGGCGGCGACATCTATGGCAGGATGCCGGATCTCACGATCAACGGCCCCGACGATACGGGATCCGGTCGTTGGATACCGAGTACAAGCGTCGACGAATACAATGCCACCTTGGCCAAATGGTTTGGCGTCAGCTCGACCGACCTCGGCATCGTCCTCCCCAACATCGGCCGCTTTGCCAATCCCGATCTGGGGTTTATGGCGTAGCCTCGTCAGTGTGAAGGTTGCGGCGGATGGGCGTTTGTAGTCGGTAATCGGTAATGTTTTTTTGGTTACACGACGGGGTTGCGCTTCGGTTGTGGGTTCGGCGAGGGTGTGGGGAGCATAACGAGGTCGAAATCCCGGCACGGAAGCCGTGCCGCTACTTAGACGGAGAGCCCTTCTCGATTCTGGTGCTTGCTCTTGGATTTATCGCTAAACATGCATTTCCTCGCCGCTGTGCAGTTTGTTTTCCACTTCTGATTCCCCCATGGGCCGTATTCCTCTTCTCCTCGTCGCATCGTTGTTTCTTCGCATTTTCATCCCGTTCGCCGCGGCGAAGGAGCCGGAAAAGGTTTCGGACGGGGTGGTCTTCACCTTTCCCGATCACGTGCTCAAAGTTCAGGTCTGTTCGCCTGAGATCGTCCGCGTCGCGGCCGCGCCGGACCAGAGTTTTTTCTCGCGGGCCAGCATGGTGGTCGTGCCGTCGACGCAACCTTTCACCGCTTGGTCGCTCGCCGGGGAGAAAACCACTGCGGTCCTTCGTACCGAACGTCTCCAGGTGCAGGTCGATCAAACGACCGGCGCGGTTCGATTCCTCGACCCAGACGGCAAACTCGTCTTAGCCGAAACGCCGAACGGGCGCACCCTCTCGTCGACTGAAATCCTGGGGCAAAAGGTCCTGCAAGTTCGGCAACAATGGGAATCCCCGGCGGACGAGGCACTCTATGGCCTGGGCCAGTCGCAGGCCGGCGCGCTCGAATTAAAGGGGCGCGACCTCGATTTTTGGCAGCGCAACACCGAGGTGTTCGTGCCCTTCATGGTCTCGACCCGCGGCTACGGTATCCTCTGGGACAATACGAGCCACACACGCTTCGGCGATCTGCGGCCGATCGAACCCATCCCGGCCGCTCGTCTCTTCGACCGCGACGGAAAGCCGGGTGGCCTGACCGGCACCTACTTTAGCGATGCGATCTTCTCGAAGTCGGTCGCGACCCGGGTGGACGAAAAACTCTCGCTCGCCGTCCCGCGGGGCCAACGCGGCTCAAAC
>Ga0070717_10001237_pt1 | contig 17367 bp, 15 predicted proteins | sample LARL113metaG_FD_71366 | JGI IMG/M metagenome (GOLD analysis project Ga0070717, IMG submission 71366) | Corn, switchgrass and miscanthus rhizosphere microbial communities from Kellogg Biological Station, Michigan, USA - LAR L11-3 metaG | ecosystem: Host-associated > Plants > Roots > Rhizosphere ... | reverse complement strand
TCGGCCGCGGCCGTTTCTCCGGTCCGGCCTTCCAGGAGGAGTTGGCCGGTTACGGTGTCCTCGCGGGCCTCGGCGCCGGTGAGGGAGTGCAGCCGCAGTGCTTGCCCTCCGTTCGCGTCAGCTTGGCCGAAGGCGATCCGGTACGTCAGGTCCTCGTACTCGGCCCACCCGGAGTGGATCTTGAACTCGTAACGAGCCTCAGGGTGAAACCCAGGCTCGGCCCGGCTCCCGGTGATGTCGGAATTGACGTTCATGATAAGCACTGTGCTTGCCTGGCCTGGGAAAACGTACAGGTCATCAATGAACAGCTGGCCGCTTTGGGCAGCAAGCGGCGTATCGAGGTGATGAGACATGAGACGCTCCGTTCTCTGGTCCTGCTGGAGATTTCGCACCGTGGCACGGCCAGCCCGCATTCACCACGCGGGCGGACTGCCTGCGGTCCCGCGGTCCGGCCAGTGCTCGACGTGGTTCATTCTGGGCTGGGCGCCGTCGGCGCCAGAAGCGTCAGATGACGGCGATCACGGCCGTACGTCAGATGTCGTAACACGACGTCTTCCGCAGGCAGGCAGCGACGGAAACAGCATCAGGTGCCTGGCCGCCGTGCTCTGCTCGCTTATCGGGCGTCGCGCGTCAGGGCGTCGCGGAGCGCGGCGCGGGTGGTGATGCCGAGCTTGGGGAAGATCCGGTACAAGTGGGTGCTGACCGTGCGGGGCGACAGGTGCAGTTGCTCCCCGATCTGCTTGTTCGTGTATCCCGCAGCGGCCAGCTGCGCGATCTCCTGCTCATGGTGAGTGAGCGCACCTGGCCCCGTGACGTCGCCTCCGGCGGGCGAGGTCCTGCCCGGGCCGACGGCCCGGAGTTCGCGGGCGGCGCGGGCGGCCCACGGCCGGGCGCCGATGTTCTCGAAGGTGACCAGCGCAGCCCGCAGCAGGTCTTGGCGACTCTCACGGTTCTCGCGGCTGCGGCCGAGGCGCTGGGCGTAAGCAAGCTGGACGCGCGCGTAGTCGAAAACCCAGCGGTCGGCAGCGGGAACGGAAAGCGCACGATCGAACAGGCGCGCGGCCTCGAGATCTTCGTCCGCGCCCATTGCGGCGCAACCGCTGGTGACAAGAGCCAGGCGGGGTGAGATATCGGCAAGCCGGTGCCGGTTCATGGCATCGGCGTGTGCTCGCGCGGCAGCGCCGCGGCCGGTGGCGACGGCTCCCTCGACAAGATCCAGGCAAGCCCACAGCGCGAGCGGCTCGTAAGGGGCGAAAGTACCCGCAGGGCTGATCGCGGCCGCGTTCTGGTAGGCGGTTTCGAAATCGCCTCGCCCGGTGGCGGCCAGTGCCTTCGCGTGCCAGCCGAAGGTGCGGACCAGCCGGGTTCCATGAGAGGTGGCCCAGTCAGCTAGCTCGGCGGCCAGGGCATCCACTTTCACCTGGTCGCCGCGCACGCCGGCCAGGATCGCGATGTGATATTTGGCAATCTGTGCGTAGACCGCGCCGCCGGAGGCGAGACAGGCGGCCAGGCAGTCGTCAGCCAGCTGTTGCGCTTCGTCCCAGCGACCGGTCGCGAAAGCGTCTGTCCAGAGGTACATCTTGGCTACGGCGGCCCGGGCCGGAGTAGTGTCGAGCCCGCGGCCGATCTGCCGGCGAAGGATGTCCCGGCAGGCGCCCACCCGGTCAACGAAGACCGCTGCGGCGGGGATCCGGAGCAACTCGTCCTGGTCGGTCTCGCCATGAAGGCTGGCGATCGCCGTGTCCAGGGTGTGCAGCAGCGGCAGCGCTTCGTGGGCCGGGTTACCTTGGAGTCCCGCCTGTAGCCGCAGGCCTCGCGGCGCGGCGGAACCCAGGCGGGCGAGGGCAGCCCGGCACGGATCCCATAGCTCTGCGCGTCCGCCGAACAGGCATACCGTCGTAAGGGTCGTGACCGCTGCGGCCATGCCGTCGTCTGCGGGATCGCCCAGTCCTGAGTGCGCCTCCAAGCCGGCAAGGAGATGGCGGTGGATAGTGTCAATGTCCTGGCTGCCGGTGGTTACCGCTGCGGCGGCCGCGGCCGCCGCGAGGTGCAGGGCACCCGCTGCCTCCGGTTCCGCGTCCGGGGCACTGCCGGGAGAAGTGATGCTCGCGGGCAGCTGCCAGGTGAGATCGCTGCCGATGTACGCGGCTTCGGCCAGCCGACGTCGGCGGTCACCGGTTGCGGGGCTGAGGTCCGCGGCCCGTGTGAGCGCGGCGATCGAGCCGGTCGCGTTCCCGCGGTGCGCCATGTGTCGGGCGCACTGTTCCAGTCGCGCTGCTATGCCCTCGTCGGGCTGGTCGGTAGCTGCGGCTAGGTGCCGGGCCACATGCTCGGGCTGGTCGGCCAGCGCCCGCGCCAGAGCCTCATGTGCACGGCAGCGGGACGTGGCGGTAGACAGCCCCGCCACTGCGGATCTGGTCAGCGGATGCCGGAATGTCACCCGATGTTGCTCGACATCAACATAGATGATCCGCTCGCGTTCGGCGGGGGCGAGGTCATCGAGCACCGGTACGCCGGCTGCGGCTCGCAGGACATGCAGGTCGCCCGTTGCGTCGAGAGCTGCGAGCAAGAGGAGATCCTGCGTTGCCTGGGGCAGTTGGGTGACCCGGGCCGCGAAGACAGCCTGCAGCCGCTCGCTCAGGGGAAGGACGTCGGGCAACTCCTGCACCGAGGCCAGTTCCCTTCTGGAAAGGGCCAATGGCAGTTCGAGTAGGGCCAGAGGATTGCCGGCAGCCTCGTCGAGCAGCCGCTGCCGCACTCGCAGTGTCAGGGCCGGGAATCGTGCGCGCAGCAACGCGTCGGACGCGGCAAGGTCCAAGGCCGCCAGGTGATGGCTGGGCACGCCGCCCAGGCCGAGATGACCGGGTGCCACCGGTCTGGAGGCGGCCAGCACCCCGATCCGGCTGCCAGGCACACGGCGGGCCACGAACCTCAGCACCTCGCCGCTGAACGGGTCCAGCCACTGTATGTCGTCCACGACGATCAAGATCGGTACTTGCAGCGCTACCGCCCTCAGCAGGGCAAGCACCGCCTGGGAGACCGCCGCTGGCTGCGGCGGACGGCCATCGGCCAGGCCGAGGGCAATCGAAACCGCCTCGCGCTGGCCGACGGACAGGCAGTCGTCGTAGGCGAGCAGCGGCATGACTATCTGCGCCAGCCCCGAGAAACTGATCATCTCAACCGCCGACCCGGCGGTCTGGAGCACCTTGCTGTCGGCTTGCGCAGCGCGAGCCGCTGCCGCCTGAAGCAGCGCGGTCTTGCCCACGCCTGGCTCGCCGGTCAGGAGCAGAGCGCCACCGTCAGCGGCAGACCTGGTGAGGAAATCCCCGAGCAGCACCAACTCCGGCCCCCTCCCCACCAGGGCATCGTCCATCGTCGGCCTCCCCTTCTGCGGCCGATTCTAACTACGACGTTAACCATCTGTAGATACTCAGCCACACGTCGTCTGCCTGTTTCCAGCTCACGGGAATTAAATAGCCTCTCGAAGGACTGTCCTCCGTTAATAGCGGCGAGGGGCCATGAGCAGGTCGTCCACGACTTTATGGACCCGCGCCGCGGGATCGGCTTGTAGGTCATCAGGCCGAACGGCGGGCCTGGACAACCGGGGGATGCGATCGAGGTCGATCTCGCCCTCTTCAGGCATCACCGTTGACCAGTGAAAACTCAGTCGCGAGAACGACCGGGGTCATGTACGTAAGGTGCAACTCGATCCTCGGACACTTGATCCATGTCTCTGACCTGCGGTTATTCGTCTCCAAGATCCGATGGTGAAGCAAAATTCGCAGGTCACGGGCGCGCGGGTCCATGTCCCTCTCGGACACGAACCCTTTGGGCATGATGCGATGCTGCCAGTCTTGCGGCTGACCCGGGCCGTGGCGCGCCGATCGCCGACTCGGCGCGGCTTGCAACTACTCGAGCCCTGCGGGGGAGGGCGCGCAGATCATCCGATTCTGTGCCTCTTGGGCCACGTCATGTGATCGACCTGACTCGGCACCGCGGCCTTGCGATTGCCGGCTGCCCGTGATCAGCTTTCGCCGCCGCCAGGCGGTTGCCTGAACTCAGCTCCGCCGGGGAGGTGGAGTGCAAGCTCAGCGCCGGACTTAACGCTGAGCCGGGCAGCACGTAGGGGCATGGGCTGTACCCGTCCCCTGCGCCCCGGCCCCGGTCAGAAGCCCGGGCCAGGTTCCGGTCCCGGAGCTGTGGGTGCCCGCCGGGGAGCTCGAGCAGTCCAACGCCCCCTCGTCGGGCCGAGCCGGGTTGTGTGCGAGTTTCGCTGAACCAGCGGGTGGCCTAACCCCCTCATGGCGCTTTGGGTCCGGGACCTACCGCAAGGCTAATATGTAATGCTAGAGTTACATGTATGCGTGGCAACGTAGTGCCGCTGGAACGCGGGCTGGAGGAAGAGACCGCCCCGCTGTGGCGGGCGCTTGCCGATCCAACCCGCCGCCGGATCCTGGACCTGCTGCGGGAACGGCCACTGATAACAGGCGAGATCGCCGCGGAGTTCCCGATATCGCGGATCGCGGTGATGCGCCATCTCGACGTCCTGTCTGAGGTAGGGCTCGTCACCAGCCGCAAGCGCGGCAGGCAGCGGTGGCACTACCTCAACGCGATCCCGCTGCAAAAGCTGCACCGGCGGTGGGTCGAGCCGACGGCCGCCGGGTTCGCGTCCGCGCTGTTGCGGCTCCAAGACACCATCGAGACTGAAGGCAGGCAGATGGAACCGATCCGGCCAACCGTGGACATGGCGCTTGACATCGAGATCGCCGGCCCGCGCGGCGCGGTGTTCGCCGCGCTTACCGAAGACGTCGGCGGCTGGTGGGGACCTCCGTTCGTGACCGCCCGGGCCACCTCCCTGGTCCTGGAGCCGCGGCTCGGCGGGCTGTTCACGGAGCGGTGGGAGAGCGGCGGGCAGGTGATCGCCTCGGTGACCAGCTGGGCGCAGGACCAGCACCTGGCGCTGACCGGCCCGTTTCACATGGGCGTCGGTGTCGGCGTCGCCACCTTCGACCTAGCCGAGTCTGGCACCGGCACCCTGCTGCAGTTCTCGTTCCGGGCGATCGGCGTGGTGGACGCCGCGGTAGCCGAGGACATGTCGCGCGGGTGGGTGGAGCTTGTCGGCACGCGGCTGAAGGGGCTGGTGGAAACCGGGACCAGGCTCGGGATCGACCCCGGTGAACCGCCTAGCATCCGGTCCATCAGATAACGGGGCCGAGTCACTGAATCCGGCCGCGCTCGATCCGCGTAACCCGGCCCGGCCAGCGAAAGGAACAGCGAAATGCCCACCGAAGTCGCGAGCACGGAATACGGCGTGATCACCCAACACGACGAGTGGAACACCCTCGAACTCAAGTGGCTGCCCACCACTAAAGACGCCACCGAGGCGCAGGCCAGAGACACGATGGCGCTGTTCGCCGCCAAGACTGAGGAACTCAAGCCGCGGTTCCTCATCGTGGACACTACCGAGTTCTTGCACCGGTGGGCCGATGACATGATGGCCTGGCGCGATAAGGAGATCATTCCGCACTACAACGCCGGTGGCGTCACGAAGTTCGCCTTCATCACCGGCGAAGGTGTTCCGTTCCCGACCGTCGAATCCGGTGCCGCCCCGGCGCCCGAAGGCCCTGCCACCTTCCCCACCGGGTGGTTCACCAGCCGGGACCGCGCCTACCAGTGGCTGGCCAGCTGACTGGGGCCCCGATTTCCCAGCAACGGAGGTTATCGCATGAATCTAGAAGACTTTCCGGCACCGAAGGAGGGCTTCGTCATCACCCATGTGCTCGTTGTCGCCGATCCGGACCGTTCCCGGGAGTTCTACCGGTCATTGCTCGGCGGGCAGGTGCTGCTGGAGCGCGACCCGGTCATCATCAAGGTCGCCAACACGTGGCTGACCCTGGTCACCGGCGGCGGTCCCACCGACGACAAGCCGGGCGTCAGCCTCGGCACGCCGGCCGAGCCCGGGTTTACCAGCGGGTTCCTCAACATGCGCGTGGCGGACATCGCACGGATCTACGAGGAGTGGTCGGCCAAGGGGGCCGAGTTTCTCACGGAACCCAAAGATCACGGGCGCGAGATCCGTGCCTACCTCCGCGATCCGGACGGCCACCTGATCGAGGTCGGCCAGGCCACCGGGCTTTTGGACTGACCAGAGGGCAGCCAAGGAACCCAGGAGCGTCAACTGCCACGTAACGACAGCAAGCCGGTCTTGGTGACCGGCGCCGGCCGCCAGGGCGGCGCAGTACCCCGGCACCAGCTCAAGGCCGCCGCGCGATAGCCACCCTTCATCACCACGTCAAAAGAGCGAGAGACCAAGAGAGGAGACAGAAATGCCCGTCGCCTACGTCGACATCCCCACGGGCGTGAATGACGGCGCCAAGAAGAAGATCTTCCAGGAGCTGTACGAAGAGATTCACCAGGCTTGGCCGATTCCTGACACACGCGTCCTGATCAGGGAATGGCCGAACGAAGCGGTGAGCCAGGATGGCCGGATCGAGAACGTACCGATGCGCCCGATCTGCACGCTCGCCGTCCCACCAGACCTCGAGCACGACGCCAAGAAAAGACTAGTTCGGCAAATCAGCAAAACAATCGGCGAGGCCTGCGGCCGGGAAGTTGAGGAGATTCACCTGCCAAGCGGAACGAAGATCTCCAACAACTGGGTTCTCACATTCTTCTGGGAGCTTCCGCTTGACAAGGTGGCGCTCGGCGATCTCATAGCGACCGAGAATCCCCTCGTCCTTGAGAACCTGCCGCCGCAGTAACGATGGGAAACCAGTGGTAACGCTGCTGGAGGGTGCTCCCGCCCAGTGCAGAAGTCTTCCCACACGCACAGCAAGACGAGGCCATCAAGCCCAGTGATCCCGCACGGCGTCTCCGGTGCGTCCCCGCCCTTACGAGGCCCGGACCCGGCCTCGACGGACGGACGACGTTCGGCACTTCTGGCGAACGCCAACCCTGCTCCACAGTGGGCGGACGCTGATCGTTATATGTACAGCAACGCCGCAGACAGCAGCCGTGACCCTCAAAGCCCCGCCGCGCAGAACATCCCGTTCCGGCGCGCCCCGGCTGGCCAGCCCGGCCATGGATCTGCCGTCCATAACGAACACCTCTTTGTGTGACTGTCAAGCGGAAATGCTGGATGCGATGCCTGAGCGGGCGGGCGCTCAGCGGTGTGGTTGGGAACCAGGTCGAGCAGCACGCGCATGCCGCGCCGACCCGCCTCGGCGATCAGCTCGTCCAGGTCGGCTTGCGTGCCCAGCTCGGGGTGGACGCCTGTGCAGTCACTGACGTGATACCCCCAGTCCGCGTCCGGGGACGGCATCATCGGCGACAGCCAGATGCCGTCCACACCTAGCCAGCACAGGTGGTCCAGGCGCTCCACGATGCCGCGCAGGTCACCGTACCCGTCGTCATCGGCGTCGCGCCAGGATCGCACGTACAGCTGATGGAGGACCGCGCCCTGCCGCCACGGCTGGCCCTCCGGCGATGCGGTCAGCCCTTCACCGCCCCGGCGGTAAGGCCGGATACGACGCTGCGGCGGAAGATCAACACGAGGATCGCGATCGGGACCACCGCCACCACGCTGGCGGCGAAAAGCGTGCCGTAGGGGACCGTGAACTGCGATCCGAACAGCGCGACCCCGACCGGGATCGTGCGGTAGTCGTTGGAGACATTGAACGACAGCGCCATCAGGAACTCGGTCCAGCAGGCGGTAAAGGTGAAGATCCCGGCCGTGAACAGCCCCGGCCAGGCCTGCGGCAGGATGACCGACCAGATGGTGCGCAGCGGGCTGGCGCCGTCGATGCGGGCGCTCTCTTCCATCTCGCGCGGGATCGCCAGGAAGTAGTTGCGCAGGATCCAGATCGCGAACGGGAGGTAGAACGCGGTGTACGGGATGATTAGCGCCTGGTAGCTGTTCAGCCAGCCGATGTCGCGCAGCAGCGCGTACAGCGGCACCACCACCGCGATCGCGGGAAACACCGAGATCATCAGCAGGACCACCAGCACGGTGAACTTGCCGCGCATCGGCAGCCGCCCGAGCGCGTACCCGGCCAGCGTGCCCAGTACGAGCACCAGCGCGGTCGCCACCACCGCCACGATGACCGAGTTGATGATGTAGTGGCCGAAAGTGTTCTGGCTGAACGCCACCGTGAAGTTCTGCACGCTGAGCGGGTGCGGGAAATACTGCGGTGGCGACGCGCCGACGTTCGCCGGCGTCTTGAACGCGCTGGCGACCATCCAGTACAGCGGCAGCGCGATGAAGAGGCATACCACCAGGACGGCGAGGTTGATGCCGTTGACCACACGGCGCCACCCGTGGCGTGAGCGGTTGCGCATTTATACCTCCGTGCCGGCCTGGGCGCGAAAAACCCTAAGGAAGATGAGGCAGCCGACCACCACCAGCAGCGCGGTGCTGGTGGCCACCGCCGCGCCCGGCCCGAAGTCCAGGTCACGGAACATGGCGTTGTACGCGAGGATCGCTAGCGGCTGCGTGCTGTAGCCCGGGCCGCCCGAGGTGAGGACGAACGGCAGGTCGAACAGGCCGAACGCCTGCAGCACCCGGAACAGCACCGCCAGAGCGATCGTGGGCCGCAGCAGCGGGAACGTGATCCGCCAGAAGGCCGTCCAGCCGGAAGCGCCGTCCACCTCTGCCGCCTCGTAATAGTCGCGCGGGATCATGACCAGTCCGGCGAGCACGATGATCGCCACGAACGGCGTGGTCTTCCAGATGTCGGCCACCATCAGCGCGGCGATCGCCGGCACCCGGGTGCCCAGGATCACCGGGCTGCCCAGCCCGATACGGGAGAAGATGTCGTCAATTACCCCGTACGTTGGGTTGTATATGTAGGCCCACAGCTCGGCGTTGATCACCGTGATCATCGACCACGGGATCAGCAGCAGCGCCATCATCCAGCCCCGGCCCGCAGTGAGGCGCTCCAGCACCAGCGCTACGAGAGTGCCGATCACCACCTCCACCGCGACCGTGACCACCGTGTAAAAAACGGTGAAGAACAGCGCGTACCGCCACTGCGCGGCGTGGAACATGATCGAGTAGTTACTGCCCGTGAGGCCGGACAGGGTGAAGCCAGACCCGGTAGCGCTGACGTTGGACACGCTCATCGCGATCGCATAGCCGATGGGGAAAATCGTCACCGCGGCGATCAGGATCAGCGCCGGCGCCGATAGTCCCCACCCGAGCCTGGCCTGCTGACGCCGGAAGACGTCGTAGCGCCTAGCGGGCGGCGGCGCGGCCGGGCCGGAAACGTCCACCCCGCCGCCCGGGGCGGGGGCCACAGAAGGTGTGCTCACAGTCGCTCCTGCTGTCAGGTGGTCCCGGCCGGGCGTACGGCTCGCCCGGCCGGGACCACGGCCGCCTCGTCAGAGACCGGAACTGCTCAAGGCCGAGTCGATCTGGCTAGACGCGGCCGACAGCGCGCCACTAGGTGAGGTCGACCCGGACAGCATCGAGTTGATGTTCGTGTAGATGGCCTGGCTCACCTTCGCGTACTGCGGGGTCTGCGCCGGCCGCGGGATGAGCCTGGTCTGCCCCACGATGGCCAGCACCGGGTTCTGGGCCTTCACCGCCGCCGAGTTGCGCACCGACTGAACCGTCGGGATCTCGGAGAACTGCGTGCCAAGGATGGTCTGCGCCGCCGGGCTGGTCATCCACTTGATGAAGGTGACGTCCGCGGCGGTGTTCTTGCTGTGCGGGTTGATGTACAGGTTCCATCCGCCGATGTTCGAGGTGCCCGGCGACGGCTGGCCGGAGAACGAGGGCAGCGGGGTCACGCCGACCTTGCCGACCACCGACGACGGGGACGATGCGGTCTGGGAGTAGCTCCAGCCGTAGTCCCAGTTGCGCAGGAACGCTGCCTGGCCGGTGGCGAACGCCGACATCGATTGCGCCTCCTGGAAGGTGGTGACCGCGCTCGGCGTGGCGCCGGAGGTGATCAGCGAGTGCATGAAGTTGGCCGCCTGCGTCCCGGCCGCGCTATCGAGCGTGGCCTTGGTGTCGTTGGCGTTGAGCGCCGTCCCGCCGGCCGAGCCGAGGTACTCCATGAAGTTACAAGTGAGTCCCTCGTAGGAGCCGCCCTGCCAGACGTAGCCGTACTTGACCAGGCCCTTGTGCACCAGCGTGGCGGCGTCGGTCTCCAGTTGCTGCCACGTCGCGGGCACCGCCATGTGCTCCTTGGCGAGCAGGTCCTTGCGGTAATACAGGAAGCCCTGGTCCTCGAAGAACGGCGCTCCGTAGACCTGCCCCTTGTAGGTGGCACCCTGGACCAGGCCGGGTGCGAAGCTGCTCCAGTAGCTGCTGGGGAAGTAACTCGACAGCGGCGTCGCCAGGCCGGAGTGGCCGAACTGGGCAGGCCAGATCACGTCGCCCATGTAGACATCCGGTGACGACGCGCCGCCGGAGATCGTCGTGATCAGGCTGGCCCGGTTAGTGTCCGTGTCCGTGGGCGCCGACTGCAGGTGCACGTGGATGTTCGGGTACACCTTCTCGAAGGCGCTGATCAGCACGGTGCGGGGATCCGGGCTTGTGGTGGTGATCGGGCTCGCCCACCAGGTGATGTTGCCGCTGGTGGCGGAGCCGCTCGCGGCCGGCGCGGAGGCCGTGCCCGACGCGCTGCTCGACGGGCTGCTACTGCACGCGGCGGCGGTGAGCACGGCGGTGACACCCATGGCAGTTACGAGCATGACTCGGGATCTACCGCGCATCGCAGCTATTACTTTCATGACGCTTCCCTTCTCTTCGTTGAGTTGGTATATCGCCCGTTCTTTGTTCAGTTGTTGCGTCACCCGCACTATCTGGATGTTCGCCAGTTCGTGCGGAAGCTTACGGCGGTGCGCGTTCCGGCAGGGCGGTGAACTGCGGCGATAGCGATCGCGCGCGGGGCGTGGACGTGGTGCGCCGGGCGACGACTTCCAGCGGCAGGGTCTCGCGCAGCGGGCTGACCGAACCGCCGCGCAGCAGCGCGCACAGACGCGCGGCACCGCGCGCGCCGCTCTCCCGCAGCGGCTGCCGGACCGTGGACAGGCCGACGAACGCCGCCATCTCGATGTCGTCGAAGCCGATCACCGACAGTTCTCCCGGAACCGGCAGTCCGGCCGCCTCCGCCGCGGACACCACTCCCATCGCCTGAGTGTCGGAGGCCGCGAAGATCGCGGTCGGTGGTTCCGGCAGGCGGAACAGGCGCAGCGCCATGTCCGCGGCGGCCGCGAAGCCGCGCGACCCGCGACTGACCAGCGCCAGGTCGATCGGTGCCCCGGCCATCGCCAGCGCCCGGCGATAGCCGCGCAGGCGGTCCGATGTGGAGGAAAATCCCAGCCCCGCGTCTCCGGTATCGCCGACGAACCCGACTCTGCGATGCCCCAGGGAGATCAGGTGACTGGTCGCCAGCATCCCGCCCTGCACATCGTCGACGACCGTGTGCGGCACGCCGCGGAACGGGACATCAACCAGCACCACATGCACCCCGGCCTCGGCCAGCTCCGCGAATTGCGCGGCGGACAGACGCATCGAGATCACCACCACGCCCGCCGCGCGATGTCCGGACGCGAGCATGTGGATCTGGCGGTCCCGCTGGGCGGGTGTTTCCACGTTGCAGACGATCGTGTCGTAGCCTTCGCCGTCCAGCACCTCGATCACGCCCGCGAGCCGCGCTACCACCGATGGCCTGGTCACGAACGGCACGACGATCGCCACGCTGGCGGGCGACCCCCTGGACAGGCCGGCCGCCAGGCGGCTGGGCCGGTACCTGGTCTGCTCGATGGCCTCCAGGACCCGGGCGCGGGTGCTCTCTCGGACCTGCGGCGAGCCGTTCAGCACACGTGAGACGGTCCCCACGCCGACGCCAGCCCGCGCCGCGACGTCCGTGATGCGCACCCTTCTCGAGACGGCCATTGCTCCGTTGCCACCGTGTCATGGACGCGATTCCATGGAACCGATTCCAGCATCATCAGCCGGGCTTGTACCCAGGTCAATAACCCGTAACCCGACCGAAAGGCACGTGTCACGACTTTGTTACCGCAGCGAACGACGGCGGGCTGTCAGGGGATCAGGGCGATCTTGCCGCGGAGGTAGCCGGTTTCGAGCCGCTGGTACGCCTCGCGGACCTGGGCAAGCGGGTAGGTGGCGCGACCGGCTCCAGCTCGCCGTTCGCGACGAGCTCGGCCAGTTAGCGCAGCGTCTCGGCGCTGGCGCCGCCGCGTTGCCGTCCACCATGACACCGTACTTTTCCACCGCGTCGAAGCGGACGGTCGTGTCGGCGCGGGCCGGCTGGACGCCGAACTCGTTGAGGGCGATCTCCACGCAGTCGCCGCCGTAGGTGCCGATGAGCGCGCCGGCCTTCTGCGCGGCCGCGCGAATGCGGTCCGCCACGCCGGCGCCGTAGGCCACCGGGATCACGCCGTGCGATTGGAGCCAGGCGTGGTTGGCCTCCCCCGCCACGCCGATTACGGTGGCGCCGGCCCGCCTGGCGAGCTGGAGGGTGAGCGAGCCGACCCCGCCGGCCGCGCCCGACACGACGAGCGTGTCCCCCGGCTGCACGCCGACCGCGCGCACGGCCGCCCAGACGGTAAAGCCGGCGACGGGGAGGGCGCCCGCCACTTCCCAGGGCACCGCGGCGGGCTTCGGCACCAGGTGCGCCGCCTCGACCGCGGCGTATTCCGCCCGGCTGGACCGGGGTGTCGACCCAGCCGATCACCTCGTCGCCGACCGCGACGCCGCTCACGTTCTCGCCGAGCTGCCCGACAATACCGGCCAGGTCGCTGCCCTGCCCCGACGGGAACGTGGCGGGCCAGCGGGAGTGCAGGAAGCCCTCCCGGATCTTCGCCTCACCCGGCCACTGCGCTTCCGCGCCCTCGACCGGGTCGATCGTGGCGCTGTGCAGTGCGAACCGCGGATCCCGGCCCAGATCCGCGCCCTTGCGCGCGTCCGGCATCGAGCCGAAGGCGAGCTCGCCGTCCTCGAAGGCCACCTCGATCCCGGAGATCCGCGGCGACCCGTCGGCTCGCAAGGTGGCAATCGTCTTGTATCTGTGCCTGTCGAACAGCCCCCGCACGCGCTGCGCGAACTGAGGTTCCGCGCTCCACGTCCTTCCACGCCGTCACGCGCCCAATATCGCACAGGCGGTCGAGGGGCGAGCCCGCCGCAATGAGCAAGACTCAGGCGCAACTGTCCGGTGCACTCCGCCCGGGCATCGATCCGGCGATCCGCTCATGCAGAGACCCGGTGCCGCCTTCCCCGATGCACGCTGCGAGCGCGGCGTCCGCCCCTGGCCCGCCTAGGCTACCCAGCGGCGGCCACGTCTGCGCCGGGATCCCCGGTATCCCGGTCGCCACCTAGGTCCGGCACCCCTCAGGCGGGCTTCACAGCTCCGGCGGCACCCGTGCCGTAAACGCTCGCGCCAGGGCAGATTCCTGGCCCAGATTCTTGCCTTCCCCAGCGCCGCCACAACCGGCTACCGGCCTGCAGCGGCGGACTCCCTGGCCCGAAGATTGGGGTCAGGTTTTGACGGTGAGCCGGATAGCGCTCAGGTGGTAGCGCCGGGCGGCCTCGGCGAGCGCGTCGGCCGCCGGTGTCCCCGGGGTGTGAATCTTGAGGCCAAGCATCCGCCGCGCCCGCTTCACGCCGAAGTGGTCGATGGCGCGGACGTAGAGGGGCGCCACCGCCTCCGGGTCGTCAAGCAGCTGCCCCCGCATCCGGGTGACGTGCCCGTCCAGGGTGACCTCGACGTCGGCGCCGTCACGGAAATTGTTGCGCCAGGCGGCGTCGGTCAGCGCGTACAGCTCACCGTCCAGCCGGTGCGCGACGACCGGGATGTCATAGCGGCGGCCGGTCTTGCGGCCGAAAAAGCGCAGCACCATGAACTGCCTGCGCATCGGGCCGCCGGCCGGCGACCGCAGCAGCCCGCGCATGACCGGGTTGCTCACCCGCATCATCGCCGCAGGCGGATGCGCAGGCTCGACCCCCATCGCGCTCGGCCCTGTCACGATGCCAGCGTACGCCCGGGACCAGCGCCGGACCAGGCCCGCCTGGCTGCCTGCGCCGACCGCAAGGCATCATCGAGCTGCGGCCCGAGCACCTGCCAGCCGCCGCCGACGGCCTCACCGGTCCGCCGCTAGCTGGAGACGTCGACCTGGCCGAGGCGCTTGTGCAGAGCTTATGGAGCAGTTCAACATCGACGCCCGCCGGATCCGCGCCGAAGGGCGGCCGACTCCGGCACCGAGGCCGCCACGGTCTCCGGCGAGGGCGTCGTGCGGGTCGATGCCAAGACCCGGTCCATCCCGGCGAGCGCTGCACCTTCGCCATCAACGCCAGCGGCAGGCAGTTCTCGACTCCTCGACGACTGCCGATCGGCCGGACTTCCAGCTCCGCGCAGCCCTTGCCGATGGCCCAGAACGACGCGTTATGCGCGAAGGCAGGCTGCAAATCGATCTTGACCCGAACGATGCATATCGAACGCCTCTTTGTACGTTTGTCAAGGCGGGGGGCCTTCTCTTTCCCGCTGCCGGGCATTGTCGGCTCGCCGGGCGGGCGGGTCAAGGACGCCCCTTCGGGCGCCGCTGCGCGGCCGGGCTGCGCCCGGTCCTGGACGGCCTGCCCGCTCGCTCGGGTCGGCAGCAGTGCGGGAAAGGGCAGGAGCGGGATCTGCCGGGGTGGTCGGTGGCGTCGTAGGCTGGCGGGGGGTCCGGGAGTGGCTTTCCCGAAGAGCCGGCGCCTGGGGATGTGAGCCGGCCGCGCTGGGATGCGAGCCGCCCCCCGTTGCCCTCCCGGGCTCGCCGGGCTGTGCGGCTGCCTTCCGGGCGTCGGCCTGCAGGACCGTGTAGATGGCGTCGCTGACCTGGCGCTTGAGCGCGCGCAGGGCTTCTTTCGGGGGTCTTTCCCTCGGCCAGCTTCTTGTCGTAATAGGCGCGGCCATTGCTGTGCCGGCAGCGGATCTGGGTGACTGCGGCCATGTGGATCGCGTGGTTGAGCCGCCGGTTGCCGCGCCGGGACAGCCGGCAGATCTTCCGCTGGCCCGGGGAGACCTCGACGGGGGCGGTGCCGTTGCAGGAGGCGAAGTGGTCCCGGCTGGGGAACCGGGACACATCGCGGACATCGCCGATGACGGCGGCAGCGATCACCGGGCCGACGCCGAAGATGCCGGTCAGGCTGGTCCCGGCGCCCCGGACAGCCGCATCGATCTTCTTGCGGGTCTGGCGGATCTGGGCATCGATGCCGCGCAGGCCGGCGGCGTGCTCGGCAGCGAGCTGCCAGCGGGCCGCCTGCACGGCGTCCGCCGGGGTGACCGATTCCAGGATCCGCCCGGCCTGGCCTGCGGTGATCTGTTTCGAGGCCCCGCCGGGGATCAGCTCGCACAGCACGGCATGCAGCCGGCAGGCCACCTGGGTGCGGGAGCGGCCCAGGTCCTTATACCGCTTGGACCAGATCTTGAGCACAGCCGGGTGATCCTCCCGGCAGGCCTCACGCACGCCAGCCGGGCGCAGTGCCGCGACCGCGACCGAGCGGGCGTCGTTCGGGTCGTTCTTGTTCGTGTTCCCCGCGGCCAGCAACCGCACCCGGGCCGCGAGCTTGGGCTGGACGTCCAGCACGCGCTCCCCGGCGGCGAGCAGCTGCCAGTCCGGCAGGTGCCCCGTACCGTCCGCGCCCTCGATCGCCCAGGTCCGCTCCGGCCAGGCCGCAGCCCAGGCCAGCAGCCGCTGCACCTGGCCCGCGCTGGCGCGTACCCGCAGCTCACCCAGCTGTTCCTCAGCCGCGCTGAGTGCGGCCGCCGTGTGCGAGCCCTTGTGCGGGTCAACGCCGATCATCACCACCGCCATGGCATCCTTCCCTTCACCTCGGGGTGGGGGGTGAAACCGTGGCGGGCATGCCTCATTCCAGGACCGTCGCCAGTGTTCGCGCCTCTTTCGGGCCACGCCACGGCGAGGCCCCGGCAGGCCGGCACGTCGTTAATGGCCAGGCCACACCCGTGGCCGGCAGGCGGTTCGAGAGCCAGCCCAACCGGGACCTCTCAACGCTGCGAAACCCGGCTCACTGCCATCCCGGCCAGGTCAGTGGCGTCTATCTACAATGAGGCGGTTACTTGCGCGCTGCAGTCTTCCCTCAAGCCTCGGCCGTTGACTTGGCCCTCCTGTCACGCAGCTGGGCTTTCCATCCGCCTTGCAGTTCCGGTGCGAGATGGTCTCGCAGCCTTTGTGCCCGAGGCTGGCCGACATGGAGCTGAGCGCGGATCGCGCGCACCGAGGGAATCCGGTCCGCCGCCAGTTGCCCTGCGAACAACTCAGCCGCCCGCTCCTGCAGCGGGTCCGCGTCGTGCTGGTTCCCGGGCGCGCGGTCCGCCGGAACCTGGGAACTGCGGGTCACCATCATAAGCAGCTCGTATGAGCCGACCAGCGCAACTGCGGGCCACGCAGCCACCGCCGCACCAGCAAGGCCATGGCCCAAGCCGTGAGCGACGTTGGCTGCAAGCGTCGCCGCGATACCCAGGCCGAGCAGCCAACGTGCCAGCGCGGGAACCGGCATCGCGCGGCGCGCGGAGTCAAGCATCACCATCGAACTCGCGTAGATCAGGCCGTCCACCGTGAGCGGGATCAGGCGAGCAGTCCAGCCTGCCTCTCCGTGCGCCCGCACCAGATCGTAGGCATGCTCGTAGGATGCCACCGCCGCGACGGCGGCAACCCCAAGCACGGCCAGCGCGGTTGACCACCGGATGACCCTATCGACCGCGTTCATCACGCACCCCCATCAAGCAGCGAGAACTCCGCCCCAAGCAGCCATGGTTTTTTGGTGCAGTCCCTCCGGACAGAAAAACCCCCAGCCGCGGCTGATCATCGCCGGTCCGCCCCCGAGATCGCCGGCCAGCCCTGCCTGCCGGTGAACACCACCAAGACCCGCATGCGTCACCTGTACGACAAGCCCGGCGCTCACCGCCGCCACGAGGTCGTCGAGCAGGTCGGCGCCCTCGGCTGCTGGCACCTCCCCCTCGAAGGTCCTGGCCAGCGCGAGCCCCGCGGGTCGCTCGTCGAGCCGTCCGGCCAGCCCGGACGGGACCTGCGCCCGCCGCCGACGATAGCGCCCCCGTCCCCTGGCGCCGAACCTGCCCGCCGCCGCGAGCCGGGTGGCCGGCGCAAGTCACCCGGCCGTGTGACGCCGACTCACCCTGCCGGGCGTGAGACTTGCTGCCGTCCGGGGAAACAGGCCGGCCGGAAGGAGGACGGGATGCGGACGGTGACGCTGGGAGCTCCCCGCCTGGAGGTGACCCCGCTTGCGCATGGCACCGGGCCGTTCGGCGGGGAGCGCGGCCCGGCGGGCGAGCGGGCAGCCATAGAGGCAACCGGCCCCGCGAGATCACCTGGCATCAG
>Ga0070717_10001236_pt1 | contig 17374 bp, 8 predicted proteins | sample LARL113metaG_FD_71366 | JGI IMG/M metagenome (GOLD analysis project Ga0070717, IMG submission 71366) | Corn, switchgrass and miscanthus rhizosphere microbial communities from Kellogg Biological Station, Michigan, USA - LAR L11-3 metaG | ecosystem: Host-associated > Plants > Roots > Rhizosphere ... | reverse complement strand
CAGGAGCCCGAAGACAAGTTGAACACGTACGAACAGATCACCTCGTACAACAACTTCTACGAGTTCGGCACCGACAAAGAAGACCCAAGGGAAAATTCAGCGGGCTTCCATCCGCAGCCCTGGACAGTCCGCGTCGAAGGGCTTTGCAAGAAGCCAGGCGATTATCACTTCGACGATCTCATCAAGCCACACAAGGTCGTCGATCGTACTTATCGCCTCCGGTGCGTCGAGGCGTGGTCGATGGTCATTCCCTGGCAGGGCATTCCGCTCGCCGACATGATCAAGCGCTTCGAGCCAGAGCCGTCCGCCAAGTACGTCGCGTTCACGACCGTGCTGCGTCCAGGCGAGATGCCGGGCCAGCGGCGCCCCGTACTCCGGTGGCCCTACATCGAAGGGCTGCGGATGGACGAAGCGACCAACGATCTGACGCTCATGGCCACGGGTCTTTATGGCAAACCGCTCCCGAATCAGGACGGCGCTCCGATCCGGCTCATCGTGCCATGGAAGTACGGCTTCAAGGGGATCAAGTCGATCGTGAAGATCGCCTTCGTCGACCGCCAACCCGAAACGACGTGGAATATTGCCGCGCCTGACGAGTACGGCTTCTTCGCGAACGTGAATCCGGAGGTCGATCACCCACGCTGGTCGCAGGCGACCGAACGCCGCATCGGGGAGTTTCGCCGGAGACGCACGCTGATGTTCAACGGCTACGCGGACAAGGTCGCGAGCATGTACTCGGGGATGGATCTCCGACGAAACTATTGAGCGCGCACGCGGTGTGAATTCGTGAATGTTTTGCGGCGCGCCAAGCCAATCGCTTTCCTTCTCTGTCTCGTTCCCGCCGCGCTGCTGGCGTGGAATTTCTGGGGCGTCACCCACGACAGACCGGAGGCATTAGGTGCCGATCCAATACGCGAGGCGGAGATCTTCACGGGTCTGTGGACCTTGCGCCTTCTCGCCATCACGCTTGCCGTCACTCCAGTACGTGAGCTGCTCGGCCTCGGTGCGCTGGCGAAGTACCGTCGCATGCTCGGCCTCTTCACATTCTTCTATGCGTGTATCCACCTGAGCATGTGGGTGGGTGTGGACTGGTTCTTCGATTGGCGTGCGATGGGCGGCGAGATCGTGAAGCACAAGTACATCCTGATCGGCATGACGACATTCGTGTTGATGTTGCCGCTCGCGCTCACGTCTACCAATGCCTCGGTGCGCAGGCTTGGAGGAGCGCGGTGGGCACGACTCCACCGCCTTATCTACCTCTGCGCGATCACTGGTACGGTGCACTATCTCTGGGCGGTGAAGAAGGACACGCTCTTTCCGCTGATCTATCTCGCCGTGTTCGTCGTGCTGCTTGGGTTCCGACTGCTGGAGCGTTATGTCGGGCCGCTGCGGCTTCGAAAGCAATCGCGCCCAGCGCGCCGAGCGTCGTCACGGTCACACGCCGACCTCTCTGGTGCCACGTCGACCACCGCCGGGCCGATCGGCGACGCGAAGTAGCGCCGGCGCGTCGCTCGACGTGTTCGCCGCGGCGGCTCCCGGACTGGAGCCGATCGTCGCGCGCGAGCTGGCCGCTCTCGGCGTTCAACCTAACGAGGAGGTTGGCGGCGTCGGCTTTCGCGCATCGCTCGAGATGGTCGCGCGCGCGAATCTCTGGCTCAGAGTCGCAAGCCGAGTGCTGGTTCGCGTCGCGTCGTTTCGGGCGCAAGCATTTCACGAGCTCGAGCGCTTGGCGCGTGCGATACCGTGGGGGACGTATCTGAGCCCGGGCAGCGCGGTTCGCTTTCGCGTCACGAGCAAGAAATCCCGGCTCTATCACACCGGAGCTATCGCTCAGCGCTTCGGCGAGGCAATCGAGCATCGCCTCGGCGTTGGAGTCACGATTGAATCCCCTGGTGACGACGAGGCGGAGACCGACTCGTCGACTCGAGCCCAGCTGTTCGTGATCCGCGTCTTCCGTGACGAGTTCACCGTCAGCGTCGACAGCTCCGGCGGCCTACTCCACCAGCGCGGCTATCGGAGGGCAGTGGCCAAGGCGCCGTTGCGCGAAACGCTCGCCGCCTCGCTGCTTTTTGCGGCTGATTGGACGGGCAACAGCCCGCTCGTCGATCCGCTCTGTGGGTCGGGCACCATTCCAATCGAGGCGGCGCTATTCGCCCGACGAATTGCGCCCGGGCTTGGTCGGCCGTTCGCCTTCCAGTCCTGGCCCAGCTTCGATGCGACAATGTGGACGCGGCTTCGAGCCAGCGCGGCTGAGATGATACTGCCGGCGGCCCCGGCGACCATCTCGGGATCGGATCGTGATGCCGGGGCGATCGACGCCGCGATCGCAAACGCTGAGCGCGCGGGGGTACGCGAGGATATTCGGTTCGAGGTTCGGGCGGTGTCCGCCATTGCGGGTGCGACGGGCGCCGCGGGCGACATCGTAACGAATCCGCCGTATGGAGTACGTGTTGGCGAGGCAGCACGCCTGCGCGATTTGTACGCGCGGTTCGGTCAGGTGCTGCGCGCGAAGTACCCGAGGTGGCGGCTCACGATGCTCTCGGCTAATGAGCGGCTCGAGCACGAGCTGCGTCTCGGCCTCGAGGAGCGTCTGCGGACGCGGAACGGCGGCATTGCCGTGAGGGTCCTGACGGCAACCATTCCCGATCGAGAAGGGCGGCCGGCAGGGTGAAATGACGCGCGCGATCGGGATCAGCTGAGGAACCAACGCGGACAGACGAACTTGCCCGCTTCTTGCTGAACTATGGTAGTTCTCGACGCGCTCGGCCTCACTTTCACGCGAACAGTTGCGGTGAAGAGTGCCTGAGTCCGGCATCAGTCTTGAAGAACAGGAGAAAGCCCGGAATCGCGCGTCGCTGTCGTTTTTGAGGCGCCCCGCGACGGCGGGGTTCTCGCGCACTTCAGGCACCAGATCATCTCGAATTCCGGCCATCGTATCACGCCCGATGGTCGACGTCCTTTCATTACAAATCGCCAGGAGCTGACCGTGGGAGTCGGCGAACGACCGGATTACCTCGACGAGCAAGAAGAGCAAGAGACCGAGCAACGCAGCGGCAACGGTAAGCGCAGCCGCCGGAACAAGAACGGGCGGCGACGTGCCGCCGACGATCGGTCTGTTGCGACGGCGGAAGAGACCAACGGCGACGGTGGGGAGCAGGATCAGCATCCCGAGCGCCGGGGTCCGGAGCGACGCACGTCGCGCGACCGCGCGCTGACGCGGTTGCTCGCCGGACTTCGCGCGATGGACTCGGGCGACTTCTCGGTCCGTCTCGAGCCGAACGGCGACCCGTTGATGGCGGAGCTCATTCTCGCCTACAACAGCGTCGCACAGCGGCACAACCGCCTAACGAACGAGATGGCGCGCATCGCCGGCACGGTGGGTCGTGAAGGCAAGATGCGCGACCGCGCTTCGATCGGGCCAGCCTCGGGGCAATGGTCCGTGGCCGTGGATTCGATCAATGGCCTGATCACGGACCTCGTGCAGCCGACTTCGGAAGTCGCGCGCGTGATCAAGGCAGTTGCCGAAGGCGATCTGTCTCAGAAGGTGGAGCTGGAGATCGAGGGCAAGCAGGTCCAGGGCGAGTTCTTCCGCATCGGATCGACCGTCAATCGAATGGTTGATCAGCTGAATGCATTCGCGAGCGAAGTGACGCGGGTGGCGCGCGAAGTCGGCACCGAGGGCGTCCTTGGTGGTCAGGCGAATGTCCAGGGCGTGAGTGGCACGTGGAAGGACCTCACCGACTCGGTGAACGCGATGGCTTCGAACCTCACGAATCAGGTTCGCAACATCGCGTTGGTCACGACCGCGGTCGCCAACGGAGACCTGTCGCAGAAGATCACCGTCGAAGCCAAGGGTGAGGTGCTGGAGCTGAAGAACACGATCAACATCATGGTCGATCAGCTCTCATCGTTTGCGGCGGAAGTCACGCGGGTCGCGCGCGAAGTAGGCACGGAAGGCATTCTCGGCGGTCAGGCGAGCGTGCAGGGTGTGAGCGGCACGTGGAAGGATCTCACGGACAACGTGAACTTCATGGCCGCGAACCTCACGAATCAGGTTCGCAACATCGCACTGGTCACGACCGCGGTCGCCAACGGCGATCTGTCCCAGAAGATCACCGTCGAGGCGAAGGGCGAAGTCTCCGAGCTCAAGAACACGATCAACGACATGGTTGATCGACTGCGAGTCTTCGGCGACGAAGTCACCCGCGTCGCAAAGGAGGTAGGCACTGAGGGCATCCTCGGGGGCCAGGCGAACGTGCCGGGTGTTGCCGGAACATGGAAGAGCCTCACCGAGAACGTGAACGCCATGGCGTCGAACCTCACCGGCCAGGTGCGGAACATCGCCGACGTAACGACCGCGGTCGCGAAGGGCGATCTCTCGCGGAAGATCACGGTGAGTGCGCAGGGCGAGGTGCTGGAGCTGAAGAACACCATCAACACGATGGTGGACCAGCTGAACGCGTTCGCGAGCGAGGTAACGCGCGTCGCGAAGGAAGTAGGAACTGAAGGAAAGCTGGGCGGGCAGGCGCGCGTCGAAGGCGTTGCCGGAACCTGGCGCGATCTGACTGAGAACGTGAACGGCATGGCGGCGAACCTCACGGTTCAGCTGCGCGACGTGAGCGCGGTCGCCACAGCAATCGCCAACGGCGATCTGACGAGAAAGATCACCGTCGAGGCGCGCGGTGAGATTCTGCAGATCAAGGACGTCGTCAACCGAATGGTCGACCAGCTGAACGCGTTCGCAGGTGAAGTGATCCGCGTGGCGCGCGAGGTTGGAACCGAAGGCGTTCTGGGTGGTCAGGCCAATGTGCCTGGTGTCGCCGGCACGTGGAAGAGCCTAACCGAGAACGTCAACGGCATGGCGAACAACCTGACGATTCAGGTTCGCAACATCGCCGATGTGACGACCGCGGTGGCGAAGGGCGACCTTTCGCGCAAGATCACCGTCGAAGCGAAGGGCGAAGTGCTGGCGCTGAAGAACACCATCAACACGATGGTCGATCAGCTGTCGGCCTTCGCGAGCGAAGTGACGCGCGTCGCGCGCGAAGTAGGCACGGAAGGCATTCTCGGCGGTCAGGCGAGCGTGCAGGGTGTGAGTGGCACGTGGAAGGACCTCACGGACAACGTGAACGCGATGGCGTCGAACCTGACGAATCAGGTGCGAAACATCGCTCAGGTCACCACCGCCGTGGCCAACGGCGATCTGTCGCAGAAGATCACTGTCGAAGTGCGCGGCGAGATGCTCGACCTCAAGGACACGATCAACGCAATGGTCGAGAAGCTGCGCGTGTTCGCGGACGAAGTGACGCGCGTCGCGAAGGAAGTGGGAACGGAGGGTCGATTGGGTGGGCAGGCCAGCGTGCCGGGCGTCGGTGGGACATGGAAGGATCTCACCGATAACGTGAACGCGATGGCCGGCAACCTCACGGTGCAGGTCCGTAACATCGCCGACGTCACGACGGCCGTCGCACGAGGTGATCTTTCGCGCAAGATCACGGTCGAGGTGCGCGGCGAGATCCTCGAGCTCAAGAACACCATCAACACGATGGTGGATCAGCTGAATGCGTTCGCGAGCGAAGTGACGCGCGTGGCGCGCGAGGTGGGTACGGAAGGAAAGCTCGGTGGCCAGGCGAAGGTGCCGGGCGCGGGCGGGGTGTGGCGCGATCTCACGGATAACGTGAATTCGCTCGCCTCCAACCTTACCGGCCAGGTCCGCAATATCGCTGATGTGTCCACCGCCATTGCCAACGGAGATCTGAGCCAGAAGATCACCGTCGAAGCGCAGGGTGAGGTGCTCAACCTCAAGAACACGATCAACAACATGGTCGACCGGCTGCGCGTGTTCGCGGACGAAGTGACGCGCGTCGCCAAAGAGGTGGGCACGGAAGGCAAGCTGGGTGGCCAGGCCGAAGTGCCAGGTGTCGCCGGTACGTGGAAGGCGCTGACGGACAGCGTGAACGCGATGGCGAACTCGCTCACGGTTCAGGTGCGCAACATCGCTGACGTCGCGACCGCCGTCACGAAGGGCGATCTGACACGGCAGATCACCGTCGATGCCCAGGGCGAGCTCGATGAGCTGAAGCAGAACATCAACCAGATGATCGGCAACCTCCGCGAGACTACCGAACGAAACCAGGAGCAGGACTGGCTGAAGACCAATCTTGCCAAGTTCTCGCGCATGATGCAGGGTCAGAAAGACCTCGAGTCAGTTTCGCGTTTGATCATGAGCGAGCTGACGCCGCTGGTCTCCGCTCACCACGGTGCGTTCTTCATCGGCGAAGGCGATACGGACGAGCCGACACTGAAGTTGATCGCGAGCTACGCATATCGCGCCCGCAAGAACGTCAGCAATCGCTTCTCTGTCGGTGAGGGTCTCGTTGGGCAGGCGGCGCTCGAGAAGCAGCCGATTCTCCTGACGAACGTGCCTGACGACTACATCCAAATCACGTCAGGTTTGGGCGAAGCACCGCCGCGCAATATTATCGTGCTCCCCATTCTGTTCGAGGGTGACGTCAAGGCGGTCATCGAGCTGGCGAGCTTTTTACCATTCAGCGCGATCCACCAGACATTTCTCGACCAATTAGCTGAATCCATTGGTGTCGTCCTGAATATGATTCAGGCGAACATGCGCACCGAGGAGCTGCTCGAGCAGTCGCAGAAGCTCACGCAGGAGCTGCAGAGCCAGTCGAAGGAGCTGCAGCAGCAACAGGAAGAGCTCAAGCGCTCCAACTCCGAGCTCGAGGCTCAGGCCCGAACGCTGCGGCAGTCGGAGGAGCTGCTCAAGGAACAGCAGGAGGAGCTGCAGCAGGTCAACGAGGAGCTGGAGGAAAAGGCAAGTTTGCTCGCAGAGCAAAATGCGAAAGTGGAGCAGAAGAACCGCGAAGTAGAATCAGCCCGCCAAGCCCTCGAGGACAAGGCGCAGCAGCTCGCGCTCAGCTCGAAGTACAAGAGCGAGTTCCTGGCGAACATGAGCCACGAGTTGCGCACGCCGCTCAACTCGCTGCTCATCCTCGCCAAGCTGCTCACCGAGAACAAGGACAAGAATCTCACGAACAAGCAGGTGGAGTTCGCGCAGACGATCTACTCGTCAGGCACCGATCTCCTCAACCTCATCAACGACATTCTCGACCTCTCGAAGGTCGAGGCCGGAAAGATGGAGGTGAACCCGATCGACGTCACGGTTCGCGACGTGACGGACTTCGTGGAGCGCACCTTCCGGCCGGTCGCCGAACAGAAGAACCTGACGTTCACAGTGGATGCCTCGCCCGACGCGCCGTCACCGATCTACACCGACGGACAGCGGCTTCAGCAAGTTCTCAAGAACCTGCTGTCCAACGCGTTCAAATTCACCGAGCGCGGTGGCGTCACGCTGGGCATCCGCCGAGCCGACAAGGGTCGCCGGTTTGCGTCGCGAACGCTCGATCGCGCCGAGGCGGTGATTGCCTTCTCCGTGAAGGACACCGGCATCGGCATTCCACGCGACAAGCAGCAGCTGATCTTCGAGGCATTCCAGCAGGCGGATGGTACGACGAGTCGCAAGTACGGCGGCACGGGACTCGGTCTGTCGATCAGCCGCGAAATCGCCCGACTCCTCGGGGGAGAGATTCACGTCGAAAGCACGCCGGGTCAGGGCAGCAGCTTCACGCTCTATCTGCCCGCGGAGTATCACGAGCAGGATCGGCGACGGGTCGAAGACGAACTGACGGCGCCCCCCCGATCGGATCGGCTGCGTTCCGGCGGCGCCTCGGGCAACGCGCCGACGCGAACGTCCGGCCGCGAGAGTGGTGTGGTGACGGCGCGCACGGCGAGCGCGGCGGCGCGAATTCCCGAGACGCGATCTCCAGCGTCGTCGCCTGGCAGCGGCAGCCCGGCAGACTCGGCTCCTCATCAGGCAACAGCGACGGCGCCGAGCACGCAGCAGTCCACCGCAACGGCAGCTCCAGCCGAATCCGATTCGTGGAAACTGCCGGATCTGTCGTCGATCGGCGTCGAGCAGGAGAACACCGATACCGGACTCGATACGCTCGTTCCGCCGATGGAGGATCTGCCGCGGCCGCACGGCTTCGAGGATGATCGTGACGATCTCCAACCGGGCGATCGCGTCGTGCTCATCGTCGAGGACGACGCGAACTTTGCGCACATTCTCCTCGACCTTGCGCGCGATAAAGGATTCAAGGGCATCGTCGCGCATGACGGCGAGGTCGGATTGCAGGCGGCGCACGCCTTCCGACCGGACGCGATCACGCTCGACATCGATATGCCGGGCATCGACGGGTGGGCCGTGCTCGACCGCCTCAAGCATCATCCGGACACACGACACATCCCGGTACACATCATCACCGGCATTCGTGAACGGCAACAGGGGATGAAGGCAGGCGCGATCGCCTATCTCGAGAAGCCGGTGACGAAGGAGGCGCTCGACGATTCGTTCAATCGCATCTCGCACTTCATCGATCAGCAAGTCAAGCGTCTGCTAGTCGTCGAAGACGACGATACCCAGCGACGAAGCGTCATCGAATTGATTGCCCACGAAGATGTGGAGATCACCGCCGTCGCCACCGCGGAGGAAGCGCTCCAGGAGCTGGCGCAGACACATTACGACTGCATGGTGCTGGACCTCGGCCTCAAGGGCGGACAGGACGGATTCCAGCTGCTGGAGACGGTGAAAGGCGATCCGGCGATGCGTGATCTGCCGATCATCATCTACACCGGCAAGGAGCTGTCGCAGGAGGAGGAAACGCGATTACGGCGGTTCGCGGATACGATCATCATCAAGGACGTGAAGAGTCCGGAGCGGCTGCTCGACGAGACGGCGCTATTCCTCCACCGCGTCGAAGCGAAGCTGCCCGAACAGAAGCGCCGCATGCTCGAACGGCTGCATAACGCGGATGCGGTATTCGCCGGCAAGCATGTGCTCATCGTCGACGACGACGTGCGAAACATCTTCTCGCTCACGAGCGTGCTCGAAGATCATGGCATGCGCGTGTCGTTCGCCGAGAACGGAAAACAGGCGATCGATTTGTTGAAGGGGACGCCGGGGATCGATCTCGTGTTGATGGACGTGATGATGCCGGAGATGGATGGCTACGAAACGACGCGCGCCGTTCGACAGATTCCCGAGCTGCGGAACCTGCCGATCATCGCGCTCACGGCCAAGGCGATGAAAGGTGATCGTGAGAAATGCATCGCCGCCGGCGCATCCGATTACATCACCAAACCCGTGGACACCGAGCAGCTCCTGAGTCTGATGCGGGTATGGCTGTACCGGTAACGCAGGGGAAAGCACTCACCGGGCCTCCCGTCGCCTACAACTCGGACCTCGAGCGTCTCGAGATCGAGCTGCTGCTCGAGGGCATCTTCCGGCATTACGGTTTCGATTTCCGCTCGTACGCCTACGCGTCGATCCGACGCCGGCTGTGGAAGCGAATCGAAGCCGAAGGGCTGCGCACGATCTCGGAGCTGCAGGCGCGTGTCCTTCACGATCCCGAGATGATGGAGCGGTTGCTGCTCGATCTCTCGGTGAACGTGACGGCGATGTTCCGTGATCCAGGTTTCTATCTCGCGTTCCGGCAGATCGCGATTCCGCTGCTGCGCACGTGGCCGTTCATTCGCATCTGGCACGCCGGATGTTCGACCGGCGAGGAAGTGTACTCGATGGCGATCCTCCTCCATGAAGAGGGTCTCTACGATCGGGCGCGCATCTACGCCACCGACATCAACGACGTCGTGCTCCAGCAAGCGAAAGCGGGAATCTTCCCGCTCAACCGCATGCAGGAGTACACGGAGAACTACATCCGCGCCGGCGGCAAGCAATCCTTTTCGGAGTATTACACGGCGAAGTACGACGGCGCGCTGTTCAGTCCTTCGTTGACGCGCAACATCGTCTTCTCCCAACACAACCTCGTAACAGACCGGTCTTTCTCGGAATTCAACGTCATTTTCTGTCGAAACGTGCTGATTTACTTCGACCGCGAGCTGCAGGACCACGTGCACGCACTATTCTACGAGAGCCTCTCGATGTTCGGGGTGCTGGCGCTCGGGTCGAAGGAGACACTCCGGTTCTCGAAGTATGAGCCTTGCTACGAGAAGATGCACGCGCGGGAAAAGATGTATCGAAAGGTGAAATAGTACCCGGCACTCACCCGTGGCTTACTCGATCGTGGTCGTCGGAACGTCCTGGGGTGGACTGAATGCTTTACGCGAGCTGGCAGGGGCCCTGCCAGCGGACTTTCGCATTCCCACGGTGCTCGTCCAGCATCGGCATCGGCAGTCCGATCACCTGCTGAGCACGTTCCTTCAGGAACGGACGACTTTGGAGGTGGCGGAGGTAGAAGACAAAATGCCGATCGAGCCGGGCACACTGTACGTCGCGCCCGCGGACTATCACCTACTCGTGGACCGTGGATTTTTCACGCTCTCAACGGACCCGCCCGTTCGCTACAGCCGACCGTCGATCGACGTGACTTTCCAGTCCGCGGCGGACGCCTACGCTGCTGGCACGATTGGCGTGATTCTCACCGGCGCAAATTCGGACGGATCGCGAGGACTTCGCCGCATCTTCGACCGCGGCGGTCTCGCGCTCGTCCAGGATCCGGCGACGGCCGAGTCGCCGACGATGCCAACAGCTGCGATTCGCTGCGTGCCGAGCGCGCAGGTCGCCACGATTGCGACGATATCCGCAAAGCTCGTCGAGCTCTCCGCGGATGGCGGCTCGGCAGCTCGTCATGGTCGAGGCGATCATCCGCTGAATTCGCCGGCGCATGTCGCGGGTCCGGGTAACGCATGACAGGGGTGCGATCCGTGCCTAACGGCGGAGGGGCGATGGCGCACGCGCCTTCGGACACCGAAGCGGTCGACATCCTCATCGTCGACGATCGCGCGGAGAATCTGCTCGCGCTCGAAGCCATCCTCGAGCCGCTGCATCAGCACCTCGTGCGCGCGTCGTCCGGCGAAGAAGCGTTGCGGCGGTTGCTGGAACGTGACTTCGCGCTGATTCTGCTCGACGTGCAGATGCCGCGCATGAATGGTTTCGAGACCGCCCGGCTGATCAAGTCCCGCGAACGAACCAAGTACATCCCGATCATCTTCCTCACGGCGATCAGCAAGGAAGAAGCGTATGTGTACGAGGGCTATTCGGTCGGCGCGGTCGACTATCTGTTCAAGCCGTTCCAGCCCGAGATTCTGCGCTCGAAGGTCGCGGCGTTCGTCGATCTGTATGTTCGCCAGCGCAATGTGGCGGCGAAAGAAGCGCTCGTGCGCGAGAGCGAGCGGCGCGAGATGGAGCTCCGCCACATGCGCGAGCTCTGGGAGTCGCAGGCGCGCTTCCGCGAGGTCGTGACCTCGGCGCTGGATGCGATCATTCTCTTCGACGAGCAGGAGAAGATCACGCTCTTCAACTCCGCTGCCGAGCGCATGTTTCACTGTGCGTCGACGGAGGCCGTCGGAGCGCCGCTGGCGCGATTCTTCAGCGATGGAGTGACGGCCGTCCAAGCCTTGCGCTCGTTCGCCGAGGGAAGCGAATCCAGCAACGCGAGCAACGGCACCGATCCGTCTCCCGAACCGCTTGCTCCGGCGGCGAGTGTCCGAGCGCTGACCGCGTGCCGCGCCGACGGGGGAACCTTCCCGATCGAGGCCTCGGTGTCGCTCCTGAAATCGCCGCGTGATACGACCTACACGCTGATCGTGCGAGATGTGTCGGAGCGCCTGCGTCATGAGGAAATGCTCAAGCAGCAGGCCGTCTCGCTCGCCAACACGATGAACGAGTTGAAGGCGCTCAATGATGAATTGAGCGAACGGCAGCAGGACCTCGAGCGGGCGATGACGGCGCGGAGCCGATTCTATGCCTCGATGAGTCACGAGTTGCGCACACCGATCAACGCCGTGCTCGGCTACAGTACATTGTTGCTCGAGAACATCTATGGTCCGCTCAACGACAAACAACGTGAAGGCATCGAGCGCACACACAAGGCGGCGAAGCATCTGCTCGAGCTCGTGAATGACGTGCTCGACCTCTCGAAGATCGAGGCCGGCAAAATCGACCTGCGCCTGCAACCGGTGAGCTTCCCGTCAATCGTGGAGGATCTCTTCGTCACCGTCCGTCCGCTCGCCGATCAGTATGGTTCGACTCTCAAGATCGAACACACCGGCGAGTCGGTCCGCGTCGTTTCCGATCCGCGGCGCGTACGGCAGATTCTCCTGAACCTGCTGTCGAACGCGATCAAGTTTGGCAAAGGCAAGCCAATCCGCGTCGCCCTGCAGCGTCGCGATGACAACGGCATCATCGTGGAAGTCATCGACGAAGGAGAGGGCATCGCACCCGACGATCAGGACCGCATTTTCCAGGAGTTCGTCCAGCTTGGAAAGACGCAGCTCACCGAGGGCACCGGCCTGGGCCTTCCCATCTCGCGTCGACTTGCGGAATTGCTGCGCGGTTCGCTCACACTCCATTCCGAGTTGGGACATGGCAGCACCTTCCGTCTTTCCCTTCCGGCAACCGCGGAGCGGATGGGCACCATGCGGCTCGCGGATCAGGACATGACACCTCGGCCAGCGGACGACCGAGCGCCGGCGCCTTCAACGACTGTCGAAAGCGATGGTGAAGAAAAGGAGCACGACACGCAGCCGCATGCGACCAGCCGGATGGCGAGCTGAATAGAAGCGAGTGACGAGGTGACTCGTATCACGCAATTTCGAGTCGCCGCACCTCTGAACAAACGCGCACGGCGACGGTATATTGACGCACTATGCGTGTGCTGTGCGTTGGTCGTCATCCATATTTGAGTAGCCATCTCTGCCGTTTCTTTGACGCGCTCGGTGTCGGAACCCGCGCCGTAGTCGGACTCGACGATGCGATCGAGGCCGCGGCGGAGTACCAGCCCGATGCCGTCGTTTGCGATTACGATCTCCTGGCAACGATTCCGCTCGATGGTTGGGAACGCGATCCGCTACTGTCCAGGCTTCCCGTAATTGCGGTGAGCTTGACACGTCGGCCTGAAGAGGTGCATTTGCTCGATGTGAACGGCATCGCGGGATTCCTGTACCTGCCGACGTTGGAGCACAGTCAGGCTTTACAGGTGCTCAGCGCGGCGGCATCATGGCGCCGCGCCGGCGTGTCAGCGCCAACATCGCTGCCCTGGCCGCCGCCGCGCTCTGCGCGAGTTCCCTCGTGATGTCCGGGATGTAGCTGTGAATCCAAACGATCGGGACGTCACGGAAACGTCCCGCCTGTCGGCAGCGTCGCTGCGGCCGGCCGAGGACAGGCAATCCGCAGAGCCGGGAGACCGATCGCGATTGCGAGAGACGGATACGACGTCGAAGACGCTTCCGCCGATCGCCGATTCTCCCGCACCACAGAATGTGCGCGTCGATGCCGCGCCAGTACTCGACGCACTGAGCAACGCGGTTGCCGTGGTCGGCGCGGACTGGCGCATCCAGCTGCTGAATCGACAATGGGAGCGGGTGTTCGGACGCTCGTCCGCGGAATGCGCGCGTCGCGATTTCTTCGGCGCGTTCCCGTTCTTCGCTGAAGAGCACGCGGCGCGGATGCTGCGCGCGGCGCGCGCTGATGGCGCGTCGCGCCATTTCGATCTCGAGATCTCTAACGGTGGCCGCGTCGAGCGCTTTGGTGTGCGCGCAACGTGCGGCGCCGATGGGCGACTGATTGTCGAGGTTGCGGAGTTCGTCGCTCGCCGCGCCGGCGAAGACGCCGACGACCAGCACGTGGAGAACACGTCGCTTCGCCGCCTGGCGCGAGATATGGCGGCCGTTGCCGACTCGTCCGAGCTGCTCGAACTGCTCTGCGCCGCGGCGTCCGAGCAGTGTGACGCGTCAGGGGCCGCTGTGCTTCGCGGTTCCGGAGCGGAGGGCGAAGTCGTCGCCGCCGCGGGTGCGATGTCGCTCGGTCTCGAGCACCGCTTCCCGCTCGACGGTTCGGTTGCGATGGAAGCGTTGCAGAGCCGCGGCGTCGTCTCGGTCGAGAACTTCGCCGCGTCACAGCGCCCGCTTGCGCGCATCGTGCCGGGTCTTCGAATCGGACCGCTGCTTGCCGCGCCTCTCATCGCTCACGATCGCCTGTTAGGCGTGCTCACCGTCGTGCGGGGCGAGCATGCTCCGGCGTTCTCGGCGCGCGAGGCGCAGCGCCTGCGCGTCATTGCCGACCATGCGGCGCTCGCCATGTGGAAGGCCGAGCTCCTCGAGCAATCGCGCGCCGCCGATCGTGCCAAGGGCCGATTCCTCGCGACGATCTCGCACGAGCTGCGCACTCCCCTCACGGCACTCACAGGCTACGAGGAACTCCTCGCGGACGAAGTCATCGGTCCGCTCTCGGAATCGCAGACGGATGTGCTCGAGCGCATGCGATCGGTGACCAATCACCTCACGGTGATGATCGAGGAGGTACTTGCGTTCTCGAGCATCGAGGCCGGCCACGAAGTCGTCAGGCCGACGGATTTCCTGGCCGCCGACCTCGTACGTGCCGCGGCGGCCATCGTTGATCCACTGGCGCGGCAGAAGCGGCTGCTGCTCGTGATCGAGCTGCCCGACGAGGCGATGCGCCTAACGAGCGACATCGACAAGGTCCGCCAGATCCTCGTCAACATCGCGGGCAATGCGGTGAAGTTCACCGATCGTGGCAGCGTGCGCATCACGCTCAGCGCGCATCGGTGGGAAGAGGATGGCGCGGAGCGGCGCGAGGTGCGCTTCGCCGTAACCGACACGGGTCCCGGTATCGCTCCCGAAGATGCCCGCCGACTGTTTCGGCCCTTCTCTCAAGTCGATGCAGGACTCACACGCCGCCACGGCGGTACAGGCCTGGGCCTCTACATCTCGCAACGATTGGCGCAGCTCCTCGGCGGTCGCATCGATGTCGAGTCGGAGCTGGGAGTCGGATCGACATTTACGCTGAGTTTGCTGGTCGACTGACACGCTTCGGGTGTCAGTCGACCACCAAACTCGCGTACTCGCTCGCTGGTGCTCGCGAGAAGCTTATATCGAGTAGCGCGCGCTTCGCGCGCGCTCCCGCGTCCTCTCGCCCGGCGGTGTGTGGCCGGGCCAGCGCCATTTCGGCATTCCTCCAGGCATAGCGGCTAGATTTTGAGTAGTCCCATCGACATCAAATGAGCAACGTTCCGATAACTAGCGCATTCAACGACGGCTATATCGCCGGGATGTACGAGCAGTATCGCCGCGATGCTGCGTCCGTCGAGGAATCGTGGCGTCAATTCTTTCGCTTCGCCGAATCGATCAGCGGTGTTCGCGGTCAGAGCACCATCGACGAGTCATTGCTCCGCAAAGTGGCGGGGGCGGCCGCACTCCTCGGTGCGATCCAGCGCTATGGTCACCTCGCGGTCCAACTCGATCCCCTCGGGTCACCACCGCTTGGCGCCGCCGAACTGCGGCCGGAATTCCACGGCATCACCGAGAGCGATCTCGCCGAGATTCCCGCGTCCGCCCTCGCTGACGCACACACCAGCACCCAGCTGACCGGCACCGCTGCCGACGTTGTCCAGCACCTGCGCGAGCTCTATTGCAGTACCATCGGCTTCGAGTTCGATCATCTGGAGGAGGAAGCCGAGCGCGATTGGTTCCGTCGCGCCATCGAGGAGCGACAGATCACCGCGCCGCTCACGGCGGAGGAGAAGCGTCGCGTACTCGGCCGCCTGACTGAGGTGGATGGCTTCGAGCGCTTCCTCGGTCTCGCCTTCGTGAATGTGAAGCGCTTCTCCATCGAAGGGGTGGATGCACTCGTGCCAATGATCGACGAAGCGATCGAACGGGGCGCTCACGCGGGCGCGCGGTCGGTCGTCGTTGGGATGGCGCATCGCGGCCGACTCAACGTGCTCACCCACATTCTCAACAAGCCGTATCAGTCGCTCTTCGAGGAATTTCTCGGTCACCACGGTGACACGAACTCCGCAAGCGGCAGCGGCGACGTGAAGTATCACCTCGGTTATCGCAGCGAACGACAGATCGAGAACGTCGGGACGGTCGAGCTCGAGCTGGCGCCCAATCCGAGTCACCTCGAGTTCGTCAATCCGGTGCTGCAGGGAGTCGCGCGAGCGAAGCAGCGCATCACCGGCGGCGCGCCTGGCGAACGCGATGAATCGCGCGTGCTGCCGATCCTCGTCCACGGGGACGCGGCGTTTCCGGGTGAAGGAGTCGTTGCCGAGACGCTCAACCTCGCGATGCTCGAGGGCTATCGTGTCGGCGGAACGCTTCACATCATCGCTAACAATCAAGTCGGCTTCACGACCGATCCACCGCAGAGCCGCTCGACGTACTACGCCAGCGACCTGGCAAAAGGCTTCGAGATTCCGGTCGTCCACATCAATGCCGATGACGCCGAGGCATGCATTCAAGCCGTGCGGCTCGCCATCGCATATCGGCAGCGGTTCCACAAGGATTTTCTCATCGACGTGGTAGGGTATCGCCGCCACGGGCATAACGAGGCAGATCAGCCGAGCTTCACGCAGCCGAAGCTGTATGATTTGATCAAAGTACACCCTTCGCCGCGCGAGGTGTGGGGGGCGCGGCTAGTCCGTGAACGAGTCGTCACAGAGGAAGAAGTCCAGAGCCTCGACCGAGATTTCGCGGATACGCTCGAGCATATTTTCGCCGACACCAAGAACGAGGACACGGACGAATATCCCGCCGTTGGCCTCGAGGATACGAAAGCGGAGGAGCCGCGAGAGACCGCGGTCCGCTCCGAGCAGCTGGTCGCGTTGAACGAGCAGCTGTTACAGTGGCCGTCAACGTTCAAGCTCCATCCCACGCTGCAGCGTACCCTGCCACGGCGTCGTGACGCCATTCACAACGGCGGCATCGACTGGGGTCACGCCGAGGCGCTCGCCTTCGCATCGCTGCTCGCCGACGGCCTCAACGTCCGTCTCACGGGTCAGGACAGCGAGCGCGGAACGTTCTCACATCGTCAGGCGGTGCTCCACGACGCCAATACCGGCGAACGCTACACGCCGCTGGCAAAGCTGCCGCAGGCACGTGGCACATTCGAGATCTATAACAGCCCGCTGTCGGAGACCGCCGTTGTCGGCTTCGAGTACGGCTTCGGCACGGCGTCGCCTAACGACCTGGTACTCTGGGAGGCACAATTCGGCGATTTCGCGAACGTTGCCCAACCGATCGTCGATCAGTTCCTCGCCGCCGATCGCGCGAAATGGAATCAGGACTCCGGGCTCGTGCTGCTGTTGCCCCATGGCTACGAAGGTCAGGGCCCGGAGCATTCCAGTGCGCGCCTCGAGCGGTATCTCCAGCTGTGCGCCGAGGGGAATCTCATCGTGGCATACCCGTCGAGCCCGGCGCAGTTCTTCCACATTCTGCGTCGCCAGGCGCTGCGATCCCAGAAGCGGCCGCTCATTCTGAT
>Ga0070717_10001233_pt1 | contig 17402 bp, 15 predicted proteins | sample LARL113metaG_FD_71366 | JGI IMG/M metagenome (GOLD analysis project Ga0070717, IMG submission 71366) | Corn, switchgrass and miscanthus rhizosphere microbial communities from Kellogg Biological Station, Michigan, USA - LAR L11-3 metaG | ecosystem: Host-associated > Plants > Roots > Rhizosphere ... | reverse complement strand
CAGCGATGAGCGCGCAGCGGAGGACGCAATCCGCGCAATCAAGGTTACTTATCAGCAACTCCCATATCTGGTGAGTGATGCCGAGCCTCCTAAGGGTGCTGCGCAAGAACAAGGTCCGCTCAGCATGGATGACATTGACGACATGCTGGACAATCAAGTCCCGAGCCAGCAGATGGTCGCTCAAATCCAGCAGTACGGGATCACCGCGAAACCCACAGAAGAGATACTCAAGATGCTCAAGTCCGATGGCGCCACGGACGCAGTGCTCGACGCCATCCGCGCCGCAACCGTTCACCCCGGAGCGGGCACGCAAACGAAATCCAATTATCAAAAAGCCGCTGCGCAGACTCTAGGCGATCCGGATAAGGGTTTCGCCGACGCGGAAGTCATTTCCGAAGACGTTTATGGGATTCCGGTAATCACGCATTGCTGCCTGGAAAGCCACGGTTCTATTTCCGAGTGGACCGACGAGGATCACCTCTTCACTCACATCTCTACGCAAAATGTTTCCGGCATTCCCGGGCAAATGGCGGAACCGCTGAAAATTCCGGCGACTAATATTCACGTTCATCAAGACCACATTGGCGGCGGCTTCGGCAGCAAATTCTCGCCCGATCGCTGGGGAGTTTATACCGCTGAAATTTCAAAAAAGGCGGGCGGTAAGCCGGTTCGCATCATGCTGGAACGCGACTCTGAGCTGAAAGTCGCCGGTGCCCGACCCTCAGCCTATGCTCGGGTGAAGGTGGGCGCAAAAAAAGACGGCACCATCGTTGCTTGGCAGTCGGATTCATGGGGGACCGGAGGTCCCGGTGGCGGCGGCATGCCTCCCATTCCCTACGTCTTCATAATCCCGAATCAGCGTAAGCAGCACATTGCCATTCGCAACAACATTGGACCGGCACGGGCCTGGCGGGCGCCGAACCATCCTCAGGCTGCCGTTCTCACCATGTGTGCGTTGGACGATCTTGCGGCCAAGCTGAACATGGATCCAGTCGAATTCTTTGGCAAGAATCTCGATATCACTAAGCCGCGCCAGGATATTTACCGCGAAGAGCTAGCGATTGCTGCCGACCTGATGGGCTGGAAACAGAAGTGGCATCCGCGCAGGCAGAACGAATCTGGCGGTATGGTGCGCGGCGTAGGTCTGTCTTTTCACACGTGGGGTGGCCGGGGTCATGCCAGCGACTGCGATCTCACAATTCATCCCGATGGCTCAGTCGATCTCAAAATGGGTTCGCAGGACCTCGGTACCGGAACCCGCACCTGCATTCTGATGGTGGCCGCGGACACGTTGGGAATCCCGATGGATGCGATCCAGCTTCAGATCGGCGACACGAATTATCCGCGCTCAGGAGGTTCCGGCGGCTCCACGACAATTGGAGGCGTGACTTCTTCTACGCGACGGGGCGCCGTGGATGTGCGGGATGCGCTGTTCGCTAAGGTCGCGCCCGCGCTCAATGCGCAGCCCGAGCAATTGGAGTGCGTGAACGGCACGGTAAGGGTGAAGGGAGATTCCAATAAGTCGCTGAGCTGGAAACAGGCCTGTTCGAAGCTGGGGGCGATGCCGCTCACGGTGCGCGGTAAAAATCCCGACAAGGACAAACCACCTGACCTCACCAACAGCGGCGTCGGGGGCGTGCAGATGGCCGAAGTCGAAGTAGACCCTGAAACCGGAATCGTAAAAGTCAAAAAAATGGTCGCTGTGCAGGACTGCGGGCTAGTCGTGAACCTCAAGACCGCCGAGAGCCAATGCCATGGCGCTCTGATCATGGGCATCAGCTACGCCCTTTTCGAAGAGAAAGTGATGGACCAGGGAACTGGGCGGATGCTGAATGCGGACATGCAGTTTTATCGGCTTGCCGGTTTGAGTGACATTCCCGAACTGGTGGTTCACATGATGACCGGCAAAGGTTACGACGAACGCGGCGTAATCGGACTCGGCGAACCGCCGGTGATCTCGCCCGGTGCAGCCATCTCGAATGCGGTCGCGAATGCTATCGGCGTGCGCGTGCCGTTTCTCCCGCTTACGCCCGACCGCGTCCTGACCGCGCTGGGACAGAAGGGTGGTGCCTGATGAGAGCGTTTGAATACGTCAGCCCGAACAGCCGAGCGCAGGCTGTCAGCTTGCTGGGAGCGGCTTGGGGCAATACCGAAATCCTGGCGGGCGGAACCGATCTGCTCGCTTTGATGAAAGACGACGTCGTCACTCCCAAGCGGCTCGTGAATATCAAAGACATCAAAGATCTGCACGGTGTGTCTTCCGGCGCCCAAGGGTTGCGCATCGGCGTGCTCACGACTCTGGGAGACTTGGCCGAGAATGCGGACGTGAGAAGAAGTTATCCCGCATTCGCCGAGGCTCTTGTTGAGGCTGCCAGCCCGCAGATTCGTAACATGGCCACGATCGGCGGCAATCTTTGTCAGCGTCCGCGCTGCTGGTATTTCCGCAGTGGACTAGGGCTGCTGCCCAAAGACGAGAGCGGCAAAGAATTGGTCGCTGAAGGCGAAAATCGTTATCACGCGATTTTCGGCAATGATGGTCCAGCCAAGTTCGTCAGCCCTTCGACAATCGTACCGATCCTCATTGCCTATGGCGCGAAGATTCGCCTCGAAAGTCCGAAAGGGAAGCGCGAATTGCCGCTGGAAAAATTCTTCGTCATTCCGAAAAGCGAAAATGAACGAGAACACGATTTGCGTCCCAATGAGATCGTCACTGAGGTTGTGATTCCACCCACGCCAGGTGTGAAAGCCGCGCATTATGAAATCCGTCAGAAGGAAGCCTTTGATTGGCCGCTAGCAGTTGCCGCAGTTGCGTTGAAGATGAGCGGCTCGAACGCTCAGTCGGCGCGGGTTGTGATGGGATATGTTGCCCCGGTGCCGTGGCCTTCCCCCGAAGCAGAGCAGGCTTTGGGTGGACCGTCTATCAACGAAGGAACCGCCCACAAAGCTGCTGAGGCTGCGGTGAGAAATGCCAAGCCGCTCAGCCACAACGCCTATAAAGTGCAACTTGCGCGCGTGGCGGTAAAACGCGCGATCCTAAAAGCCGCCTCGGGAGGTGCCGCATGATCAGTGAGTCTGATCGCTTTAACACCAATCATCCGGACCTCTGTCCGTCACTGCGCTGGAAGGGCCAATTCATTCTCTCCGAGCCGGACCCGACCGTACCCCGCTCGAACGACGGCCTGTTCTGGTGTATCCACACGCAAACCTGCATCGGCCCAGATGGGGAATTGGCTGAACCCGGCAATTGCCATTCCAAGAGCCGAGTCTGCCATGGGACAGGCAAATGTGGGTAGGAGTTGCAGAGCCTTCAGAGGTGGGCCAAAAACACGTGGGGGCGGGTGCCCTCAACCGCCCGGCGGAGCAAAGCTCCGCAAATTGGTTTTTATGCAAGACCAGCCGAGCTGCGCTCGCCCGCCCGGACGAAGCGTCCGGACCTATGCGAGCATCAAAATATGAAACAATCGAAAAGGAGTCGGCCATGCGTTATCAGCTCTCTATCATCATCGTTGTGTTTCTGATGTTCCTTTCTATTGTTGCCTCCGCGCAACAAATTCGCGGCGACTATCTGGAGACCCGCAGCGCCGATGTGTACACCGGCCAGTGCTTCGCCAACGGAGAAGTCAATTTGGTAGGCAACGAAGCGATCCTTGCCTGGCGGGTGCAAAGCGGAAGCTGGGATGGCGTGCCGTTGCAAGGACTAACCGTTGCCGCGGCAGTGCGCGCGAAAGGCACACTGGGGGATCCGTACGAGAATCCCTATCCCGCAAAAGCTGTGTTGTTGGTCGACGATGAGGCCAGCGCACAACAGCGCGCTGCGTTGGTGAATTTTGCGAGACATATGGGCGGCGAACTGCTGAATAACGTCGAGCAAGTCATACCTGTGCAGATGGAATTGGTCGTCAACGCGGAACATCACGGCGCCGCCATGCTTCGTGCCGGCAGCTTTGCGACTGTTCAGACACGCTCCATCGGCGACAAAGACCACCTTTGCGGAAACGAAGAGACCTACTATCCGCCGCTTACCCATTTGGCCCACTCCATGCCGGCAGTCGCCTTAACTGATTCTTACAGCGGACCAGGACTCGGGACCTCCTGGGATCTTCACGGCAAGCGGAGCGCGTTCGTGGGTAGTTTCGCTCGATAACTTCGTTAAGTAACTCGGGAGGGCAGAGGGTGCAAAAGGCCGCGGTATTGATCATCGGCATCCTCGCGCTTTCGCTGGTCTGCATCGCTCAGAATGGCAAGATAGAAACCCTCGGATCCTTGACCGACGCGGGTGTCCCCGATGCTGTTCGCCAGACGCTCGATTCCAAGGGGTATCGCATTTTGCTCGATGACGGTACGCCCATCTGCGAGTTATGGCTGCGCAAAAACGTGCCTGCCCAACCCAAGAAAGACTCCGCCGACGTAATTTACACCCAGCTCGCAGAGTCTGCACTCATCGGCGTGCTGCATTTCCCAAAAGTCGGCAGTGATTTTCGAGGCCAGGCAATCCCCGCTGGTTTTTACACGCTTCGTTATGGATTGATTCCCAATGACGGAAACCACCTCGGCGTCTCGCCCAACCGCGATTTCCTTCTTCTCGTTCCGGCGGCGTCGGATGCTGATCCCAATGCCAGTTTCAAATTCCACGATCTCGTAGCTTTAAGTCGAGGGGCCACGGGAACCAAGCATCCCGCGCCTTTGAGCTTGGTCGAGCCGGCTGGAACGGCACCGGCGGTCTCCAAAGACGACCAGGACCACTGGATCTTTTCCGCCGCCATAAAGCTGGCACCAGGAGAAGAGCTCACGTTTTCGCTTGTGGTGAAAGGCGCGGCGCAACAGTAGTACGCAGCAATGGTGAGAAACGGAAATTCGGCGCGCGGTGCAGTCCTGGCCTAACAGTGAATCAGTGAGCGGCTTTGAAGCGTAAGGTTTGAAGTGCCTGTGAATACCTTCCAAAAATGTTCGCCACGCACCTTGCGGAGCTTTGGAAACAAACTCCACAACGACCCGAGCAGCAGTGCTGCAAGACCAGTTCGCAATGGCTTTGGTCAGGTTCCATGTCCTCGGCCAGAAGGTTCTTATTTTTTCCGAACCTTCGAATTAAATCCTTGTGAAACTCTTGAGCAGTAGCTCTCGGATCAAACCCCTCAGTGCCCTTGAAGTGCACCAAGCGATCTCTGCAGACGCACCATTAGCGCAAAATCTTGATACGGCAGCGCACCTTTGTCGAGTTTCTTGCCTAGAATCTCGTATGCAAGGGCCAATTTGGATTCGAGAGATTCATGAGCCTTTTCAGCTTCGGCCAGGCGCTCCGCAAAAACTGGAACCACTTGAGGTTCCCCTGCATATTTTGAAAAACGGCCAGCCATTTCTGTTGCTTCATTCAGAAGCGCTTCAACTGCGATGACAGAGAACACAAGACTGACCAAAGCGTGTAACTGGCCCCCCGCACGAACGGGAGCTTGAATGCTTGCGGCGGAATTCACCGCAACACCAAACAGCACGTTCGCTTCATAAATTCGTGCCACGCCACTGGCGCTTTCCTTTTTTTCATCCATGTCTCATCTGCCACAGCACGCGAAGCTGGCGCGAGGGTCAGCAGTTATACTGCTGAAACCTGGATGCACCGCGCGGCCCAGATCCGAGGGGACGACAGGGGAAAACGAGCGGGTGTTGGATCGGGACCGCGGGCGCAAAATGCTTAGGAACGATCATCGCGCTCTGGAGCGCGGGGGGAGGGAACGCGGTCCGAGTTGTTTACGTGCAAGAGTTCTAACTGCGCCGGCGAAAAACCTACGAAGTTTGTCACGACCTGGGCGGCTCCGGCCGCACGAAGCCTGTGGGGAGGTTGATGGCCCGCTACGGCAATACACGTGACTCCTGCACCTTTTGCCGCTTTTATGCCAGAGACCGCATCCTCGATAGCCAACGCGCTCTGGGGTGCTACGTTAAGCCGTTTACACGCCAGCGAATAGATGGATGGATCGGGTTTACCCAAGGCAACATCGTCTCCAGTCAGAATCACCGCAAATTTATCGAGCAGTTGCAAATTCTCAAGAGTATGCCGTGTTCGGCTTTCGCTTGCGGAAGTGGCGAGGCCCATGGAAATCCCGGCACTCCGCAGGCCACTCACAAATTCAACCACGCCGGGAACTACTCTTAGTTGAAGGGCGGCTTTCCTAAAAAAATCATCCTTGCGATTCCCTAGTTCCTGAATCTGCTCATCAGGAAGTTCCCCCAGAAAGTGGCGCAGAATCTCAGCACGCTTTCTGCCATCCAGCACAAAATCGAGTTCGGCATCAGATACTGTTCTGTTCAAAGACTGAAGAAAGGTTCTCCAGGCTTCTCGATGAGCAGGATGGCTGTCGATAATGACCCCATCCATGTCGAAGATCACACTTTTGAACATGGTCTATTCAAGAAGTTTCAAAGCTTCGTGAAGAAGACCGCTACTCGATCCTTGTAAGGCCTGGCCAGCTATTTTGCGCAGCCTGATAATTCTCAATGGTTCCGATATCGAGCATGTAATCAGTGATCAGATAGGCCACCATACGCCCAGCAAGCTGCGGCAAGACGTCAAAGCCCAAGTCCACTGGGAGGTGTGAAGGGATGTTGTTGAGCAGTTCGGAGGTGGCGACCATTAAACCAGTAAATGCCCAGTTAGTTCTGGGCCGGACCGGTTTTTCTTCGAATTCACGCACAACAAAGTTGTCGTCAAATCCAACGACTCCACAACGTGTGGGATCTTTCACTTGGTACAAGCCGATAGTTGCAACCGGGCGTCGGCGGCGGTGGAATTCGACCATCTTGGCTAGGTCGGTGGTAGTGAGGACATCACCGTACAATACCCAGAAGCTGGATTCACCTGCAACCCATTCGCGATTCGCCAGGAGAGTGCCAGCTGATCCCAATAATGTGGGCTCTTCGGAAACCCGAATTTCAAGGTCAGCTTTCTTGTGTTCGATGGCTGCCCGGACGAGGTCGACATGATTGTGCAAGTTGATGAGGATTTCCTCGATGCCCGCGCGCCGACATACCTCCAACCAGATTTCAAGCATCGGAACGCCGCAAATCGGCACAAGTAACTTGGGAACCCTGTCGGTCAGCGGTCTAAGCCGAGTGCCGTGACCGGCGGCGAGCAAAAAGGCCTTCACAAGATGATCCTCATTGTCTTGGTAATCACAAAAAGATCCAACTACCTTAAATTTCGCGGACAGCTGATGCGGGCAAAAACGTCCAGCGCGAGCCGCCGCGCTCATCGCCGTCGATAAAGGGGTCGTTAACGATTACTTGAGCACCTTGAAAATCGAACGTAAAGGTCATCTCGTAAATGTCTTCCGCGGCCATCGCTAGTCGAACGGCCTCTTGATGATCCTGTTCGCAATAGAGTAATAGGAAACCGCCCCCACCGGCACCGGTGATCTTGCCACCCAAGGCACCATGTTCACGGGCCAGTTGATAAAGCATGTCGATGCGGGAAGTCGAAATCCTGCTCGATACCCGCTTCTTGGCCTGCCAGGCTTCGTCTAGGAGCGATCCGAAGCAGGTCAGTTTGCCCGCTTGCAGGGATCCCCGCATCCGGTCTACTAATAAGCGCACTTCGTGGAGTGCTTCCACCGCGGAACCGGTGTGCCCTCGTGTCGACTTCTCCTGCTCTTCAAGGATAGTCCAGGAATTGTGAGCCGAACCGGTAAAGTACAGCAGTAGATTGGATTGGAGTTCACGCAGGAGTTCGGCATCAAGGTCCAACGGCTCAATTTGCGTAGTGGCATCCGGATGGAAGGTAATGAAATTTAGGCCGCCAAAAGCGGCAGCGTATTCATCTTGTTTGCCGACATGGTGCCCTAATACATCGTGTGTTATGTGGAAGGAGCGTTCGGCTAACTCGTATTGTGAAAGTGGGCAGTGCATATAGGTAGTCAGCGCTTTGAGAATGTTTACGCAAACGCTAGCCGACGAACCTAATCCTGTGCCAGGTGGGATTTCAGAGGCCAAGAACATGTCCACAGAAATATCACGTCCTAAATCCTTTAAGACGGCAAGCGGAATCTCAAGCCCGCTTCCCTTTGTGCTCATAGCTGCGATATCGTGCCAAGTCTCAAAGATCCGAAGATCCGACGAAATGACTTGGACTCGACTATCACTCCGCTTCCCCAAAATCGTGTAGAAGTACTTATTTATCGTCGTGCTGAGAACGGCGCCACCAAACTGCTCGTAGTAAGCAGGTAGGTCGGTACCTCCTCCCGCAAAGCTAATCCGCACTGGACTGCGAACGATGAGCAATTTGCAAAGTCTCCTCGAAATTCTGGCCGATATCGTTGTCTAACAATCTAGCTCCGTGCGCATTCGACTCTGCTACAGTCCGCCGTTGGTATTGGAACAGCCGCATAGCAAGAGTCCAAAGAGTCTGTAGCAGGATCGAAACGTCCGCCACCGCCGAAGGATTTAAGATATATTGAAGATCGAATCGCGTTTTCTCTTCGGAAGAGTTTTGATCGCGCAAACCGTGGACCTGAGCGAGTCCGGTCATCCCTGGCTTTATGCTGAGACGTTGTTGCAACCATTCCGAGTAACGCTTCACCCGATCTGGAGGTTCAGGTCGAGGTCCCACCAGGCTCATTTCACCACGCAAGACATTCCAGAGCTGAGGCAATTCCGTGAGGCTTATCTTCTCAAGTACGGTCTCGAAACGCGTTGCATCAGCACTATGTCGATCCACGTTCAAACGAAGCATAGAGAACGATCTGCCGTGCTGGCCGCAACGGGTTTCCCACCGAAAACCACGACCCTTCGTGCCTCGTAGTCCGATAACTGCAGGCAGCAGGATGGGTATTGCAATGGCACAAAAGAATGAACCAAGAACGATATCCACGAACCGTTTCGACTGAAAAAAGAAATCCGAAGCTGGTACCTCATGCAATTGCAGAACGGGAATGCCATCGAGATCAAGAAGAGCAGGCTTAGAAAGATACAATTCATATGGCTGGGGCACAAAGCTGACCCTGATCCCGTTCTCACGACAGCGACCAGCTAGGTTTAGAACTTCAGGCAATGATGGCTCGGGAAGGGCGAGTATGACGTCGCTGACCGCTTGAGCGGATAGGAGCTCTACTACATTCCACGCAGGAATCGTGACTGAGGTTTTAAAATTGTGAGAACTAACATTTGCGTCATCCTCCGGATACAAAAAACCGACCACGCTGCAGAGCATTTCGGGATGGCGATTAATCTTGAGCGCCAGTTCACGCGCGATTGGACCTGTACCGACGATTACTACCCTGCGCATATGACCGTTGCGAGACTTCGCGAGCAGTAACAACCGAGCCATATAGCGGATACCTATGAAACCAACAAACAAAAATATTCCAAAATAACTCAAAGCAAGCCGTGAGACATAATCTCGCCTCAGATAACCCGCAGCAAGAAGTATAGACATCAAGCACAATACGGCCAGAGAGATTTGGGAGACGACAGCTGAGAATCGCCAACCTCCGCGGAAGCAGTCCAGCTTCATCCACGAGGAGAGAAGGACCCAAAGGACGGCGGCTGTAGCCACAAACGGCAATAACGCATAACTTGGACCCCGATCCGCTGCCTCCCAGAAAGCACCATAACGCAGAGTTTCGGCAGGGAATAATGCCACGACAGACCATGCCAGGTCGGCGAAGAGAATCCAACGATTCACGCGGTGCGGTTTCATAGCTGGATTGGGAAGTTCTCGGTACTTAATCGCTAATCGCTCACTACCGCAACAGGCTTATCTGTACGTTGCTGGCTATTGAAGAATCGTGGTACGACTTGAGAATCGTGCAACTCAAATCCCATTTCTAAAACCGCTCTTGCTCTCGGATTTGTGAACAAATAGGCCAAAGTCCCTTAGTTCTCCGCCAGAAGACGAATTTCATCTATTCCGAGGTTTGTCACCCCCGTGCACAATTCTTTCTTGCTCTATAAGAATTTTCTGCCGGTATGACACATAGTTGAAAACAGGACATTTAGACTGCGGATTACGACAGAGTTATTGGACTTATAGTAGCTCGACATAAGTGGAGTCGTCTTGGGAAAATGAAACTGAAACTCTAGTAAGCCCCTTCCCTTTTGAAGATCTTCACCGGCGTACGCAAGAGAATGTCGATGTCCATCCCTAGTGACCAGTTCTCGATGTAGTACACGTCCATACTCACTCGCTCCGAATACGATACCTCCTGTCGTCCCCGTACCTGCCAGTACCCAGTGAGCCCCGGCTTAACCGAAAGCAACAGCTCTCGGTGTGGGCCATACTTCTCGATCTCGGGCAGGCTGATCATCCTCGGTCCCACCAAACTCATTTGCCCTCTCACTACGTTGAATAGCTGAGGCAATTCATCGAGACTGAATTTCCTCAGCAACGTACCTGTCCGCGTTAGCCGCGGATCTTTTCTTAGTTTGAAATTACGCTCGAATTCGCTCCTCAGTGCCTCATTCCTTGTCAAGATGGCATCTGCATCTCGTCTCATGCTTCGGAACTTGAATGCATCGAACTCTCCATTTTTTCCCAGCACGCGCCTCCGATAAATGATAGGCCACCCGTCATCTATTAGTACGATCAGGCTTAAGAAGACTAATATTGGCGTGAGGAGAACAATTAGAATGCCGGCACCAATATGATCGATACAGTCTTTCAACAAGTGCCGCATCAGATAGCCTTTCGCTGCTTGTGCTGTGCTTTCAGTTTAAGTGTTCGAAACGGCGTGACGCCAGCTACAGAGCTAAGAACAATAAGATCCCAGCTGTCGATATGACCCCGCAAAATCTGCTACCGCCTCTGCATAGGCATTGCACAAAGTACTCACACATCGAGTCCAATCGTGCTGTCCTTCAACGTAGTTCCTTCCTGCCTGTATCAAGTTGGCCCTGAGGCTGGCATTATCCAGAAGTAATTCCACCGCAGAAACAAACTCTTCGGGAGTATCAGCAACCAGAAGATGCTTTCCCGCCTCTACTGCAAGACCGGGGCAGCAAATCCGCGTAGCGACGATGGGCACACCAAGAGCCATGGCTTCCAGCACCTTGAATTGAATCCCGGCCCGGATACGAATTGGGCAAAGAGCCACCCACGCATGCCCAAGGTAAGGTCTCACATCGGAGACAGACCCTATAACACGAATGTTGTCTTGGCCGTCTAGTCGCCGCACGCTCAGGGGAGGCCTGCTTCCAACAATCTCCAACTGCAAGTCCGGCCTCCGCGCCCGTAGTAGCGGCCAAACCAATTGAGAAAAATACAGGGCAGCGTCCTGATTAGGGAAGTAATCGAGTTTCGCACAGAAGACTATCAGGTTCTTTTGAGGCTCAAACAGCTGAAAGCCAAAATGCTCCAGATCAACAGCATTTGGGATTATGTCCAGCCTTTCTCGCGAGCGGCCAGTGGCGGGATAGCAATCTTTGTCTACGGGGGACGAGATCACTACTCGATTGAATAGCTGCGATGCCTTGGCCTCCCAATGCATCATCTTTTTCGATTCGATCCAAGAGAAGAGCTTCAAGCAAGGATTTCGAAGTACTCTGCGTCGCCTCGCCTCGAACATTGAGATACAATCCACAGCATCGAATACCGTCGGAACTTTTCCTGTGACACCTTCAACCATCGGCACCGACTTCAAATGCTCGGCATGGACGAGGTCAACTTCCTTCTTGTCGACCTTCGCTTCTACACGATCACGAACAGACCGCGAATAAAAGTAGGCGCATCGCAAAGACTTGGAGGAGAATAGGGCGACCAGGCAATTCCACAGCGACCTCCAGCGAGGAAGTCTAATTACTTCCAAGTTTTGACAGTGCTTCCGCAACTCTGAAGCGAAGCGATAGTCTGACTCGTTCGTCGCCACGCATAGCACCGAGACCTCGTGACTTCGGGAAAGCCTGCGAATGAGATTGAACGGACGTGGCCGGATAAGAGACGGGACATTTGGGACAACGAAGAGTATCCTCAAGACGAACAACCCTCAGCAACAAGCCATCTTAGGTTTGTGTCCCAGGCGCGGCTTGATTCAATTTGCAGACCGAGAACAAGATCCCCAGCAAGATCCAAGCGAAGATATCGCTGGTTATGGCTTTGGTTCCTCCACCGGCGGCCGCGCTTACGAAAAAAGCCTCTCGAAAGAAACATTCCGCAATCCATGCGAGCACAAAGACAGATCCTGCTGCCTTCACCCAGTAGTGGGGATCCCCTCCCCACCCCTCCTGAAGCTTGAATTTCCTCGGAATCCGGAGCAGGGCGACGAAGAACCACAGCAACACCACGAGACCGGGCACCCCGATTTCGGCCGCGACGGTTATGAACTGATTGTGCGCTATCCCGCCCGCTGATACCTCAGCGTAGATCCGGTCAAAGAACTGATAGTTGCCCGCGCCTACACCCAAGAACGGATGGGTCATAAAAAGCTGCAAGCCAGTCACATAGAAATAAATCCTATCCAGGCCATACACCTCGTCCGGATTGTAGAAGCGGGTGACCAGGGTTATTGCGCCAGGAACCGATGCCGTGAGCAGCAGCAACGCGACTGTTACCAGTGCTATAGGTGCAACAATCCGCCGGCCGAGCCTCAACCCTGATACACACAACAGCCCGAATAGAGCGAGTAGCCAGCTCTCGCGCGAAAAGGTAAGCACCACACCGAGGAGGCAGAGGGCGAACAGCACGCATACAACCCGATATCTCGATAGAGAACGACGGCCAAACAGTACTCCGGAATAGAGAAAGGGAAGAAGAAGCGCAGATAGAGGCATCGACGAATTCCAGGGTTGTTCCCAATAGGCTCGCGTAGCACCCAAGATGGTGAACGACCCGCCAAAACCAAAAATCAGCGCGGCAGTCGTCAGCAGTGTTCCCAGGGCGACTACGATGCCGGTTGTGATGACAACTGCTTCCACATCCTTCCAACTCTTGACAGCTGCGGCCACAGCGAAAGGCATACAGATCGTTGCCGCTAGCAACCCGAGTTGAGAGATCTGAGTCGTACTCCACGATACGTCCGAATGTGGGAAGCTGTAAGCCACCGAGGGGTCGGGGAACAAACGCGACCACACCATTGATAAAGGGATCACGATCGCCATTCCCAATAGTGGACCGTTGATCAACGCTGGTTGGAAAAGCCGCCTAAGCGACCAAGGCCGTTCCCTCACAAGCCACACCATAAGGAAGATGCCGATGGCTACATCGCCGGGGTACAGTCGAGAAAGGGCCCCAGTTTCGAAAGGCGAATAACTCAACAGCCCACAAGCAAAAATGACCACCGCAAGGCTTCTGCTTTGGCTCCAAAACTGGCCCCAGGCGGCCAACATTCCCACCACAATACCCAAGCCCACCAATGGAGATTGAACGAGCAACACGTCGACGCTGACAGCAACGCCGACAATAAATACGCAGACCTTCCAGGACCAGGGCTGCGCCATTGACCCTCGTAATCCAAGAAAGTTCGAAGAGACCGTCACTCAACTCATTCCGTCTTCGTCGGCTTTACCCTGATGGCCAAAAACTCAACATGGTATGCGGTGAACTACGTGTCGGCTGCAAACTGCCGAATTGCGATGCTCGGAGAGGAAGCGAGAGGCATGGGTTGAACTCGTTTATCCCAGCTTGACAATAGAGTTGGGCGACTGAGCCCCTAGCCAACATTGGCAGAGTGGTTAGCCAGGAGCGCTTCCATAAACTCACCGAAGTGCTCCCTATAATTTTTATACCGGAGTGCACGCGCGCCGTAGGTTGCAAAGCGTACCAGCCTCACGACCCATCGGCCCGCCGCAGAGAGGGGCACGTATGTGGAGAAGAAATATGCCTCGCTTTTAGCGTTCTCAATGTACCTTTTCGCTCGCAGCTTAGACCCGGAAGCGCTTCCTTTGTGCCATATCCCCGCCTGCGGAATAAAATACGCAGACAAACCCGCACTCCTCACCTTTTCGGCCATGATGAGTTCCTCGAAATCCAAGAAAGTGCTCTCGTCAAAGAGGCCCGCTGTCTGGAATGTTGCCGCTCTGAAGAAAAGGCCGCTTCCGGGAAGGAAGTGCACAACTGCTGGTTCGCTGCCCGTATAATAAAATCTTCTACGCAAAATAGGGAGGCGGACGACAAGTCGTCTAAAGGGAGTGAATGCGCAAAGTAGAGTGAGGAGATCCAATTGTCTTTGTATTGGCCACTCCCTCTGGGCCTCACGACGATGTATTTTCGGGCTCATGACGGCCGCTTCAGGATGTTTCTCAGCGAATCCTACGAGCTGCGAAAGAGTATCTGGAAAAACTGTTGCGTCATTATTTAAGACGAATACATAGTCTGCCCCCTGCTTCCGTGCAATACGTATGCCTACGTTATTACCCGCCGCGAAGCCCAGATTCTTCCCGTTTTCGATTACGGGAACCGTCGGGTAGGCCTCGCGAAGTCGCTTGGCGGAGTCGTCTGTCGAGCCGTTGTCCACGATGACGGCGTGCCAATTCCTGTATTCCATGCTATCAAGCGAGCGCATGCACTCGAGTGTGTCTCGCCACCCGTTCCAGTTGAGCACCACGATGTACACGCACGGTTGATCCACGGCTGACTGAGCCAAGGGTACGGCGCTCCGTTCTTCCTCGTTCTCAGCGCAACGATACCGGTCGTTGTTACCTACGGTTCTCAGGGTGTTATGCTGGTTCATAGCTTATTCGAGAAAAACACATCGGGTCCCTGGCAAGCCTCAGTCAGGCAGGAAGCGTATGCCCAAAGTTGCTCGGCGTCCGTCCCAGAAGCCTTGCGCCATTCTTTTCAAGCAGGCCAGCTTATTCGACCCGAAGAGAAGGACCCCCCCCGCGTGACGGGCCAGATGACGCACAACAAATCGTTTCGTTCGGCGGCTTGGGTAAAGCCACCAGACCGAATAGACCAGGTTGCGGCTCATATAGTACTCGCGGAACGGACTGTGATCAGACCAGACGCCGCTGTACCTGAGGAGGCGTACCTTCCGTGCCTTTCCGATTTCATGATGCAGCTTGGCCCGCGTAATGACCGCAATCTTGTAACCATGGGACCGGACCCGAAGACAATATTCGTAATCGACGAAGTCCATGAAGAAGTCGGATCGTGGCAGGCCGATTTTCTCCACCACCTCACGTCGCACTATGCACCCCGAGGTAATAACAAGGTCGGGGAACCAGACCGACTGGCAAAGAAGCTCAGACGGCGGCTTTGCGAACCCGTTGCGCCAAAGCCAAGGAACATAATGAGTTCCCGTCTCAGGGTTGACAGGTAATGTTGCGATCATTCCAATCTCGTCCGCGGTACTTCGCAACGACTGAGCTTCTTGAAGCATAGTTTCCAACGAGCCATGGGTGGGCACGCTATCCTGGTCGAATGTCCAAATCCAGTCATGCCGTCTCTGGATCGCAGCGTACGCCAAGCCCGCAGCCAACGCCCCTCCAGCACCTAGGTTCTCAGACATCCGCAGCACTGTGACGTTTGGGTAACGTGTCGCCAGCAAAGCACTAGTTTGATCCTTCGATGCATTATCCACGACGATGATTTCCTGCAGGGGCCTTCTCTGCTGCAGAAGTGCATCAATGTGCTGCGGAAGCACATGCGCTCCGTTGTAAGCTGTAGTTATGCTCGCTACCGAGGAATCCAGGTTGGGTGGCAATACCTTTTCCTTCCTTGCACTACCTGCTAGCGTGCAGAACGCATTCCTCGCCGGAGTCCGGATCACGAAGTCGAGCTGCGACCGCCGCAGCGTGGAGTGCTGCCTGCCGAATGCCTCTTTTGATGACTGGCCACATATCCTGTACCTCTCCGCACTCAATCCGAAGGCTTCCCACCACGATCCAAAGGGAATGGGCGGCCGTAGTCCAAGCCCTCACATCTCGGAAACCGCATTTCAGAGCAAGCTGTGCAAGCGTGCTCCGCGAGTACAAGAGTAGGTGTCGTGGCGGGTCTAGTCCATACCAGCAGGCACCAAACCGCGAATGCCCCCATCCTTGCGCATTCGGCGTAATGGAGACTAGGGAGCCACCTGCCTTCAAAACCCGCTTGCACTCTACAAGAAGACGCACAGGATCGTGCACATGCTCCAGCACGTGATTCATCACCACGGCGTCAAATTCCTCGTCCTGAAATCCAGCCCGATCGAGATCACCCAAGAAAACGGGAACCCCGAAAATTCTTCGCGCCTGTGCGGCCGCCTTTTCGTCCACCTCCTGTCCCTGGATCTTCCATCCGAGCGCACGCAATTGCGCCAGCCTTTGCCCATTTCCGCACCCCACCTCCAGAACGCGCCCCGGACTCCTCCCATCCAGGCACATGAGGTCCAATTTGCGCTGCTCCCAATAGAGGGGAGTTAAGCGCCAGCAGTATTGATACAACCAAGCGAGACCCGCCTTGGCTCTCTTGACGCGAGCCTCACGCGACCTAGGATGATTGTTAGGTTCAGGCTCGTGCGTGTAATAACGTTCATAAGCTTTGGCAATGTCCAACTCAATAGGCATGGGGTCGAGCCATATCAACCCACAAGACGGATTCGGGCATCTTTTTAGATTCCAGCTTCCCGGAGCGCCGAACAGTCGATCTTTAAGACCCTCATAAAGCAACGTTCCTACCGTTTTGCAAAGATAGCAGTTAGGACACGAACGCGATCTAATCTGATCGCTACGGGACAGAGCACTGATTACTGCACTGCGTATAGCGCTCACAGTCCTCATAGGAATCCCTGTGCCAAGCTTCGCTCTTCGGGAGAGAACAAAAAGAACCAAGTCACCAGGCCAAAACTGAGAATCGTAAGAAGTAGGAAAATTCCTTTTAAGATAAGGCCTTGCACTTGAGCAGCCAACGCGAGGATAACGAACGACGATACTAAAACGAGACTCGTCCGGAGCCTTAGGTAAGTCCCGTGTGGCAAGAACCGCCTCGCTATACCAAACAAAGCCAGGGCATCCACAAAGACGCGGGCCGTCCAAGCAATCGCTGCTCCCTCAATCCCGTGCATCCTACTCAGCACCCACAGTGCCAGCAAATATCCGGGCAGTTCAATCAAGTGGAGCTTCGCAGTGAGATCTGGCCTTCCGACGCCTTGCACGAGAGCAAAGGGTACCTGCGCCAGACAGTTAATGAACACGCCCACAGCCAGCCACTGAAGCACGCGGGTGCTATGCTCCGCGAATTCCGCTCCAAGCCAGAACCTTAGACCATTCTCTGCCATGACAATAATAAGAAGAATTATCGGAAACAGAATAAGGAGCAGGAATTTGACGCTCCGGCCATAGAGAAGCGCGGTCCGGCTTCGATCTTGCACAAAGCTTATGGAAAACGCGGGGAACATTACCCCAAGCAGAGCCCCAGGGACCAGCCAGAGCTTTGTTATCACATCGAATGATGTTGCATAGTAAGCGACAGCACCTACGGAGACGAGCGCAGCGATCAGGAAACG
>Ga0070717_10001232_pt1 | contig 17417 bp, 13 predicted proteins | sample LARL113metaG_FD_71366 | JGI IMG/M metagenome (GOLD analysis project Ga0070717, IMG submission 71366) | Corn, switchgrass and miscanthus rhizosphere microbial communities from Kellogg Biological Station, Michigan, USA - LAR L11-3 metaG | ecosystem: Host-associated > Plants > Roots > Rhizosphere ... | reverse complement strand
CGGTTGATTTCATCTGCCAATAAGATGTTGGTGAAAATCGGCCCGCGCTTGAATTCGAATTGTTCTTCGGTCGCGGAATAGATCGAAATGCCAATAATGTCCGAGGGAAGCATGTCGCTGGTGAATTGGACGCGCTGGAAGCTGCATCCGAGCGCCCGTGCCATGGCGTGAGCAAGGGTCGTTTTCCCGACGCCGGGAACGCCTTCTATCAACAAATGGCCGCGCGAAAGCACCGAAACCAGCGCCAGGCGGACCACTTCATCCTTGCCGCGAATGACTTTCTTAAGTTCATTTTCGAGCCGGGTCGCCCGGTGCGATGCGGCAATGACGGTTTCAAGCGACATGAAGGCGATTCTACTATGCGGCTCTGCTGGGCTGATTGTTACCTTAGTGACCGAGTGCGAGCCATGAGCCACAGTCGAGAGCAAGCTGCCCTGAACTCTCGCCGCTCATAGCTCATAGCCTCATGGCTCGAAGCTCAGCGCTTATTGCATCGTAAATTCGGCCGGCCTGCCGGTCAGGCGCTCGATTCGTTTTGCAATCGGCGGATGCGTCATGAACAAGCTGCCAAAGCCTCCGAGGAACGGCTGAATGATAAACAAGTGCGCCGTTGATGGCGTCGCCTGAAGCGGCATACGCTTCGAGTATGCGTCGAGCTTGGATAACGCGCTGGCAAGAGCATATGGATTGCCGGTAAAATGCGCTCCAGTTTCGTCGGCCTGGTACTCGCGCGAACGGGAAATCGCAAGCTGGATCATGAACGCCGCGATCGGGGCGAGTATCAGCATGAAAAGCGCGCCAATTCCTCCGCCACGATTATTGTCATCTCGCTCGTACCCGCCGAAGATCATTCCCCATCGCCCGATCTCGGCGACATAAGTAATCGCACCTGCAACCGTTGCTGCGATCGAGCTGATCAGGATGTCGCGATTGCGGACGTGACCGAGCTCATGTGCCAGCACTCCTTCGAGTTCCTCGTCGTTCAGCAGATTCAGAATGCCCTGGGTCACGGCGACCGAGGCGTGCGACGGATTGCGTCCGGTAGCAAAGGCATTGGGTGAGTCGTTGGGAATCACGTATATTTTTGGCATCGGCAGCCCAATTTTTTGCGTGAGGCGCTCAACAATTTGATAAGCGCGAGGGAGTTCTTCGCGCGTGACTGGTTGTGCGCGGTACATTGCCAACGCCAACTTGTCGGAGAAAAAATATGAGACAAAGTTCAGTACGGCCGCCACGACCAGCGCGAGCAGCATGCCATTCGGTCCACCGAAAACCCGGCCTATCGACATAAGCAGCAGGGTCAGCGCAGTCAACAAAAACGCGGTTTTAAATGTGTTTCCCATAGATTAGCGAGTAGCCCCTAAGAGATAGATGCGGCGCAGGGACGCTGGATGCATGTCATTGAATGAACGCGCGATATGCGAGTTCTTGCAGGCCAACGTCAGTTTCGCCGCGGAGCATGCACATTCGCGGATTTGAACTGCAAAATCTTGAGCACGACCTCATCGAGGCCGTCAAATAGTTCGCGTTGAGCATGATTCGCCCTTCTCTGCGAACTCTGCGATCTTTGCGGTTAAAAGCTGAATTCTGTGACCAGATCCGCGCCGAAGAATTGTTTTCAGCCCTTGCGCCGAATGGCGCGCGCGAGCGTTTGATCGAGTGCAGCTTTAGCCGACGCGTAATCCTGGTCGGAAAGCTGCCCCTGTTTGTGCTCCATCTCGAGCTGAAAAAGTTCTTCCTTCAACGCGGCGAGAAGCGCGCCAGAGCCTCCGCCTGCCGACGATGGCTGTGGAACACCGGAACGGCGAATGGTCCAGACTGCGCCCGCAATCAGGAGCGCTCCAATCCCAAACAGTGTGATTACACGATACGAGAGACCGGCACCCTGGCCCGGTACCGCGGTTTTCTCTAACGGATCGGGAGCTTCGATAGGTCTGCCGAGCCCCCCGCCAGGACGATTGTCCGCCGTAGTGGCGGTGCCTCCGGCGTCGCTGCCGGACTGATTAGAAGCGTTTTGAGATTGATCTTGCAGCATGCCCTCGCCAGAAATATCAAAAGTGAGTTTTGCACCCGGCTGTGGATTGCTGGCAACTTCGGCAACCGCGTCAGGAATGTCGGGAGGCTGCTTATCTTCATACACTCCCGATTTCGCCGCAGTGAATGCGATACTTCGCGGCATCATCACGACAAAATGCTGCAACGGATAAACGATCCGCGGATCAATGGTGGCTTTGCCGGCATAAGGCAAATGGTAAGTGACTTGAAATTCAGTCTTGCCGGGACGCAGAGGAAAGTTGAAAGCGTATCGGCCCTTCTCCGTCTGTGGAGTCGGAGACATCCTGACCGGCTGGCCTCCAGCGGTCTGCGCCTGGGCATCGTCAATATCGGCATTTTCCGGCGCATAGAACTCGAAACTCGCGTCATTCATCTGCGTGCGCGGAGGGCTGGACGAATTGTCCACAGCAAAAATCCGCGTAACCCCAAGCTGGCCCTTCGAAGACTGCAGATACATGAGGTCCGCGACCGCCTTTACGCCGTCAACCTTCTTACCCACGTCATAGACCTGCACGGAAACTGAGTTAGTTCCTGGCGGCGCCATCTGGTGGTAGGTCACGCCCTGATGAATTGCCCTGATCAGGTGTGGTCCATTGGTCTCATCGAGATTAAAGCTGAATTTCCCCTGCGCGTCAGCTTTGGTGTGGCCCGCTTCCTCCATTCCCGAAGCAAGCTTGATAAGAATGATTTCGTCCCCGGCGGCTGGCTTGTTGGTGGTGCCGTTGGTGACGGTGCCGGTCAGAGTGGCGGCAGATGCCGAATTGACCGCGGCAATGAAAAAGATAACAGCGCATGCCAGCCATAAAATGTGGAAATAGCCGTCCCCGGCTGTCCGGCGAGCGAAGCTCGATTGCCCATGCTCTCTTGAAATGTTTTCTGAGGAATTCACGCACGATCCTTTGCATTGGTGTCTGTGCCGGACACGCGCGATTCAAGCCGCGAAATCTCCGCCAGCACTGCGGCTGCCTCTTCCTCCAGAGAATTCTTCATCGTCTGATAGTCAGTTTCTGGGACTTTGCCGGCTTTGTAATCAAAATTCAAATCGCGCAGGTTCTCGTAAACAATATCTTTCCGTTCGCGGAGATAATTGCTGCGGGTTTTCACGGGGCCGGCAGTCACGGCATCAGGGACATGAAAGGTGTAGTACAGCGCCGCGGCAGTGACAAATACGCACGCCCAAATCATAGGCCGGTCTCCTTGCGCGCCTGTTCGCGGAACCGCGCTAGTTCTTCCCCGCGCACCGCCCCCGGCACGCTAGCGTGAACTAACAAAGGACGTTTCCTCCACATCCAAACGATGAAGACCACCAGTGTGATGCCAGCCAACAGCGCGATAAAAGGCATGAGCCACGCGATCCGGTCGAAGCCAAGGTTCGTGGGCGCTGCTAGCACGAGCGTGCCGTACGTCTGGACGAAGAACTGAGTAATGGCATTGTCGGAGTCGCCGCGATCAACGGCGGCGGTGAGCTGTTGCGTCATCGGGCCGCGGTACGGACAGTTGAGGTGATTGCATCCGACCAGCGTCTGAGTGCAACCACACATGCATATGAGCTCCCGGCCAAGACGGTCCACGCGAGCGTTATCGCCGGCGCCCAGGAATAGAAGTGTCATCACCAGAAATGTTCCCAGACGACGGAACGTCCTCATGTTTCGCAAAAACGCCGAGACATGGGGCACTCCAGTCTTTTTGAACTTAAATAGCATCAGTCTCCAGCTCCGACCGGAGCTGGACGCACACGAATATCCGCAGGAACGCTGGCGCGAACCGGGACACGAACGGGCGCCGCATTCGGCACCATGGCGGTGATTGTGCCGAACACCATCACCAGCACGCCGATCCAAATCCAGGAAACCAGCGGATTCAGGTGAGCTTTGATAATCGGCCGTCCGGTATCGGGATTCTGCCCCTCGTACACCAAGTAAAGATCTTCCTTTGCGGTTGAGCGCACCGCTGGCATGTGTTGCTGTTCGCCGCTTGCAGGATAGAACCGGCTCTCGGGATACAGCATGTCAATCTGTTTTCCTCCCTTGAACACCTGCAGGATGGCGAGGTCGGCAGTGTAGTTCGGATGCTCTTCCTGAGTGTAGGAGCGTCCAACGATGCTGTAAGCGCCAATATCGAGCTTGTCGCCGTAGCCCATTTCTTTTTCTGCTTCGCGATTGAAAGCCGATCCCGCGAAACCGATAAACACGATGATCACGCCGAGGTGGACGATGTATCCACCGTAGCGCCGCGTATTGCGGTGGGCTAGATGCACGATCGAACTAGCCAGGCCCGCGCCGGTGTGTCCGGCGATGACGCGGCCGCCACGCACGAACTCCGAGATGACGGTAAATGCAACCAGCGCAGACAACATGATCGCCATGAGCGAGTAGAAATATGAAACATCATTCCAGGGGCGCAGGCCGAATGGGCCTCCCCAGGAAGGCGGAGTTGCCACGAGAAATATCCCGATCGCCAGAGCTCCTATGCTCGGCCAGAGAAAATTCCGCTTTAGGCTCTCCAACGAAGTCTTGCGCCAGGCAAGAAGCGGACCGACTGCAGTGAGCAAGAGAAGCAGAAGTGCAACTGGAATGCTGACCTTATTAAAAAACGGTGGCCCGACCGTAACCTTATGCCCCTGCACCCACTCGGAGAGGACCGGGAAAAGCGTTCCCCAAAGTACGGTGAAGCAGGCAAGCAGAAGAAGAAGATTATTAAACAAGAAACTGGACTCACGCGAAATCAGCGATTCCAGCTTATGCTCGCCACGCAAGTGCGCACGGTTCTTCCAATAGAAATAAATGCACACCGCCAGCGTTATTGCCAGAAACGTTACGAACCAGTCGCCAATCGAAGACTGCGCGAAAGCATGCACCGAATTCACGACACCACTGCGAGTGAGGAAGGTCCCAAAGATTGCCAGCAGGAATGTCGAGAAAATCAGCCACATGTTCCAGGTCTTCAGCATGCCGCGTTTTTCCTGCATCATGACCGAGTGCAGAAAAGCGGTGCCGGTGAACCATGGCATAACTGACGCGTTTTCGACCGGGTCCCATCCCCAATAGCCGCCCCAACCGAGAACGTTGTAGGCCCAGTGCATGCCGAGAAATACTCCGCAGGTGAGAAATCCCCAAGTCACCATCGTCCACCGGCGAGTAATGTGGATCCACTTCTCGCCGGGATATTTCATCGCCAGCGCCGCCAGCGCGAACGCAAATGGGACGGTGAATCCTACGTATCCCAGGTAAAGCATAGGCGGGTGGATGACCATCTCCGGGTATTGCAGCAGTGGAGTCAATCCATTCCCGTCGGCAGGAAGTTGACCCTGCATCAACGCAAATGGCTTCGCCGCAAAATTCAGCAGCAGGAAAAAGAAAACCTGAACGGCGGCAATTATTACCGAGGCGTGCGCGAACAAACGTTCATCAACTTTGTGACGGAGGCGCAAGACCAATCCGTAAGTTGAAAGCAAGAGCGACCAAAACAGGAGCGATCCTTCCTGTCCGGACCACAATGTCGCAAACTTGTAGGGCCAGGGAAGGTCGCGATTGCTGTGATGAAGAATGTAGGCCAGTGAAAAATCGTTGCGAAAGGCCGACACCACCAGCACCAATGCGCCCAGGAAGACCGCGCCAAAGGTAGCAACTCCCGCGCGCCGCGCGGTTTCGCCGAGCCGATCGGCGCCAGGATGCTTGATTATGAGAGCCACCAACCCAGCAAGAAAAGAGTATCCGCTGAGAGCGAGGGCCAGCAGGAGAACAAAACTACCTAGTTCAGCCATGATGCAGCATTCATTTTTTCAGAATTGCACGCAGGAGGCAAACGAGACCTGTAGCCAGACGGAAATCGGTGTTTCCAGAGTCCCCAAAAAACCGGCGATGCGTTCGCTGTGACTAAACTCAGGCTGTATGTGTCTGTTGCGTATGGCGTGACAAGATTTCACGTTCGGCAGTCAGCCAGTCCTCTGCTTCGTTGCCGGGAGTGCTTCCGCGCTGCTCGTACAATTCGTAGGCACGCAGACGAATTTCCGATTCGAGATCAATCGGAGAAAACCCGTTCCCCGCCTTGGGATTGTCAGGCATTTGCAGGACGTTCTTGGTGGCTTTGGGTTTGGGGATTCGAGGGGTTTTTGCTTTGGCCATTTGGTACTCCTTAAATTCTTTGGGAATTGGCCACACTGACGCAACAACGAAACCGCTGTACATCTTAAGTGGGCAAGTATGTTTCTATGATAAACCTGCGTGGCTGTGGAAAGAGAAAGATGTGAATGAAATTTTTCTATTTTTTCCATAAAGGGAATCGCAGATTGCTGTGCGATTTCGGAAAAACGTTCTTGTGAGATCGTTACCGGGCGGTCCGCAAATCGCGACGACGCCTCAGTGAAAATCGTGGGAACTGGTTTGTGCATGGGTAATTGAGAGCGGCGCGACGCTCGCCGCCTTCACCGAAATCACTCCATCCTGATTCTGCAAAATCCCTTCGATCATCAGGAACTGTTCGGTAGAGAGCAATAGGCGGTTCTGCTGAAACAGATCGGGAGTGACGATCGCATTCGAGACTCCGGTTTCATCCTCCAGGCTGAGAAACACAAACCCTTTTGCGGTGCCGGGGCGCTGGCGCGCGATCACACCACCGGCAATTCGAACTCTTCTCCCACTTGGAATCTTGCTGAGTTCAACAGCACGGCGCACGCCAAGTTTTTCCATGCGCACGCGGTGATACGCCATCGGGTGAGGGCCGACAGTCATGCCGGTGCCACGGAAATCTGCGACCAGGCGTTCTTCATCGGTCATCATTGTTAACGGAGATCTATTGTCGGACTCAGGAATATTTTCCAGCAGAGGGCCAGAAGAATTGGCGGCAGCGGCGGCATTCCAGAGCGCGTCGCGTCGGTGGAAATTAGAAATCGGGTGATCGGGCCTTCGGGTGAGCGGATCATCTGAAGATCGGCCGATGACCCGATCCGAGACCTCCTCATTTCTCCCTGTATATCTGTGTCCCTGTGGTGAAATCGCATTCAGTGCGCCGATTTCTGCAAATCTGCTCAGTTGATTTTTTCGCAATTCTGGAACGCGACGCATGAGATCGTGAATAGAAGCGAATGCCGCAAGATGGCGTTCTCGCGCGATGGTACGACCAGCTTCTTCGTGCAATCCACGAACGTACCGGAGGCCAAGGCGTAGAGAGACGATTCGCCTGCCGGCTGAAGGCTGATAGCTGACGCATTCTTCCAACGTGCATTCCCACTCCGATTTCGTCACATCCACCGGCAATACTTTCAATCCATGCCGCTGCGCGTCTTTCACGATGGTGGCAGGACTGTAGAAACCCATCGGCTGATTATTCAAAAGTGCTGCCGTGAACGCGGCGAGATAGTGCTGTTTCAGATATGCGCTGGCGTAGGCGATCAGGGCAAAGCTCGCGGCATGAGATTCGGGAAATCCATAGAGCGCAAATGAAGTGATCGAAAGCACAATCTGCTCCTGCGCTTCTTGCGAGATTCCATTGCGCGTCATGCCGGCGCGGAGTTTGAGTTCAATCTCACGCATACGCCTCTCCGAACGCTTGAATCCCATAGCGCGGCGGAGTTCTTCAGCTTCGCCGCCACTGAATCCAGCAACCACCATTGCCATCTTGAGTAATTGCTCCTGGAAAAGCGGAACACCCAAAGTTCGTTTAAGTACGGGCTCAAGCGACGGATGCGCATAGGTGACCTCTTTTCGTCCCTGCCGCCGTTCTAAATAAGGATTCACCATCTGGCCCACGATCGGCCCCGGACGAATGATCGCCACCTGCACCACAATGTCATAAAACTTTTTCGGCATCAGCCGCGGAAGGCACGACATCTGCGCGCGGCTTTCGATCTGAAACATGCCAATGGTATCGGCCTTCTGTAATGTGGAATAGACCTCCGGCTCGTCCGCAGGCAAATGTGCGAGATCAACTTCTTCTTTGTAGTGATCGTGAATCAGATTGAGAGAATCTTTAAGCACCGCCATCATGCCCAGCCCGAGCAGATCCACTTTGATGATGCCCAGATCAGCGCAATCTTCCTTGTCCCATTGCACGACCACGCGGTCCGGCATCGACGCAGGCTCAAGCGGAACTACGGAATCGAGTTGCCCCTGGCAAATGACCATTCCGCCAGAATGCTGCCCGAGATGGCGCGGCAAATCCTGAATGGCTTCGCAAAGCTCAAAATATTTACGAATACGCGGATGGCGAAGGTCGAGACCCGCGTCACGAAAGCGGTGATCGAAGGTGTCATTCTGATCGCGATATTCCCAGTGCGCGACCGCGGCAGAAAGCTTGTCCAAAGTTTCGGCGTCGAACTCGAGGACTTTGCCGATCTCGCGCGATGCCATGCGACTGCGGTAGGTAATGACATTCGCAGTCATGGCGGCGCCACGCTCGCCATAACGGCGGTACAAATACTGAATTACTTTTTCGCGATCGTCGCCGCTGGGAAGATCGAGATCAATGTCGGGCCACTCACCGCGCTCTTCGGAAAGGAATCGCTCGAAGAGCAACTCCATGCCAATCGGATCTACGGCAGTAATGCCGAGTGAGTAACAGACCGCGCTGTTGGCGGCTGACCCGCGGCCTTGAACCAGAATATTGCTTTCTCTACAGAAGCGGACCAGGTCCCAGACGATCAGAAAATATCCCGGCAGCTTGAGCTTCTCAATCAGCTTGAGTTCGTATTCGATCTGATTGCGGGCTTTGTCTTGCAATTCTGAACCGGCGCGGCCATAGCGAGATTGAAATCCTTCACGAGTACGTTCGCGCAGAAACGACATCATGCTCTCGCCTTCAGGCACGGGATATTTAGGAAACTCATAGCCCAGGTCTTCGAGCGTGAATTCCAGTCGCGATGAAAGTTCAACCGTGTTCGCAATGGCTTCGGGAAGATCGGTGAATAGCGCCTTCATCTCCTCAGGCGATTTCAAATGGCACTCGGAATTACGAGTGAGCAGGCGGCCGGCATTGTTCAGAGTTGAATGATTACGCAGCGCGGTGAATACGTCAGCAAGCTCTCGGGCTTCGCGGGTGGCATAGCGCACACCATTCGTCGCAAGCAGCGCAAGCTTCAAAGAGCCGGCGATTTCAATTGCAGCGCGGTTGCGAAGTTCCTGTTCGCGGCAGAAGTGCCGCTGGAGCTCGATATAAACATTTTGTTTCCCAAAAATGTTAATGAGACGTTCTACGGAATTTCGCGCTGCCTCGATTCCGCCATTTCTTAACGCATGGGCGAGCGGACCATCGTCGCCTCCGGTGAGGCAAATCAATCCTTTTGCATGTTTTGAGAGTTCTTCTTCGTAAACTGCGCCTTCATTTTTTTTCGAACGCAGCTTCATTTTTGTAATCATGCGGCAGAGATTTTGGTAGCCGGCACGGGAGGAGACAAGAATAGGAAGGCAAGATTTACCTGCAGTACGTGAGTGTTTTTGTGGTGATAAATTGCAGGTTACCTCTGCGCCGATGTGGGACTTGAGCTTCGCTTTCTTTGCCGCCAAATGAAACCGCGGAGCCCCATACACGCCATCGCGATCAAGCAACCCCATAGCCACCATTTGCAATTCAGCGCAGCGCGCAATCAGGTCCTCGGGCACGGAAGAGCCTTCGAGAAAGCTGAATGCGGAACGGGAGTGGAGCTCAATGTACAAAGGCAGCTCTTAGCTATTAGCTCTTAGCTGTTAGCTCGTAGCTTTTAGCCGATGCATCGGAGTTTCAAGCTAAGAGCTAAAAGCTAATAGCTGATTCTTCAGTCATAACTTCCTTCCAGCAACCATCGCCCATCAATCAGATCGTGAATCAGGCGATAGAGCACAATGCCAATTTTCTCCTGCACCGCGATGTCCCATTCGTCGCGGACCCACGCGTCCTCCTCCCACCAATCACCGGAGGAACGCCACGGCCCAGCAGCCCATACCACTTCGCCTGTGATCTGATTTCGTTTGCCTGATGAAATGTGGGAGGGCTTGCCTTCTTGTTGATTCACAGTGACGGGAATTGGTGGACGAAGAATTCGGAGTGCAGTGACGCCGAAATTATCGTTTCGCGGGGACACCGGCGTCTTCGCCCGTGCCAAGCCGACATTCTCTGATGCCGCGGGCATGAACCGCAGCATCTCGAATGCCTGCGGACGATGCGTGTCCAACAATTTCGGCGAGCCGGCGCGCCCTTCGCCAACTACCGCAGAGATCCTCGCCAGCGTGAGCTCGAGTTTTTCCGGCTCTGGCGAACATGGAATAAACAGTCCAGCCTGTCCAGGGCGCGGCTTGGCAGGCACTATGTGCAGATGGACTTTTACGATCGGCGCCCCCGGAGGATGCGCTTTCAAATCCAGTTGCAGCAACTTGAGAAAAGTTTGGGCATTGAGCAGCGGCACCGGCAGATGGATAGCACGCTGAAATGTGCTTTCGGAATCCCGCCTCCCATTTTCAAGCGTCATTTCCAAATGAATTTCCTGCGCGGCCAATGATCGCGATTGCAGGCGAGCGCAGAGTTGATCGAGCATGCGGCTGAGCAGAAATGCGAGCGGCTCAAGCAACATCAGCGGAAACTCGAGCTCCATCGCTTCTTCGAATAGAAGCGGTGGATCGCTGGGAACCAAAGTGCGATTACTCCGGCCGCAGGCTTTGCGCTGGAGTTCGAGTCCGCGCTGTCCCAGGCGTTCGCTCAAAGCAACTTCCGGAAGTGCCGCGAGATCGCCAAACCTTCGTATTCCCCATTGACGAAACCTTTCTAAAACTTCTTCCTTATCGTCATCTTTGGAGTCTGATTCATCCGCAAACAGCACTTCAACTGGCAAGCTTCCGAGGACCTCGGGTTCTTTTCCTTTGGGCAGCACGGTGACTTCCGAAAATCCGTGCGCCGCAAGCAACGCAGCATCTAACGTGGCCGCTACAGATACATTTGTGCGCAGGCCAATTCTCCAAGCGCGGCGGAAAACCTCACGAGCAATCGCCGGCAAAGGTCCAAAGAGTTTGTCGAGTCCGGACAAATCCAGCAGCACTGTGTCCGGCGCAAAATCTTCGACTCGTGGGGAAAAAGATTGTGAGCAATCGAGTAATGCCTGGTGCGCGGCAGATTCTTGCAGTTCAGAGCGGTCGCGAAGCGCGATCCCTCCGTAACCTTCGATTTGCAATTTCGTCATGCCGGGGGTAATGCCGGCTTTGCGCGCTGCTTCATTTACGGCAATGATTTTTTGCAGCGGCGGTTTGCCTTCGAGCACCGCCACGTCTTGCGATCGCAACTCGGGTTCGGCGCGCAGAATCGCCTCCATGGGAAAATCGGGAACGAAAATGCAAGCAAAAGACATAAAAACCGGCCATTGTCATTAGCGGTTGGTCGTTGGTCATTCAAAATCCGCTGCGAATTTCGCAGATCCCTCGGATAGAACTAAAACATTCAGCTGAGAGTACCCGAGTCCGTTGCATCATCCTGCACGGAGAGCTTGCGCCGAGAAAGTTGTTTTCACAGATTGCATGGGCTTGCGTTCCAGCCGCGAGCGTATGATTTCTGCTTCAATATGCATCTCTTTTAAGAGTTGTGCGTGTGAAGGCTTTGTTAGTGGCTGATCGATGACAGCTGAGAGCTTCATAACCAGCGCGGCGCAAGTTTGCGCGCATACAATCTCGCTCACAACCATCAGTGCAGTTTTCGTATGTTCGACTGCACGCTGAAACCGGAACCAGGAAGCCAGCGGAATCCGCCGTACAAATTTATCGGGGATCCCGGCGAGATCGAGGACGACCAATCCGAAACCGCCGCTTTGCAGGATGAGGTCAGTGGATTTGAGGACGTGCTCAAGAGAGTTGCTGGCTGTTGGTCGTTGGTCTTTGGCTAAAACATTTTTCGAGATTATTTGTTGGCTGTCATGCGTCGTGTGTTCTGAATCAGTAAAGTCAAAAGCCTCACCCTCCGCAAAAAACGCGGAAGGATGGGGCACCCTGGTTTGATCATTTTTCGCTAACCCCCGACCACCGAAAACCGGCAACGACTTTCCACATCTGACCCAAAGCAATTTGCTGAACTCCACTCCTGCTGCTGCTCCAGAACTTGGATTGAAACTGTCGCTGGCATCAATCAGAACGCAGAATTCCCCCTGTCTTGTCACCGATGCCATAGTGGCCAGCAACATGCTGCTTTTACCGGAAGAAGGTCTGCCGCAAATTTCAGTCAGGCAGCCCCGCGGGATGCCGCCGGTTAAGGCATCCAGTTGTACGATTCCTGTCGAAACCATCTCCGGCCGGGGACGCACTTCGAGACGTGATGCCGGACGTACAGCAACCAACCGTTCGGACTGAGCAATGTGCTTGAGAACAACAGCTTTCTTTTCCAGGAAACTCACAGGTAAAGACGTATAGCTGGTGTTCAATACAAGAGAGGACATAAGGGTCTCGAGGCAGAAAATATCTGGACAGATAACGCTGCGAACCAGAGTATATTCGCTTTTTATTCGCCTAGATGAGATTCTGCTACTGCACCTGAAGGTTGTCAAGCGTCGACGACGGGCGGCAGAAAAAATTTACGAAGTTAAAATCCAACAACTCCCAGTGTGGTGAGCATTGCTCGGGTGTGTATCTCCAGAGTTTAGCCCCCTGTTCAATCGCGAGGACCCGCACCGCTAAATTCCTTAAATTGAGTAATTTCCGCGTCACTTCTTTGCCTCGCATCCTTTAGCTTGTACCTGCATCTTTAAATATTGGTGGACATGGAACTAACTAACAAAACCTGGTTACAAATCTACGTTGACGCGGTGACCGAGAAAGACCCGTACAAACGGTTAGCCCTGGTACGTGAGCTGCGAAGGATGCCACGGCAAGACGAATCGGAAGATTTTCTCGAAAGGGTACTCAACGAGCGGTCGAGTCACCAGCCCCAAAAGGAAGCACGCAAAACCAAGACTGCCAGACGCAGGTAAAACTTCGCGTTGCCTAGGTCATCAGCCGGATCATCAGCTACTGGAAGTTCCCTCCAACAGCTCCGCCGCCGCGATTCCCCTTATGCTTCTGACCCATTCCGGGAGGCTATAAATACAGATATCGCCTTACTTCGACGATTTCACTTCTTCAAACTTGAACTGCTTGCCGAGATTTTCGTAGGGCTTACCGTCAACTTCCACATATGGATAGACGAAATAATTCAGCGCGGGGCCATCCTGCTTAGGGGAGAGTGTAATGTCCCGACCCGTCGAGAATTGCACGCGATTCGCGTCAACGCTGCCGAAGAAATAATCGTCTTTCTGCTTGGCCTTCCACGCCTCCGAAATGTCAACCGGGGTCCACCCGATTTTGGAGGCATAGAACTCGGCCCAGCAGTGATAACCGGAAATATCTCCGCTACTCTTCTCCTCTGGCAGAGGGAAACCAATATCGAAGCGCGCCGGAATGCCGTCGGCGCGGAGCATGCCAATGAATGGAGAATGGAAATCGGTGCAGTTGCCGCGCTTGCTGTCGCAGGCCCACACCGCATCCCCGCGTCCCCAGCCCGTACCCGTCTTGTCGTACTTCATATTGGTGAACAGATAGTCGTAGGCAGCCTTCGCTTTCGCGACTGTGCCGCTCTTTGATCCGGTTACTTCGACCGCCAGGGCTTTGATCCTTCCATCCGTAGGAATCAAGGTATCGGGCGCAACCAGGCGGTTCATGGATGCAGGGACGATGCGAGGACTGCGGTCTTTGCGTTCGAGCTGCGCGTAATCACCCCGCGAATATTCCAGCCGCGTAATCTCGTACTCGAGGCTGAAGTCGGCTTTGTCCGCTGCGGGGTTTTGAATCTCGACGTACATCATTCGATTACCGTACTCGGACTCTTTGGTCATCTGCGTTTTAGCCGGGGCCTTGACGGTCAAAACGCGCACCGTCTGGTGCTGGTCAGTCTGCGGTACCGGCACCCACACCCGGACCCGTTTTGCTCCCGAAGGAATGTCCTTAACCGTAAAGTTGTAGCTGAAGCGAAACGTGCGAGATGGCGGGCTGAATTTCTGCGCAGTCGAAGCGGCTTGCCCAGCTAATTGGTATGAGGAAAAAAAGAGCAGCAACAACGATGAGAGAATTCGCAACTTCATGGAGACTCTCCTTCGGTAGATGAACGGAAATTTTATCAGCAGTCAGCTCAGGCTTTCAGAGGAGTGGAAGCATTCGTCAAATATTAACAATTCGGCCGGATGATTTGAGCCTCTCCAATATTCCAATCTGGTGTAGCATCCTTGCCACGAGGTTACTATGGCGACGAACGCTGTCCCAATGCGAGAGCGCATTGCCCGCCAACCGCAAGCAGGCAATGGTCTGGCGATTATTCGCGTGACCATCGGTGCAATGTTGGTGTGGGTCTTTTTTGAGAATCTGGGAAAAGGCCTCTACACACCGGCAGGATACGCGGGCCTGATCAACTACTATATTCAGCACGATCACGCGCCAGCCGTCTGGAAAGCCGTAATGGGCCTGGCGGCAAGCCATGCTGCCATGGCGGCTCCTATGCAGGCACTGACCGAGATCTCACTCGGCGCACTCCTTATTATTGGTCTGTTCACCCGGCCGGCCGCGTTTGTGGCATTTCTTTATCTCGGCAGCCTGTGGGTCTCGGAGTGGGGCACCTCGTGGATATGGGAACTGCTGGTTCCGGTGATGGCATCGCTAGGGGTCGCTGTTGGAGGCGCTGGCCGCCGATGGGGTGCCGACTCGTGGCTTGCGCAACGCTGGCCGTCAGCTCCGTGGTGGTTGATTTGAGCTGACGCCCCGTGCGCTTGTCCGTCATCATCCCTACCCATAATGAAGCGCAAGCGATTGGTCGCGTTCTGGCCGATCTTTCACTTGCAGATCTCCCGCCGAACTTCGCCACTGAGATTATTGTTGTTGACAGCAACTCGACTGACGGCACGCCCGACATCGCCGCAAAAATGGGAGCGTGCGTTATTCAGGAACCTCGCCGCGGATATGGGCGAGCATGCTTGACGGGTCTTGCTGCGGCAAACTCCCCTGAGGTAGTCGTCTTCCTTGATGGTGACTACAGCGATCGTCCCTCGGAACTTCCGCTTCTATTAGCCCCAATCATTGAGGGCCGCGCGGACATCACGCTCGGTTCCCGCCTGCATGAGCAAAATTCTGGTGATGCGCTGCCGTGGCATCAGGTGTTCGGGAACCGCCTAGCCGCGGGCTTGATTAGGACGCTCTATGGTTTAAAGATTACCGACCTCGGCCCGTTTCGCGCTGCCCGAGCAGATGTACTACGCGCGCTCGCACTCGAAGAAACCACCTATGGCTGGGCAGTTGAGATGATCCTGAAAGGCGCGATCGCCGGATACAGCGTGGTTGAAGTCCCGGTGAGCTACTACCCCCGCATCGGAAAATCAAAAATCAGCGGCACGGTGAAGGGCACCGTCGGCGCGGGTTGGTTCATTCTCAGCTTGATCGTGCGCTATTATTTCCAGCGAAGAGCGAGTGCACCAAGGCCAGGGTAGTTCCGCAGCCGTTGCCGTTCGCACGACTTCTATAGCATTTTCGCGGAGAAATTCAAACTGAGAAACTACCCAGAAACGAACTCCCCATTAGAGCTTCATGCAATCCTCGATCAAAGCAATGCGTTCAACAAATAGTGACAGCGCCCTCGTAATCATGGCGAAGGCCCCAAGGCCGGGTACGGTCAAAACCCGCCTAGCTCCCAGCCTTTCCCCTGAGGCGGTCACTGATTTCTATCGTTGTCTTCTCGACGACACGCTAGCTCTGGCGCGGTCTTTAGACGACATGCAAGTTGCCATCATGTGCCCTGAGTTAGACGTGAAAGATCTGACGGAACTGGCCGGCAACGACACAACCGTGGTTGCCCAGAAAGGTGAAGGCCTTGCTGCGGGCCTCACTTCGGTGTTTGCACACTTTTCAAACAGTCATCAACGGCGCGTGATCGCATTCAACAGCGACAGCCCGCACCTGCGGTGTTCTGTTCTCGAAGCCGCATTCGAAACCCTGGCTGCGCATGATGTGGTCGTGGGACCAACCCACGATGGAGGCTACTATCTGGTCGGGGCAAAGGCTTCTTATCCGACGCTTTTCGCAAACGACGGAATGGGCACCAGCAGTGCGCTTGAGAGACTCCTGTCACGAGCGCGAACTCTTGCGCTGTCCGTTGGGTTTGCAGATCCTTTTTATGACATCGACGTTGCAGACGACTTGACTCGTTTGGCGGAAGAGTTGCGACTGGCTCCGGAACGCGCGCCACGTACAGCCCGGTGGCTCAAACAGTGGGAGCTTGCGGCAGCGCAATCGCGACCGGGCATCGGCAAACTGTGAAACTCGCTCCCGAATGGAGAGTCTATCTGCTCGGCGCCACGCTGCTTGTGGCGCTGACCATCTGCTCACACTACTTCACTGACAGAGGCGGAATGCCCTTCATGGCCTCTTTGACGATTGCTTGTATCGCATATCTGCTCGCGATCCGCGAGTTTTTCGCCACTCCGATTTTTACGCGGCAGGTTGTCGTCATTGGACTCGTCCTGGCTGCCGTATGGCACGTTGACTTTCTTCGGCTCCCACCAGGCGCAGATGACGACATCCATCGATATGTCTGGGATGGCCGCCTGCAGCGCCTCGGCTACAATCCATACCTTGTCATTCCCAGCGATCCAGCTGCTAGGGAACTGCACACAGCGGAAACACGCAACCTGAACAATCCGGATCTGCCGAGTCCGTATCCACCTGGGGCGCAGCTTTTTTTTCGCGCCGTAACCGCCTTTCAAGAATCTACATTCGCGCTGAAAATCGCATTCGTACTTTGCGAGTTCGGAATTGTCTTCTTTTTGCTCAACCTCTTGCGATTTAGCGGACGACCTTCGCACCTGGTTCTGGCGTTCGCCTGGAATCCCTTGTTGGCGATTGAAGTTGCGGGAAGCGGCCACATAGACATTCTCGGCGCGCTTCTATTGGTGACATCCGTCGCTGCACTCGCCCGGCATTGGCGTGCCATCGCGGCCGTGACCTTCGGGCTGGCAGTTGCGGTGAAATTCCTGCCGATTGTATTGCTGCCTCTCTACTGGAAGCGGGTTCGGATTCGCGACACCGCGCTGGCACTGCTTGTGGTCGGGCTCATGTATCTGCCGTTTCTGAATCACGGACGCATTGCGATCGGCTCACTGGGTGCGTATGTGCAGGGTTTCCGCTTTAACGGTCCCATATTTGCGGCACTCCATCACCTGGCGCCTCCGCAATTGCTGGCCGGGTTGGCAGTGCTCGTTGGATTAGTGACCGCAACTTGGCAGAGGAATCACACGCGGCAAAAAACGTTAACCATCCCTCACCTTCGAAGGACGGTTAAGATTTCTGATTTTGCCTGGCCCATGGCGGCCACTCTTTTGTTCGCGCCCGTCGTATTCCCCTGGT
>Ga0070717_10001231_pt1 | contig 17419 bp, 14 predicted proteins | sample LARL113metaG_FD_71366 | JGI IMG/M metagenome (GOLD analysis project Ga0070717, IMG submission 71366) | Corn, switchgrass and miscanthus rhizosphere microbial communities from Kellogg Biological Station, Michigan, USA - LAR L11-3 metaG | ecosystem: Host-associated > Plants > Roots > Rhizosphere ... | reverse complement strand
CCGGGCCGCGCCCATCGCGCCCCACACGATCCCGAACCGGGCTTCGTTCAGGCAGGACAGCGGCCCGCGCAGGCCGGTCACGCCGGGCAGCGCGGCCGACTCCGGCAGCACCACGTCCTGCAGGATCAGCTCCGACGTCACCGAGGCGCGCAGCGACAGCTTGCGGTGCACGTCCCGCGTGGTGAAGCCCTTCGTCCCCGCCGGCACCAAGAAGCCGCGGATGCCCTCCTCCGCCCGCGCCCACACGACCGCCACGTCGGCGATGCCGCCGTTGGTGATCCACAGCTTGTTGCCGTTCAGCACCCAGTCGGAGCCGCGCCGGCGCGCCGACGTCCGCATCCCGCCCGGGTCGCTGCCGAAGTCCGGCTCGGTCAGGCCGAAGCAGCCGATCGCCTCCCCGCGCGCCATGCGGGGCAGCCACTCCTCCTTCTGCGCCTCGCTGCCGTAGCGCCAGATCGGGAACATCGCCAGCGAGCCCTGCACCGAGACGAAGCTGCGGAAGCCGGAGTCGCCGGCCTCCAGCTCCATGCAGGCCAGGCCGTACGAGACCGCGCTCGCGCCCGCGCAGCCGTAGCCCTGCAGGTGCATGCCGAGCAGGCCGAGCTGCCCGATCTCGGTCGCGACCTCCTTCGGGAACACCGCCCGCTCGAACCACTCGTCGATGCCGGGCAGCACGCGCGTGCGCACGAAGTCGCGGACGGTGTCGCGGATCAGCCGCTCCTCGTCGGACAGGAGCGCGTCCACCTCCAGGAAATCCGAAGGGTTCAGGGCGGCCCGGGTGGCGGTACTCACGAGTTCTATTGTGAAATGACCCCGGGATGGAGGCGATCTTCGCGCCGCGCTCGGTCGCGGTGTACGGCGCGTCGCGCGACGAGCGCAAGCTCGGCCACGTCCTCCTCCGCAACGTGACGACGGGCGGCTTCGGCGGCCGCGTCGTCGCCGTCAACCCGGGCGCCGGCGAGGTGCTGGGCCTGCCGGCGGTGCCCACGCTGGACGAGCCGGTCGACCTGGCGCTGGTCTCCGTGCCGGCCGCCGCGGCGCGGGCGGCCGTGGCCGACGCGGCCCGCGCCGGCTGCCGGGCCGCGATCGTCCTCGCCTCCGGCTTCGGGGAGACGGGCGAGGCGGGCCAGGCCGTCGAGCAGCGGCTCGCGGCGCTCGCCGGCGAGGCGGGCATGCGCCTGGTCGGGCCCAACTGCATGGGCGTGGTCAGCCGCCACGGGGACGGCTGGCTGAACGGCAGCTACTTCTGGCGCCTGCCGGAGCGGCCGGGCGGCGTGAGCCTGGTCAGCCAGAGCGGCGCGTTCGGCGGCATGTTCTTCGCGGAGGCCCGGCGGCGCGGGCTGGGTGTGGCCCGCTTCCTCTCGGTCGGCAACTGCGCCGACGTCACGGAGAGCGACGCGCTGGAGTGGCTGGCCGGCGACAGCGCGACCGCGGTGGTCGGCCTGTTCGTGGAGGCGTTCAAGGACGGCCGCCGGTTCGTCGCGGCCGCCGAGCGGTGCGAGAAGCCGGTCGTGGTGCTGAAGGCGGGCAAGGGCCGCGCCGGCGCCCGGGCCGCCGTGAGCCACACCGGCTCCCTGGCCGGCCGCCACGGCGCCGCGCGGGCGGCGTTCGCCCGGGCCGGCGTGGTCGAGGCGGACACCGCGGACGACTTCTTCGACGCGCTGCAGGCACTGGCGGCGCTGCCCCGCGCCGGCCGCTGCGTCGCGGTCCTGACCGTCTCGGGCGGCCCCGCCGTGCTCGCCGCCGACGCGGCCGAGCGGCTGGGCCTCCGGCTGCCCCCGCCCGGGCCGGCCACGGTGCGGCTCGTGCGGGAGCTGGCGCCACCGTTCGCGGCCGCGGGCAACCCGATCGACCTGACCCCGCAGTGCCCGCCCGAGGGCTTCCCGCCGGCGATCGCGGCCGTGTTCGACGACCCGGCGTTCGACGGCGTGCTCGTGGTCAACTGCGGCCTCGACGTCCCGGAGTTCGGGCGGGGCGTGGCCGCGGCCGCGCGGCGGACCGGCAAGCCGGTCGCGGCGTTCGTGCTCGACGTGCCCGCCGTCGAGGCCGAGCTGGCCGCGGCCGGCATCCCGGTGCTCGGCAGCCCGGAACGGGCGGCGGCGGCCTACGCGGCGGTGGCCACCCGGTGAGGTCGCTCACGGAGTGGGAGAGCAAGGCCCTGCTGGGCGACGTGCCCCGGCCCCGCGAGGCCCTGACGCGGTCGCGCGCCGAGGCGGTGGCGTTCGCGTCCTCGGTCGGGGGGCCGGTCGTGGCCAAGGCGTCCGGCATCGTCCACAAGACGGAGCACCGCGGCGTGCGCGTGGGCGCCGACGTGACCGCGGTCTGGGACCAGCTCGCGGCGCTGGGCGACGGCACGGTGCTCGTCGCCGAGCTGCTGCATGGCGAGCTGGAGCTGATCGCCGGCGGCGTGCGCGACCCCCAGTTCGGGCCGATCGTGTCGATCGGGCTGGGCGGCGTCGCGGCCGAGGTGCTCCAGGACGTGGCGTTCCTGCTCGCCCCCACCGCGCCGGGCGAGCTGGACAGCGCCATCGCCCGGCTGCGCTCCGCGCCGCTGTTCGACGGCCACCGGGGCCGGCCGCCGGTGGACCGCGGGCAGCTCCAGCGCATCCTGGACGCGATCGGCGGTCTGCTCGCCGGCGATCCGGACGTCGTCGAGGTGGACGTCAACCCGGTCCTGGTCGCCGGCGGCCGTCCGTTCGTCGTGGACGCGCTGGTGGTGCGCTCCCGGTGACCGCGCACATCGACACAGCGCGTAATGAACGACCGATAGGCGCGTAGTAACAGTACGGATTCGTACTGCTGACCAGGCTGTGTGACGGGGATTTCTTGCAAGATCGTAACCCGGGCCGTTATAGGCTGAATAGAGAACCGTGCTTCAGGGGGTGTTGCCAGTAGTCCCGCGTGAACATGCGGCCGCGGCGCCAACAGCAGGCCGGCTGGCAAACAGTGAGAAAACTCTCATCGCGTGTCACGCACGCGGGACGTGGGGTCAGGAGCAATGCACGTGACGGACGAACGCCATCGACCGCCGCGCGCCGCTCGGCGGGGGATGCTGATCAGCAAGCTGCGGCCGACGACGGTGCGGAGTCATGAGGTCCCGGCCCGCCTCGAGGACGCGGTGCGCCCTCGCTTCGGCTGCCTGACGCTGCTGCACGCGGGCGCCGGCTACGGCAAGACCACCGTGCTGGCGGCGGGCCACCGACCCGACTGGACGTGGTACAACCTCGACGCCACCGACCGGGAGCCCGCCAACCTGGCGCAGCGCATGGGCCAGGCGCTTCGCGTGGACCAGCCCGCGCCCGACCCCTCCGAGACGGCCGAGGTGCTGGCGCTGGAGCTGGCGCAGCGGCTGCAGGGCCGGGCCGTCACCGTGACGCTCGACCGCTGCGAGCAGCTCGGCGAGGCCGTCGAGGCCGGCCGCTTTCTCAGCGAGCTGCTGCTGGCCGCGCCGGCGCTGGCGCTGCGGGTGGCCACGCGGACGCGGCCGTCGCTGCCGCTGGAGCGGCTGCGCCTGGAGGGCCGGCTCGTCGAGGTCGGGCCGGCCGACCTGCGGCTGAACCGCTCCGAGATCGCCGCCGTGCTGGCCCGGAGCTGGGGCCGTCCGGCCCTGCCCGCGGAGCTGGACTTCGCCGACACGATGCTGGGCGGCTGGCCCGCGGCGCTGCAGCTGTGGCAGGGCGGGATGGGCGGGACGGGCGACCAGGCCGACCTGCTGGGCCCGCTCCAGCCCGGGCAGCCGCTGCACGAGTACCTCCACGAGGAGGTGTTCGGGACGCTGCCGGAGGACGTCATGGACCAGGTGAGCCGCGACTGGCGCTGGCTGCTCGGCCGCGGCCCGCTCATCAAGCGGGCCTCGAACGCCAGCCGGCGCCAGGTGGCGGACCGGTTCGTGCGCGACCGCGTGGCGGTCGTGCCGGGCCGGTACGGCTGGCGGGTCCACCCGCTGGTCGCCGCCTTCGCGAGCATGCACACGTCGCGCGGCAGCGCCGCGGCCGTCATCCGGGCCGGCCGCGAGGCAGAGGTGCAGGCGGCCGCCCCGCCCGAGCCGCAGCGCCAGGGCGGCGGCGCCTCGTGCCTGACGATCCGGACGTTCGGCGGCCTCAGCGCCACCACCGGCGACAACCTCGTGACGGACGCCTCGTGGCCCGCCGCCGCGCGGCGCCTGCTGGAGCTGCTGCTCAGCCTGCCGGGCTGCCGCACGACCGCCCACGACGCCGGCCAGATGCTGTGGCCCAGCCATCCCCCGCGCGCGGCGCGCAACTCGTTCAACGTGGCGCTGCACGGGCTGCGGCGGGCGCTGGAGCCGGACCTGACCGACGGGTCGCGCTCCCGCTACGTGGTCCGCGAGGGCCGGCTCTACCGCCTGTGCGTGGAGCGGATGACGTGCGACGTGGAGGACTTCACGCGGCTGGCCCGGCAGACGTCGGCGCCGGTGGACGAGTCCGTCGCCCGCCGCCTCGCCGGCGCCGTCGAGCTGCACACGGGCGACTTCCTGGCCGGCTGCGACGAGCCGTTCGCGGAGCGGCGGCGCGCCCAGGTCCGGTCGCTGCTGCTGGCCACGCTGGAGGATCTGGCCCGCTGGTACACGAGCTCGGGCCGGCGGGACCTGGCGGTGCCGGCGCTCAAGCGGCTGGTGGCGCTGGAGCCGGGCCGGCGCGAGGCCTGGGAGCGGCTGCTGGAGCTGCACGAGGCGCCGGAGGCGGCGAGCCGGCTCGCCTCGACGGGGTAGCCGCTCAGGTTGCCGCCCAGCGATGGGGCGCCCGGAGGGCGCCGGCCAGGCCCGGGTCCGCGATCGCCCGCGCCTCCGGCCACGTGAACCAGCGCACGTCCGGGCTCTCGCCGGGCGCCGGCTCGGGGTCGCCGTCGGCCGCCAGCAGCAGGTAGCGCAGGTCCAGGTGCACGTGGCCCAGCGGCGCCCGGTGGACGTCGACGTGGCCCAGCCGCGGGCCGGCGGCCGGGTGGCGCAGGTCCAGGCCCGTCTCCTCGCCCGCCTCGCGGCGCGCCGCCTGCCAGGGCGCCTCGCCGGGCTCCAGGTGGCCGCCCGGCTGGAGCCAGATGCCCATGCGCTTGTGCCGGTGCAGGACGATCCCGCGGCGGCCGACCACGATCGCCGAGCCGGTGACGTGGGTGGGGCCGGACAGCCGCGCGAACGGCCTCGGCAGGCGGCGCACGGCGTCGAGCAGGAGGAGCCGCGAGCGGCGCTCGCGCAGGTCCACGGGAGCCGGCATCCCCAGCACCTGGTCGCGCACCAGATCGCGCAACCCCTGTTGGTATGCCATCCTGCCGCTGTACCATACCCGCCGCGTGGAGGTCGTTCGTCAACGGGAGTATCGTCCCGGCTCCGCTGAAGATTTCGACCGCCTGTACGCGGAGACGTACCGGCGTCTCCTGGGCACCCTGATCGCGGTGCTGCGGGACCGGGCGGCGGCGGAGGACTGCGCGCAGGAGACGTACCTGCGTGCGTTCCAGGCATGGGCTCGCTGGCGGCCCGACGCGCCCGTCGAGGCGTGGCTGCACCGGATCGCGATCAACGTCGCGGTCTCCCACCGGCGCCGCGAGCGCCTGCGCGAGGCGGGCGAGGTGATCCGGCGGCTCGGCGTTCCGGCCGCGCCGGACCCGACCGAGACGTCCACGCCGGAGCTGCTCCGCGAGCTCCGCGCGCTGCCGCCCAAGCAGGCGGCCGCGCTGGTCCTGCGCCACGTCCACGGGTACACGAATCGCGAGATCGCGCACGCGCTCGGCGTCCCGGAGCGGACGGTCGCGTCGCGGCTGGCGGCGGCCCGGGCCCGGCTGCAGGATCGGCTGGGCTGGATGCGCGTGCCGGGTACATGGATTCCCGGCAGCGTTGCCTCTGACAAATGAACCGCGAAGGCCCGGCCGGTGACTTCGAGCGCTGGCTCGATCGCGAGCTGCCGGTCGCGATCGCGACCGGCATGCGTTCGGCCGAGCCGCCCCCGAGCCCGTCGGCCTTCGCGGCCCGTCCCTCGAGGCGGGGCGTCGCGCGGCTGGGCACCAGGGGCGCGGCCGTCCTCGGCGCCATCGCGCTGGCGGTGGCGGGGGGCGGCGCGGCGCTGGCGACCGGCAGTCCCAACCCCGTGAGCTGGGGCCAGTCGGTGGTCCAGGCGGCCGCCTCGGTGGCCCCGGCGCAGCACACGCCCCAGGCGCCGTCCGTCGCGCCGCGGACGCCCGCCTCGGCGGCGCAGACGCCCGCGGCCGCCGGCACCGCCTCGCCGGACCTGAAGCCCGGCCAGGCGAAGCACCAGGAGGCGACCCCGCCGGCCGGCAGCGGACACGCGGCCAAGACGCACGATCCTCCTGGCAAGGCGAAGGGGCAGAAGCCGGACCAGTAGCGCGTCACAATCAGGCCATGGCGTCGCTCGAGGACAAGTACGAGCTGGCCGCGGGGACGGCGTTCATGACCGGCGTCCAGGCGCTGGTCCGCCTGCCGCTGGAGCAGGCCCGGCGCGACCGCGCCGCCGGGCTGAAGACCGGCGTCCTGATCAGCGGGTACCCGGGCTCGCCGCTCGGCGGCTACGACCTGGCGCTGATGCAGGCTCGGCGCTGGCTGACCCCGCTCGACGTGCACCTCGTGCCCGGCCTGAACGAGGAGCTGGCGGCGGCGAACGTGTGGGGCAGCCAGATGACCGAGGTCTTCGGCTCGTCCTACGACGGCGTGGTCGGCATCTGGTACGGCAAGAGCCCGGGCGTGGACCGCTGCCTCGACATCTTCAAGCACGCGAACATGGGCGGCGGCCCGCGCCAGTCGGCGCTGCTGGCCCTGGCCGCCGACGACCCGCAGGCCAAGAGCTCGACGCTGCCGAACAACAGCGAGTGGGACTTCGTGGCGTGCGGCATGCCGGTGCTGGCGCCGGCCTCGGTGTCCGAGCTGCTGGAGCTCGGCCTGCACGGCATCGCGCTCTCCCGCCTGACCGGGACGTGGCCGGCGCTCAAGTGCGTCACCAACCTCTGCGACGGCGGCGCCAGCGTCCGGGTCGGCCCGGACCGGCCGAGCATCGTGCTCCCCGACCTGCCCGGGTTCCAGAAGCCGCACAGCTTCGTGTTCTTCGCGCCCGGCTCGATCGAGCTGGAGCGGCACCTGCACGAGGAGCGGATGCCCGCGGTGCACGCCTACGCGCGGGCGAACGAGCTGAACCGCGTCGTCCAGCGCGGCCGCCGCGACCGGCTCGGCATCGTGGCGGCCGGCAAGGCGTTCACGGACGTCGTCCAGGCGCTGCGCGACCTGGGCCTGGGCGACGCGCAGCTCGCCGATCTCGGCGTCCGGGTGCTCAAGCTGGGGATGGTGTACCCGCTGGAGCCGCGGGCGGTCACGGAGTTCGCCGAGGGCCTGGACGAGGTCGTCGTGGTCGAGGAGAAGCGCGACCTGGTCGAGTCCCAGGTGCGGAGCGTGCTGTACGACCTGCCCCGGCGTCCGCGCGTGACCGGCAAGCGGGACGCGGACGGCAGCCCGTGGTTCCCCTGGCACGGCGAGCTGGACGCGGACGCGGTGGCCGAGCGCCTGGGGCCGCGAATGGTCGAGCTGGGCGCGGGCACCGCCGCGAGACGCCGCCTGGCCGAGATCGCCGGCGTGCGGGGACGCCAGTACCAGGTCTTCGCGCGGCGCTCGCCCAACTACTGCCCCGGCTGCCCGCACAGCCGCTCGACGGTCGCGCTGGACGGCGAGCTGGTCGGCGGCGGCATCGGCTGCCACGGCATGGCGCCGATGATGACGCAGCCCGAGCGGCAGACGATCAACGCGGCGCCGATGGGAGCGGAGGGCTCGGCGTTCATCGGCGTGGCCCCATTCGTCGACGCCCGCCACTTCGTGCAGAACGTCGGCGACGGCACGTTCTTCCACTCGGCCTCCCAGTCCCTGCGCGCGTGCGTCGCGGCCGGCATCGACATCACGTTCAAGCTGCTCTACAACCGGCACGTGGCCATGACCGGGGGCCAGGACGTGGTCGGCTCCGGCGACGTTGTCACGCTGACCCGGTACCTCGAGACGGAGGGGGTCAGGCGCACGATCGTCGTCTCCGAGCAGGCGACCGCCTACCGGGGCGCGGCGCTCGCCGGCAACGCGGTCGTGTACCCGCGCGAGCGCTACGAGCACGCGGTACGTGAGCTGCGGGCGGTGCGCGGCACGACCGTGCTGCTGTTCGACCAGGAGTGCGCGGCGGAGAAGCGGCGGGCCCGCAAGCGGGGCCGGCTGCCCGAGCCGGTGAAGCACGTGTTCATCAACGAGGACGTCTGCGAGGGCTGCGGCGACTGCGGCGACGTCTCCAACTGCATGTCGGTGCAGCCGGTCGAGACCGAGCTCGGCCGCAAGACGCAGGTGCACCAGTCCTCCTGCAACCGCGACTACTCGTGCACGCGCGGCGACTGCCCCTCGTTCCTGACGGTCTACACGGAGAAGGGGCTGGTCCGGCGCCCGGCGCCGCCGCTGGAGGCCGGCGCGGTGCCCGAGCCGGCCTCGCGGCCGGAGGTGGGCCCGGACGGCTACCGCGTGTACATGCCGGGCATCGGCGGCACCGGCGTGGTCACGGCCAACCAGGTGCTCGCGTACGCCGCGATGATCGAGGGCCGCGCGGTGCACACGCTGGACCAGACCGGGCTGGCGCAGAAGGGCGGCGCGGTCCTCTCGTCGCTGGTCGTGCTGCCGGGCGAGCCTGACCCCTACGTGTCGAACAAGGTCGGCGTGGCGCGGGCGGACCTGGTGCTGGCGCTCGACCCGCTGGGCGCGGTCAGCCAGGCCAACGCCGACCGGATGGCCCCGGAGCGGACCGTGGTGGTCGCCGACGCGACCGTCCAGGCGACGGCCGAGACCGTCCGCCATGTGGAGCTGCTGATGCCCGGCCGGAGCGCGCTCCAGCGCGCGGCCGACCGCTGGAGCCGCGCCGCCGAGGGCACGTGGGTCGAGGCCGGCCGCACGGCGGAGGCGGTGTTCGGCGACCAGATGCTGACGAACACGTTCCTGCTCGGCGTGGCGTACCAGGCCGGGCGGCTGCCGGTGTCGGCGGCCAGCCTGGAGGCGGCGATCTCGCTGAACGGCGTGGCCGTCGAGCGCAACCTGCAGGCGTTCCGGTACGGCCGCCTGTTCGCCCACGACCCGGCGGCGGTGCGGGCCGCGCTCGGGGCGCCGGTCCGCACGGACGAGGAGGAGCGGGCGCGGTACGCGCGGCGCCTCGGCGCGCCGTACGAGCGGCTGCTGGAGCGGGCCGCCGCGCTGCCCGACTCGCTGCGCCGGTCCGTGGCGGTGCGCCTCGGCGAGCTGGTCGAGTACCAGGACGCCGCGTACGCCGGGCGCTACCTGGACCGGGTGCTGGCGGTGCACGAGCGCGAGCGGTCGGTCCTGCCCGGCCGGACCGACCTCACCGGCGCGGCGCTCCGCGGCCTGTACAAGGTGATGGCGTACAAGGACGAGTACGAGGTGGCTCGCCTGCTGCTGAAGGACGAGTGGGCCGAGCGGGTGCGGCGGACGTTCGTGGAGCCGCGCGTCCGGTACAACCTGCACCCGCCGTTCCTGCGCGACCGCGGCCTGCGCCGCAAGCTGGAGCTCGGCGGCTGGTTCCGGCCGGTGCTGCGCCTGCTCGTGCCGATGCGGCGCCTGCGCGGGACGCGGCTGGACCCGTTCGGCGGCACCCCGGTCCGGCGCCTGGAGCGCGAGCTGGTCGGGTGGTACGAGGACCTGGTCGCCGAGATCCTGCGCGAGGTGACGCCGGCCACGTACGAGATCGCGGTGCGCCTCGCGAGCGCCCCGGACCGGATCCGCGGCTACGAGGAGATCAAGGTCCGCAGCGCCCGGGCGGCCCGCGAGCTCGTGGAGCGGGAGCGGTCGGCGCTGCGCGGCGTGGCCGCCTCGGCCTGACCGCCGCGCCGGAGTATCGTCGAGGCAGATGAACCCGCAGAACACCTGGATGAACGGGCGGATCGTGGCCTGGGACGACAGCCGGATCCACGTGAACACCGACGCCGTGCTGCGTGGGGCCAGCGTCTTCGAGGGCCTGCGCGCCTACCGGTCGGCGGACGGGGACGACCTGCTGCTGTTCCGGGTCGCCGACCACATGCACCGGCTGTTCGGCACGTCCATGCGCTTCCTGCGCATGCGCGCCCCGTACGGGCCCGACGAGCTGCTGCAGGGCGTCGTCGACCTGCTGCACGCCAACGAGGTCCGCGACGACGCGCACGTCCGGGTGGTCGTCTACTTCGACGAGGTCGCGGTCGGCCACGAGGTGGACGGGGCGACGGGCGCGTTCATCCTGGCGTTCCAGCGGCCCCAGAGCCCGCGCCTGACGACGGGCGTGCGCACCACGCTGAGCCCGTGGCGGCGGCTGAGCGACAGCGCCATGTCGCCGCGCGTCAAGGCGAGCGCGAACTACCTGAACGGCCGGGTCGCCGGCGTGGACGCGCGCACGAAGGGCTTCGACACGCCGGTGATGCTGAACGACCAGGGCAAGGTGTCCGAGGGGCCGGGCCAGAACGTGTTCCTGGTGCGGGACGGCGTGCTGATCACCCCGCGCACCACGGACGCGATCCTGGAGGGCATCACCCGGGCGACGGTGATCGGCCTGGCCCGCGACCGGGGCATCCCCGTCGAGGAGCGGGAGGTGGACCCGACCGAGCTGTACATCGCGGACGAGCTGCTGTTCGCGGGCACGGCCTGGGAGGTGACGCCCGTGGTGGAGATCGACGGCTACCGCGTCGGCGACGGCGCGATGGGGCCGCTGACGTCACAACTCCAGACCGCCTATTTCGACCTCGTACGTGGTCGCGCGGAGGCGCCGGCGGGCTGGCTCACGTCTGTGTACCGGGAGCGCGTGCCCGCCTGACGTCGCCAGTGTCTCGGCCCGGCCCTCGACATCTCTCACCGCAGCACGTAGCCCAGCGGCACGCCCAGGAGGGCCCCGGCCACGGCGATGACGCCGGCCGACGCGACCATCGTCGCCAGCATCTGGGCCGGCGTCATGCCGATCGCTCTCAGCGTCGCGACGCTGCGCATGTTCAGGAGCACCGTGCCGGAGACGCCGGCGACCGCGATCAGCGCCAGGAGCACCGCCAGGGACGGTGCGGCCGACGAGATCGCGGTGGCGACCGCGACCAGCACGGCGAGCGCGGCCAGGGCGGCGCGGAGCGGCCGGGCGAACGCGTCGCCGGCCACGATGGGACGCGGGAGCTTGCGGCTCAGCAGTCGGGCGACCGCCGCGCCGCCGGGGGCGGTGCCCGGCTCCCGCAGCGCCGGGAGCGCCGCGGCGATCGCGACGACCGCGAGGATCGCGACCGCGGCGGCCGCGCTGTCCAGCGGTGACCGGCTGAGCACCTCTCCGGCGACGCCTCCGGCGACGCAGCCGACCGCCGCCGGCGCCAGCAGCTGGAGCACGTACACCGCCACCACCTGGCCAGGCGTGTACCCGATCGCCCGCATCACGCCCGCCTCCCCGTGGGCGGCGATGCCGCTGACCAGGTTGGCGACGATCGCCGCGCTGGCCGCGAGGGCGAGGACGGCGAACGGCGGCGGCGCGGTCAGCGCCAGCGCCGAGGTGCCGGTGGCCAGCATCACGGTCGCCACGACCACGGCGGCCTGGACCTTGCGGTGGCGGACGTCCGCGAACGTCTTCGTCAGCAGCGCTCTCATCCGGCCGCCGATCATAGCCACGCGAGGCCGGTCCAGGCGCCCCCTGGTAGCGTTGCGAGGCGTGCCGCCCCGCGCCGCCGTGGTCCTGCTGACCCTGCTGACGATGGTGGCGGCGTGCGGCGGCGGGTCGGCCGCCAAGCCCACGGCCAGGCCGACCCCACGGCCCTCGGCGGTGGGGACGGCGACCCCTGTGCCGACGCTCGCGCCGCCCGGCGCGCTGCAGCTCGGCCAGCAGACGGTGGCGCAGAACCTGGTCGCGCCGTGGGCGCTGGCGTTCGCGGCGGACGGCGCCATCTGGCTGACGGAGCGGCCGGGCCGGGTGCGGGTCATCCGCAACGGCCAGCTGGAGGCCGACCCGGCGCTCACGCTCCGGGTGGTGACCGGCACCGGCTGCGAGTCCGGCCTGCTCGGCATCGCGATCCAGGAGCCCTACGCGTTCGTGTACTACACCTACGCCGGGTCGGGCGGCAACACGAACCGCGTCTCCCGGTTCACGATCTCGGGCGACGAGCTGACGTCGGAGCAGGTGCTGGTGGACGGGATCCCCGGCGGCGCGTGCTACCACTTCGGGGGCAGGCTGAAGCTGGGGCCGGACGGTTGGCTGTACTTCACGACCGGCGAGGGCTACGTCGCCGCGCGGGCGGCGGACCCGAACGGGCTGAGCGGGAAGATCCTGCGCGTGCACACCGACGGCAGCGGGCGGGAGGTGTACGCCTGGGGCTTCCGCAACCCGCAGGGGCTGGCGTTCGACGCGGGGGGCAGGCTCTACGCGAGCAGCAACGGGCCGACCGGGGACCTGGGCCTGTGCTGCCGGGACGAGGTGGACCTGGTCCAGCAGGGCGGGTTCCACGGCTGGCCGGAGTGGGCGGCGACGACGCGTACGAGCTTCCCGCAGGGCAGCCTGCCCGCGGCGCGGGTGCCGCCGATCGCGGTGAGCGGCGACAGCACGGTCTGGGCGCCGAGCGGGATGACGTTCTACGCGCCGAGCCGGACGCAGCAGCCGACGCTGCTGGTGACGGAGCTCAAGGGCGAGGCGCTGCGGCGGCTGGTGATCGACGCGGCCGACCCGTCGCACGTGACCGCCCAGGAGATCGTCCTGCAGGGCAGGGGCCGGCTGCGAGACGCGGTCGCGGGCCCGGACGGCTGCCTGTACGTGCTCACGAACAACCGCGACACGCGGGGCACGCCCCGGGCGGGCGACGACCAGGTCCTGAAGCTCTGCCCGGCGGGTTCGTGACGGTCTGACCGTAATCCTCACGCCCGCCTCGTGTCAGCAGGGCAGAGGCAAGGGGCAGGAGGCGCTCGGAGGCAGGCGCCCCCCGGCCGCAGGAGACGGAGCGATGAGACCTCCAATGGCACCCGTGTATCCCGCGTCGAGGGGACCGCGTCACCTCAGCCCGCGGGCGGCCGTGATGCTCGGTCTGGCGGGGATCATGGTGGCGATCGCCGTCATCACCGCGTCCCACGCCGCGACGGCGCCGCCGGCCGCGGAGCCGGCCGTGCACGCGACGGCCACTCCGTCGGCCACGACGCCCAGGTGGCCGGACGTGCGCTGACGCTCAGCAGGAGCCGAACAGGGCCTGGTTGCTGGGGATCGCGCTGGCCGGCATGGTGGTCGCCGTCGCCACGCCCGACGGGCACCGGCCCGCGAACCGGACCGTCACCGACGTGGGCACGCCGGCCGTCGCCAGGAACTGCACGACGGCCGGTGGGCCCTGGGTGGGCGTCGCGGTCAGCGTCACCTGGACCGGGCCCTGCTCGCTGCCGGGCGCGACGTCGACCAGCACCGTGAAGTCGCAGCCGAACAGCTGCAGCAGCTGGTTCAGCACGCACCCGAGCGGGCCCGGCGCGCGGATCACCACACTCAGGACCGCCAGGGGTGGCCTCGTGGGTGGCGGCGTGGCCGGCAGGGGCGTGGGGGGCGCGGGGGGCGTCACGACCGGCGTGGGGGTTGGCGTGGGTGTCCCGCCGTCCGGTGTCGGCGTCGGTGTCGGCCTCGTCCCGACCGGCGGCGGGCCGGGGACGGTGGTCGTCCCGGAGGGGATGCCGCCGGCCGGCGTGGCGCTGGGGCTCGGGACCGGGGCCGTGATCACAGGTGATGGCGACGGCGTGGCGACCGGGCCCGCCACCGCCGGGCCGACCGCGGGCAGCGCGCTCCCCGGCGGGCTGAGGTGCACCGCCGGCGACCGCAGCAGGAACGTCGCGGCTCCGCCGCCCAGCACCAGCAGCGCCAGCCCGATGGCCAGGCCCGTCGCCCAGCGGCCCCGGCCGTCCCAGATCGGCCGCCGTGGCGGCCACGAGCCCGAGCCCCCCGCGGCGCCGGCCGCCGGCTGCGCGTGCACCGACGCCACCAACCGCTGCCGCCCGTGCTCGGCCAGCGCGAGCGGCACCGGCAGCGGCAGCAGGGCGCCCAGAAGCTGCGCGGGCGCCGTCAGCCGCAGGCCCAGCTCGCGGCAGTTCTCGCACCGGCGCATGTGGTGGTCCACGGCGCTCCGCTCCTGCGCCGTCAGGACTCGCACGCCCGCCGGGACCAGCTCGGCCAGCCGCTCGCAGTGATCCCGCCGGCGGGCCACCAGCAGGTAGCGCACAGCGTTCCCCAGCGCCTCCCGGCCCCGGTTGACCAGCACCGCCGCGTGCGCCACCGGGACGCCGAGGACGTCCGCGATCTCGCGCGTGGACAGGCCCTGGCGCACCGACAGGTCGAGCACGGCGTACTGGCGCGCCTCCAGGCTGGACGCCGCCGACCAGACCAGCTCGGCCGCCTCGCGCGCGATCGCCTCCGCCTCCGGGCCCCGGGCGGGGTCGGCGATCCGGCCGGCCGCCTCCTCGTCCACCGACGCCGCCGCCGGGCCCCGCGTCACGTGGTTGAGCGCCAGGTGGTGGGCCGTCGCGTACAGCCACGCCCGCACCTTCGAGGGATCACGCAGGGAGCTTCGTGCCTCCCAGGCCCGCAGGAACGTCGAGTGGGTCAGGTCCTCGGCGGCGGCCGGGTCGCGCGTGAACCGCGCCAGGTAGTCGTGAATGCCGCCGACGTGCCGCTCGTACAGCTGGCCCAGCGCGTCGGTGTCGCCAGCCTCGAGCCGGTTGGCCAGCTCCGCGTCCGACAGGGCCTGCGGTGAGCTCAATCCTCTCTCGACAGCAGAAAGATACGCCCCGGGCGTTCATGTGTCGCAGACACGGGCGGCCCGAGCGGATTACGCCCAGAGTGCCGCCGATCCGCCCAGGTCGGCGGCTCGCCTACCCTCAGCTCTGTGCGCTACCACGAGTCGGTCGTCGGCCTGATCGGCAACACGCCCCTGGTCAGGCTGCGCCGCGTCACCGAGGGCATCCAGGCCATGGTCCTGGCCAAGGTCGAATACTTCAACCCGGGCGGCAGCGTCAAGGACCGCATCGCCGTGCGCATGGTGGACGCGGCGGAGCGCGACGGGCTGCTGCGGCCCGGCGGCACCATCGTGGAGCCCACCAGCGGGAACACGGGTGTCGGCCTGGCGCTGGTCGCCCAGGAGCGCGGCTACCGGTGCATCTTCGTGTGCCCCGACAAGGTCAGCGCCGACAAGCTCGACGTGCTGCGGGCGTTCGGGGCCGAGGTGGTCGTCTGCCCGACCGCCGTGGCGCCCGAGGACCCGCGCTCGTACTACCGCGTGTCGGACCGGCTGGCCGCCGAGACGCCCGGCGGCTGGAAGCCCAACCAGTACGCCAACCCGAACAACCCGCGGTCGCACTACGAGACGACGGGCCCGGAGCTGTGGGAGCAGACCGACGGCCGGATCACCCACTTCGTGGCCGGCGTCGGGACCGGCGGCACGATCTCGGGCACCGGCCGCTTCCTGAAGGAGCGGTCGGGCGGCGCGGTGTGCGTCGTCGGCGCCGACCCGGAGGGCTCGGTGTACTCGGGCGGCACGGGCCGGCCGTACCTGGTCGAGGGGGTGGGCGAGGACTTCTGGCCCCAGACGTTCGACCGCGCGATCTGCGACGAGATCATCGCCGTGCGCGACCGCGACTCGTTCGCCATGACGCGGCGGCTGGCACGTGAGGAGGGGCTGCTCGTCGGAGGCTCGTGCGGCATGGCGGCGTGGGCGGCGCTGGAGGTCGCCCGGCGGGCGGGCCCGGACGACGTGGTCGTCGTGCTGCTGCCCGACTCCGGCCGCGGCTACCTGGCCAAGATCTTCAACGACGGCTGGATGACGCACTACGGCTTCCTGCGCCCGTCGGGCGGCGAGGTCACGGTCGCCGAGGTGCTCGCGGCCAAGGGCGACAGCCTGCCCCAGCTCGTCCACGTGCACCCCAACGACCCCGTCCGCGACGCCATCGACATCCTGCGCGAGTACGGCGTCTCGCAGATGCCGGTGGTCAAGGCGGAGCCGCCGCTCATGACGGCCGAGGTGGTCGGCTCGGTCGTCGAGCGCGACCTGCTCGACGCGCTGTTCGCCGGCCGCGCGCAGCTGCGCGACCCGATCGGCAGCCACATGTCGGAACCGCTGCCCACGATCGGGGGCGGTCAGCCCGTGGGCGAGGCGGTCGTCCTGCTCCGCGACGCGGGCGCCGCCATGGTCCTGATCGACGGCAAGCCCGGCGGCGTCATCACGCGCCAGGACCTGCTGGCGTACCTGGGCTCAGGCCGGCGGCGCTGAGCGCAGGACCGCCCGGGCCTTGTAGTAGTCGCCTTTCGGGGTGAACGTGGTCGTGGCGACGGCCAGCAGCACCCAGATGACCGAGATGATCAGGATGATCCCGCCGCCGGGGACGCCGACCAGGAACGCGAGCAGCGCGGCCAGCGCGGTGCAGATCGTCGTCGAGGTCTCGCCCGCCGCGTAGTACGCCGCCAGCGCGCCGCGGCTCGCCCCGGCCCGGCTCTTCCGGGTCGAGACGGTCGTGAACATCGGCGTGGCCGCCATGACCTGGCGCAGGCCCGGCGGGTACGCCTCGGGGTGGTCGGTGCCGCGCACGCCGATGTACGCGAACCGCAGCCCGACCAGCCGGCCGACGAGCCAGTGGGCGATCGCGTGGCAGCAGAGGTAGACGGCGAGTATGCCGAGCACGGCGAGGAGCACGGACAGTGCCGCGACGCCGTGGGTGGCGCCGGCGGCGAGGATCAGGAGGACGCCGGCCACCATGCCGGCCAGCTGGACCAGGTTGCCGGTGGCCACCGGCAGCTTGGCCCAGAACCGCGGGCTGGGCGGGACGACGGCGGCGGGCTGGGCGCCTTCGCTCGATGTCATGGCAGCCTTCCTTCTACCACACGGCCGGGGCGGCTCGTGGCAATACCCGCCGGCGGGTAGCCTGCGCGCCATGACCCACCGCTTCGAGACGCTCGCCATCCACGCCGGCCAGGAGCCCGAACCGGTCACCGGCGCCGTCGTGCCGCCCATCTTCGCCACGTCCACGTACCTCCAGGACGCGGTCGGCGCTCCCCGCGAAGGCTACGAGTACAGCCGGACGGCGAACCCGACGCGGCGGGCGCTGGAGGAGTGCCTGGCGGCCCTGGAGGGCGGCCGTCGCGGCCTCGCGTTCGCCTCGGGCCTGGCGGCCGAGGACACGCTCCTCCGCGCCGTCTGCGCGCCCGGCGACCACGTCGTGATCCCGGACGACGCGTACGGCGGGACGTACCGCCTGTTCGCGAGGGTCGCCGGCCGCTGGGGCCTGCGCTGGTCCGCCGCGCCGCTCCACGACCCCGACGCGGTCGCCGCCGCGTTCACGCCAGCCACGAAGCTGCTGTGGGTCGAGACGCCGACCAACCCGCTGCTCCGCGTGGCCGACGTCGCGGCGCTGTCGGTCCTCGCCCACGGCGCGGGC
>Ga0070717_10001230_pt1 | contig 17421 bp, 15 predicted proteins | sample LARL113metaG_FD_71366 | JGI IMG/M metagenome (GOLD analysis project Ga0070717, IMG submission 71366) | Corn, switchgrass and miscanthus rhizosphere microbial communities from Kellogg Biological Station, Michigan, USA - LAR L11-3 metaG | ecosystem: Host-associated > Plants > Roots > Rhizosphere ... | reverse complement strand
ATCATCGTCTTCGGCACGTCGCTGATCACGGCGAGGCCTCCGGCCATGTCACCGTAAATTGTGCAATAACCGACGGACAATTCGCTCTTATTCCCGGTCGATAAAACGAGATGTCCGAATTTGTTGGAGAGAGCCATCAGCGTCATCGCGCGCAGGCGCGGCTGCATGTTTTCTTCGGTTTCGTTTTCCGGCAACCCTGAGAAAACTTCCTTAAACTGACCTTTAAACAGAGCGAACGTCTCGGCGATCGGGACATGCAATAATTTGATGCCAAGATTTTCCGCGAGCTTTTTTGCATCGTCGACGCTGCCTCGTGATGAATATTGGCTCGGCATCGAAACACCGACGACGTTTTCCGCTCCGAGTGCTTCGACTGCGATCACTGCTACTACTGCCGAATCGACGCCGCCGCTCAGACCAAGCACGGCCGATTTGAAATTGCATTTTCGGAGATAATCGCGCAGGCCTAACGAAAGCGCGGCGAAGAGCTGTTCGGGCGTCGATTCTTCCCGGAACTCGAAAGCAGAGGTCGAATCGCTATCGACGATCTGTTCGTGTTCACGGAATGAAGGCAACTGCGCGATTAAACCGCCAGAGGCGTTCACCGCGATCGAGTTCCCGTCGAAAATGAGCTGGTCGTTCCCGCCGACGGCATTGCAATAAAAGATCGGTCGATGGTAAGTGCGAGCGAGCGCTGCGACCATTTCGTAACGAATCGCCGGTTTATGCAGTGTGAAGGGCGACGCGCTCAAGTTGAGAATTATCTCCGCGCCTTGTTCGATGAGACTGCGCGTCGGTTCGCAATCGTAGAGCGGGCGGGGGAGATAATGTTCCGTCCAAATGTCCTCGCAAATAGTGACGCCGATTTTTTTCCCATTTAGATCGAACTGCTCAACGTGGTCTGCCGGTTGAAAATAGCGGTCCTCATCGAAAACGTCGTACGTCGGCAAGAGTGATTTGTGCGCTTTGCGAATCGGCGCGCCGCGCAGGAGCAGAGCGGCGGCGTTATGAAACGGTCGGCCGCGTCCTTCGTTTCGATCGACAAATCCGACCAACAACGCGGCCTTTCCGACGCGGCGATGCAGTTCGTCCAAAATCTCGAGCGTTTCCGGAACGAAGCGCGATTTGAAGACAAGATCCTGGGGCGGATAACCGGTGATCGCCAGCTCGGGCGTGACCACGAGTTCGGCACCGGCCGCGGCCAGGCGCTCGTAGGATTGAAGGATCCTTTCGAAATTACCGCGCAAATCGCCGACGGTCGGATTGAGCTGAGCGAAGCCGACTTTCATCTGCGAGGTAATATTCACGCGGTTAGCGCGATATTCAGCCTAAAAATGTGGCACCGCCTTGCAGCGGAGGTCTCTGACCGTCGATCTAAACGGCGCCACGGCGATGAGACAGCGCCGCTACGGTTTCGCTACTTGCCCGTATCGAGCACCGCGCGGTGCTTGTAGCCTTTGTTCAAGGCGTCATCGGCCCCTTCCACGAAGACCTTCGCCCATTCCACCAGCGAGGCGGCGAGGAAACCGGCGAAGGCGCAGATGAGGACCTTCTGGAAAAATGTGGAGTGCACCCCTTTTTGAGAGCAGTGGCGGTGCCAGAGAGCCGACTCTTTGCAAGTTGTCGATCTTGCATAGTCGCGAACCGCCATTGACGCTGCGCTTCAGCACGGTGATCGCCGCAAGTCACACGTCAGAAACCGTTTAAACGGTTTCCCGGCGTTCCCGCTGTAAGCACCGGACTAAAGTCCGGTGTTAATTCGGCATGAGATTTGCGGATTTTCGCCAGCGAAAATGACTGATCGCCCCGAAACAAGCGCCGCGCCAAACGAAACAGAACAGCTTACCCGGCTGCTCGAGCTGGAGCTGATCCAAAAACGTGCCACCTGGAAACAGGCCGGGGAACGCTACCGATCGTTCCGCGCGGCTGGATTTATTTTTCTCTTTCTCTTGGTCATCGCGGGCCTGGTCGGCGGTTACTTCGCGTTCATGCGCGTCAACGAACAGCGCGCAAATCCACCCCCTAGTTCGAATATTGATCGTTGATGTTCGCCACGGCGAATCCGTCCTGTGGCGGATGGATCTCAGTCGGCGCCTATTCTTCGCGCTGTTTAAGATGCGAACCGTGCGCAAGATCGTCCGGATTCTGTAGCATCGTGAAGTCGATCGCTAGATTGAACTTTCCGGAAACGCGTTTGCCGTTATCCAAGGCCGGAATGAATTTTACACCCTCACAGGCTTTTACGACGACGGCGCCCAGTCCGCTGTTTGTTTTACTTTCGCCAAGGATCTTCGTCGCAACAAGATTTCCATTCGCATCCACATCGCACATGACCTCCGCTCTTGGATAAGCGGAACCCTGCGTGACCAAGCTTCGCCACGTGTACATTTTTCGTTCCAACTCGTCGAAGCTGGTGATCATCTGCGGCTGAATGTAATTTCTTCCGGCAGCGGCTTTTTCTTTATCAGCGGTGGCCATGGTTACCAAAATGGTCGGTTGCCCGTTGGCCATCAGAAAAAAAACCGTGCCGCCAATCATTACCGATACCGGCTTGCCGTTTACACGCGCTGGGATGAACCGGCCCTGCTCCACGGCGTTTTTAACGGTGAAGCGTAAAGCGCTCCAAGCGCTTTCTGCGATTGCGCGTATGTGTCGTGCCCGACCATCGGCTCCTACTTCACAATAAAACTGAACCCCACCTTCAGTTTTCGATTTTTTGGCACTGTCGGGATAATGAAGTCTCGCGGCCACCGAGTCCGCGCCCTGTCCAATCATTACCGGCTGCAAATCCTGAGCCCGCAAATTAATTCCCGTTGCGCAGAGAAGAGCAAGCAAGAGTGAACTGGGGGCGTGCATAGTTGACGTTTAAGATTGCAATCGTGGCTGACCAGTTATTCGGTCGCAGGGGTCCGCGAAATTTTTGATTTTGCCTCCGCCAATCGCATGTCGCCTTTACGATCATTAATGACGAAGGTGTTGTTCTCGCCCAGATTCGACCACGGCCCGCGCGGCACGTCTTTGAAATCGACAAATTGCCAATCGGTCACGTCGGGTTCGCTCAAGCCAAGATAATCGCGCACGGCCGGCGAAACATCGAGACCGGCGCCTTTGTTCAGATTTGGTTTTGGCCGCTCATTGCCGAAAACGTATTGCCAGTGGTCGGTGCGAAACGGCCCGGCATCCTCCCATTGCGCATAAGCGACCTTGTTTCCTTTGCGAATCGCGATCCAGCGATCCTTGCAAACGGACACTTCGGGACCTTGATACGCCTGCTTGAACCACGGAATCATGCGCGCCGCTTCCGGGCGATGGCCGTTGGCGGTTTTGTCGTTGTAGGGAAGCGCGCAATAAAACGGATTCTGGCGCGGCGTAAATTTCACCGGCGTGTAATCTTGTCGCCGCGCCGGGTTCGGATCATCAAAACCGCCGTAACTTTTCGACCATTCCTTGTCCCATGAACTGGCGCGGTTTGGGACGGGATTATTTTCGGTCGGTTTTTCTCCAATCCAGAAAACGGTCGTCACAATCTGGCGCTTCCAGGGATACGGTTCGCCCGGTGAGGGCGGAGCCGATCTCAAATGACTCGGCGCGAAAGCAAGCGATTCAATACCGACGCGCGACTCCTCCGATTTCTTCTCGGATTTTTTGCTCAACTTCACTTTGGTCGGTTCGGCTTTCGTTACCGCGCCGTGGGCGAAGAGTGACGTCACTGATGAGAGCAAAGCGGCAATTGTGTGGGTGATTTTTCCCGGTTTCATACGACCTCCCGCCAGCGTGAACACGCAGCAGAGATTTAGACGTGAACTCTCCTTAAGAAATTCGAATCAAATCGCGCTATTGCGCGTTAAAAAAATCACTCGATGAATTTTCCAGGATTCAAAATCCCGTTTGGATCTAAAATTTCCTTCAATTGATGGTGAATTTTGCGAACCGGCTCGCTCGTTGCGTCAGGCCACCAGCGTTTTTTGGCGAGACCGATCCCGTGTTCGCCGGTGATCACTCCTCCCCACGCCAGGACTTGCGCAAACAATTCATCGAGCGCGCTCTCCACTTTTTCCCGCACCGCGCCATCCCGATTGTAACGGTCGGCCATGATGTTGATGTGAATGTTACCATCGCCAGCGTGACCGAAACAGGCGATCGGAAATCCCGATTGCGCGCTCAACCGTTCCGCGAACTCGACAAGATCGACAACGCGGCTGCGCGGCACGACCACGTCCTGGTTCAATTTGGTCAGTCCGGTCGCGCGCAATGAATTGCTGAATTGGCGGCGCAATGCCCAAAGTTTCTCGCAATCTTCTTCGCCTGTCGCCACTTCAAGCGCGTTCGGTTTCTTGGCAGCGAGCAATGTGCGGATCGCTTCCGCGTCACTTCGCACGCTTTCTTCCTGTCCGTCGAGATCGACCAGCAAATGCGCGTTTCCTGGGGGAACGATCGCCTTGCCCAAATCTTTGCGCGCTGCTTCAAGCGTAAAACTGTCGGCGATCTCGAGTGACGCGGGCAAAAAACCTTTCGCAAAGATTTCCTGAACCACGGCAGCGGTTTCTGCCATCGTGGCAAACGCTGCCGAGAGTGTCGCACGCGCCGGCGGAAGCGGAAGCAATCGCAGAGTGATCTCGGTAACAATGCCAAGCATTCCTTCCGACCCGACGAAGAGGCCGATCAGATCGAACCCGGTCTTGTTTTTGTGAACACGACCGCCGGTTCGCAAAACGTCGCCGCTTGCGAGCACGACTTCCAAGCCCGTTACGTAATTGCGCGTCACGCCATATTTTAAACAGCGCGGTCCACCCGCATTGGTCGCAATATTTCCGCCGATGCTACAATCCTTCATGCTCGCCGGATCGGGCGGATAAAAAAGTTTCTGCGAGCGCGCGGCCGTTTTCAGGTCCGCCGTAATTACGCCCGGTTCAACGATCGCGACCGCATCTGCAAAATTGATTTCCTTGATCCGGTTCATTCGCATCAGTGAAAGAGCGATTCCTTTTTTCGCTGGAACGCAGCCGCCGACGTAACCGAATCCGGCGCCGCGGGCGGTTACCGGAATTTTTCGATCGGATGCAAATTTCAGCAGTTTCGAGACGTCCGATGTCGATCCTGCAAAGACGACAGCCTCGGGGGCTTCCGCCGCAAACCATTTGTCGCCGCTGTGGGCGGCGAGCGTTTCGTTGTCGTCGGCGACAGAGTCACTGTCGAGTAGCTCGTGTAGCTCAGAAGCGAGATTCATTTGTCGCAACGTCGCGCAGGTCTGTTGTAGGGCAAGCGCTCGGCTTGCCAATGGTGGATCGGCCGCTCCGCTGGCGATGCTAAAAACAAGATCGAGCGCGGAGCGCTCGATCCACCTTAATTAATCTGGACGATTCGGTAGTGGCGCGATTTTTCGCTGTGCCGCTTGAGCAACTTTCGACATTCCGGAGGAATCACCGGTTGCTCATAATCTTTGCCTGCGAAAATCTTCACCGCGTCGAGGGTTTCAAAACGCAACAGCGTAATAAATTCCATCTCATCGTTCTCCGCCTCGCGGATGAATATTTCCGCGCCCTTGTAGCCGGGAATTGCGCGCTTGGCGATTTCGAGCAAAACCTCTTCGCGCAAAAGCTTTTCGTATTTGTCGGCATTCTCGCGGGTCGTCCAGCCATGCCAAATTCGCGCGATCACATTTTACATTCCCATGATTTGGTAGCCGCCGTCGACGTAGATCACTTGACCTGTGATCCCGGCCGCGCCGTCGCTCGCCAAAAAAACGCCGGTGGCGCCGAGCTCGGCCGGATCGCAGCTGCGCTTCAATGGCGCGCGTTCCTGATAATGTTTTAACATTTGGGAGAATCCACTTATGCCGCGCGCGGCCAGCGTTTGCACCGGGCCGGCCGAAATGCAGTTCACGCGGATCTTTTTAGGGCCTAAATCGTAAGCGAGATAACGGGTGGATGCCTCCAGACTCGCTTTTGCTACACCCATAACGTTATAATGCGGCACCACTTTTTCGGATCCGTAATACGTCATCGCCACAATACTGCCGCCATTTGTCATCAGCGGCGTGACTTCACGTGCCAGCGCGACCAGCGAATAGGCGCTGATATCGTGCGCGACTCGAAACGCTTCGCGGGTTGTGCTCACGAAATCACCCTCGAGCGCTTCCTTTGGCGCAAATGCGATCGAGTGCAGCAGAAGATCGACATGATCGGTTTCGCCGCGGACTTTTTCGAAGAAACCTTTGATTTCGGCGTCATTCGAGACGTCGCATGGAAACAACGGCGTTTTCTCGCCGAACGCTGTGGCCAATTCCTCGACGTTTTCTTTCAGTCGCTCGCCTTGATAATTAAAAATCAGACGCGCGCCCGCCGCCGCCCAGGCTTGCGCGATTGCCCAGGCAATGCTGCGCTTGTTAGCGACACCGAAAACGACTCCGACCTTTCCTTCCAGCACAGCCTGCGTCATAAGATCGACAATATTGCGGCGCTGATGGGACGTCGCTACAGAAATCTGCAAGCGAGGTGCTTGCTCTGGGGCGTACCAGTCGCCATGATTTGTCTCTCAACCTTATGAGTATTCGATTCGCTCTGATTTTCGCTTTGTTTGTTAACATTTCGGTTTCGCTTGCACAGGAAGAGTCGCCACCGGCATCCGCTCCCGCCGCTGCAAGCCCGCCCGCAGCTGCGGCGCCGGCCAGTACGACTCCGCCGTTGTCGGCTTCAGTAACGCCGGCGCCGTCTTCAGGCGTGCCGCAGCTGACCGATGTGCTCTTCAAGAATCTCAAAGCGCGTTCGATCGGGCCCGCGGTCATGGGCGGACGCGTCTCCGATATTGCAATTGATCCTCGTAATCCATTTGTGTTTTACGTCGCGCTCGGACACGGCGGCATTTTTAAATCGGGTGACAGCGGCGTTTCATTCGATCCGATTTTCGATAAGCAACCCGATCTCTCGATCGGCGCGATCGCAATTGCGGCTTCGGATTCGGACGTGATTTGGGTTGGAAGCGGCGAAGCGAACGATCGGAATTCATCCGATTGGGGCCACGGAGTTTATCGGACAACCGACGGCGGCGAACATTGGAACAGTATGGGCTTGAAAGATAGCCGCACGATCGCCCGCATCGTTGTCGATCCAAAGAATCCTGACGTCGCATATGTCGCGGCAATGGGACATTTGTGGGCCGATGGCGGCGAACGCGGTCTCTACAAAACGACCGATGCCGGCAAAACCTGGAAACTAATTTTGCAGGCGGCCGCGCCGCACAACGCCCGCACCGGCTGCGGTGACGTGGTTCTCGATCCGAATAATCCACAAATTGTTTACGCGGTGCTTTACGCGCGGCAGCGCACGCCTTGGAGTTTTACCTCGGGACCGAACGCAACCAATGGCGAAGATGTCGGCGGAATTTTTAAGAGCATGAACGGCGGCGGAAGTTGGAAGAAGTTGAGCAGCGGTTTGCCGGCACAAACGGGACGCATTGGTCTCGCGGTCAGCGCGAGCAAACCAAATGTCGTCATGGCTGTGGTGCAAAGTTTTGAAGGCGGTTCGGGGACGCTGAGCGATTTACGCAGCAAAAGCGGCGGCGTTTTTCGATCGGAAGACAGCGGCGAGCATTGGACGCGGATGAGCGCGATCGATCCGCGCCCATTTTATTTCAGCCAGATCCGAATCGATCCGGCGAACGACCAGCGCGTTTACGTCTTGCAGTTCGCGCTCTTGGTCTCGGATGACGGCGGCAAAAATTTCCGGGAAGATCTATCCGAGAAAGTTCACCCCGATTGTCACGCGCTGGCAATTCAACCCGGCACTGTGCCGGCGCCGAAGCCGCCAAAACCCGAAGACAAAAACAAACCGCCGAAGCCGCCGGCTTGTCAGCGGTTGTTACTCGGAACCGACGGCGGTCTTTATCAAAGTTTTGCCGGCGGAAAGAATTGGGACCATCTGAACAAATTCCCAGGCGGAGAGTTTTACCGGATCAGCCTCGACGATTCGAAACCATATTTCCGAATCGCCGGCGGTTTGCAGGACAACGAGAACTGGGTCGGCCCCAGCGGCGTGCCGAGCAAAGAGTTGATTCGTAATTCGGATTGGACCGCGCTCGCCGGCGGCGATGGTTTTTATGTCCTGTTCGATCCGACCGATCGCGACATGTTTTACGCCGAGAGTCAGGGTGGGGAAGTGCACCGGATCAATTTGCGCAACGGCGAACTGCGTCGTTTGCGCCCAGAACCAACCGAAGGGGCGACGCGGTATCGGTTCCATTGGAATTCGCCAATGGTCATGAGTAAACACAAACCGGGCGTGATTTATCTCGGCGGCAATTGCGTCTTCAAGCTCACCGATCGGATGGAAAAATATTCTGTGATCAGCCCCGACTTGACGCATAACGATCCGAACAAAACAAATGCGGTCGGCAGCGGCGCAGAAAGTTACGGCGTCGTCTTCTCGCTCGCTGAATCGCCCAAGCGTGCGGGATTGTTGTGGGCCGGAACCGACGACGGTCGTCTTTGGATCACTGAAAACGACGGCGGCAAATGGACCGAGTTGACCAACAATTTGCCCGAGCCTGCGCGTGGGCAATGGGTCGTGCGGATCGAACCGTCGAATGTCGATCCAAACATCGCTTACGTTGCGACGAACGCGTATCGCGCGGGCGACGATCGCCCAATGATTTTGCGAACGGGCGATCTCGGCAAGACGTGGCAATCCGTTGTTGGTGATTTGCCGGCGAACGATCCGGTTGAAGTAATTCGCGAAGATTTGGTGAACCCGAAGCTGCTTTACGCCGGCACCCACTTCGGATTGTTCGCCTCATTCGATCAAGGCGCGCACTGGGTCCGGATCGGCGACGTTCCGCCAGTGCGCGTGGATGATATTCAAATTCATCCGCGCACCGCCGATCTCGCAATTGCGACGCACGGACGAAGCATCGCGGTTTTGGATGACAGCACGCCGTTCCGCGAGTTTACTCCGGAGATCGCAGTCAAGCCCGCGCATCTATTTAGCGTGCGCAACGTGACCGGCGCGTATTTGCAGCCCGGATTTGTCGATTCAAACGGCAAAGGCGTTTATCGCGGCAAAAATCCGGATGACGGCGCGCTCTTTACAGTGTGGGTGAAAGAATTCACCGGCGACGAAATTAAAATCGCGATTACGAAATCAACTGGACAACCGGTCGCGACCATCAAAGCGCCGGGTACGCCTGGATTCACCCGATTGAATTGGGACCTGCGCCCGACCAAAGACGTGAGCATCGAATACGGCGGCGATGATCCGAAGCGATTATTGCCGGCCGGCGATTACAACGCAGAGTTAACTTTCGGCCAGAACAAAGTGAAACAGAGTTTTCACGTCGATCTCGCCGAAGGGATCACGCCGCGCTAAACAACATTCCAATTCGGTCTGAAACTTGACTGTCTGAAACAGTCAAGTTGCGAAGACGATTTTGGGTCATTAATTCAGCACGCGATCGCGTGCCGTCGGCAAACGCCGGAGAGCATTTCCCAAAGCGCATCGAGAACGCGATTCACTGATGCGCGGACATTGTAGATGTTCTGATCGTCGATCTTGTCAGCGAGCATTCCGCGCTCGGCGGCGGAATGTTCTTTGTCCGCCTCGATGTGGACGCTGAAATATTCGTAGTGCTTCGGATCGGTGAAGCCGTAATGCTTTTTCAATCCGTCGATCTTCGATTCACAGATCGCCGGGATCTGGCTCTCATAAGCATAAAGCGCGGCCAGACCTTCGGCGGTTGTTTTGTCGCTGCAGACCGAACGAAACGTGCCGATCAGATTTTTCGTCTCCGATTCTTTTTCTGTCTGCACAAGATCGACATCTTCCACGCCAAGACCTTCGGCGAACTGTTTCCATAGCTCGGGATGATTCGGCGACCCCGCTTCCTCATCGATCAAGTTGGAAAGGATTTGTTTGCGAGTCGGTTGATCGTCGCACCCAGCGTGCACAGCCGATAGATAAGTCGGAAACGCCGCGACGTGATGATAGTACTGCTTCGCATAGTCGGTTAGTGCCTCTTTGCTCAGCTCCCCGTGTGTCCACGCGAGATAAAACGGATGTTTCAAGAGATGCTTTTCCGCGATGTCATTGTCGATCGTTTCCAGATGATTCATAAGATTTGAGACACAGATTGACACAGATTTTCACAGATTAAAGGAGCAGAATTCCTAGCTGTATTTATCCGCGTTCATCCGTGGCTGAACCTTCATGCGGATTTCAGAATGTGCTTAATCCCGCGAATTGGGATGATGACCCAGTCGGGGCGGTTGTTCAGCTCGTAGCCGATTTCGTAGACCGCTTTGTCGAGGAGATAGGCTTCGAGAAGGATTTGGAGATCATCGGAATTTTGGGGGACGAAGACCGCGCCAGAGGTGGTTTGTAAATAACTTTGGAGGAAGGTGCTGCTCATCTGGCGATACCACAGATCGGCCCAGTGCTCGAGGAAGGGGACATCCTCGTTGCGCATCGCCGGTTGCCAAAGCGCGCTGTAAGCGGCGTATTGGAATGAGCGCATCATGCCGGCGACGTCGCGCAGCGCCGAGCGTTTGAGTTTCCGCTCGCTCAACGGCCGCGCCGGTTCGCCTTCGAAATCAAGAATGACGAAATCTTTTCCGGTGGAAAGGACTTGGCCGAGATGGTAATCGCCGTGGATCCGGATTTTGGCGGCGTTGGTTTTACGATCGAGGAGGCGTTTCTCGCGGGCGAGAATTTCCTTTTCCGTGCCGAGAACTTCTTTGGCTTCGTCACGAAGATTCTCAGGCACGTCGGCCAATTTCTTTTTCAGCGAATCGAAGTTTCTACGCAGAAGGGCGCGCATGCTTTGGTAGACCGAACGCTGGGCCATGGAATTGAACGGCTCCGGCGCGAAAACGGGATCGTCCTGGACGGAGGCGAGCGCGAGGTGCAATTCGCCGGTGCGTTGGGCGAGCAGCTTGGCTTTCTCGGCATAAACACCTCCAACCAGTTCCTCGACGAGCGGACCAGCGGGCGCGGTTTCATTTTGCAACTCGGCTTTGCGGGAAAGGACGCGCTCGTAAAAACGGCCGACGTGGTCGAGCGTCATCGTCCAGGCGTCAGCTTCGCTCGGGATCGCGTCCTGCAACAAACAAACGACGGTGGGTTGTGATTTTGCGCGGCGATATTCAATCGCACCGCCGAAAGCCGGTACATTTTCGAATTGCGTGCGCTCGGTCAGAAAACGGGTGACCTCCACGTCGGGGTTCACGCCATCTTCGAGTTTGCGGTAAAGCTTGAGGAAAAATTTGTCGGCAAAGAGCATCGACGAGTTGCTCTGCTCACCGCGGATAACGTTTGAAGGCGGAATTGTTGCGACCCGGCCTATCCGCGGACTGAGCGCTCCGACCAGATTTCCGTTTCGTCCGCTGGCATGTTGTCGATCCAACATGAGCCGGAATAGTTTTTCTCGGAAATCGGCGTCCCAAACTGCGTCGAATAGAATAGAACCGTGCTGGTCGCCGAAATGCGCGATCACCGCGTGCGGGGAGGATTGCGAAATGGCGTGTGCCTCCTTGCCGGAAGCGATCCTTACCGGCAACGCATAGGTTTCGGTTGGTCCGTCGAGGTAACTGACTTCGACAACCCAAAGTTGCGCGGCGCTGGGCTCGGCAGAAATCGTCGAGCGTTCGAGCACGCGCATCTGTCGAAGCGTCCGAGCTTTCGCGCCGAACCAGCGACAAGTCGAAATGTAGTCCGGCAAGACCTCGGCTTCGATGCGTGTTCGCTCGCCGTCATCGAGCAACGATTGTAACTCAGGTCGAGCGTTGAGCGTTGGAACAACGCGTTTTTTCTCCAAACGCCGCCGCTCGCTCTGCGCCTGGAGCGTAAACCAATAATGCGAATGCGGACCGAGTGTGAGCACGTAGCCGGACTTCTTGATGATCGGAAATCGATTTCGACTGAAAACTTCGACCGGCACGCATCCGGAAGAGTTTGCCAGATCGAGCTCAACCGATTGGGCGAAACGGGAAAGATTTACCACAACAAGAATGGTTTCATTCTCGTGACGGCGCAGGAATGCCAGCACTTTGGCGTTGTCAGGGAAAAGGAATTCCAGCGAACCGCGCGAGAAAGCCTTAAAATTTTTCCGCATCGCGATGACGCGGCGCATCCACCAGAGCAGCGAGGAGAGATTCTTCTGCTGGTTTTCGACGTTGGTTGCTTCGTAGTGGTACTCAGGATCGATGATGACCGGCAGATGTAGCTGCTGCGGATTGGCCAGGGAAAAACCGGCGTTGCGATCGGGACTCCATTGCATCGGCGTCCGGCAGCCATTGCGATCTCCAAGATAAATGTTGTCGCCCATGCCGATTTCGTCGCCGTAGTAAATGATCGGTGTGCCGGGCATGGAGAGAAGCATGGTGTTGAGCAGCTCCATTTTTCGCCGGCTGTTGGCGAGCAACGGCGCGAGCCGGCGGCGAATCCCGAGATTGATGCGCGCATGCGGATCGTTGGCGTAAACGCGCCACATGTAATCGCGCTCCTCGTCGGTGACCATTTCGAGAGTCAATTCGTCGTGATTGCGCAAGAACATCGCCCATTGGCAATTGTCCGGAATCGGCGGCGTTTGGTCGAGAATGTCGATGATCGGGAATCGGTCCTCCATTTGCAGCGCCATGAACATCCGGGGCATGAGCGGGAAATGAAAACTCATATGCGATTCATCGCCGCTGCCGAAATAGGCGACCGCATCCTCCGGCCACTGGTTCGCTTCGGCGAGCAACATGCGGCCAGGAAATTTTGCGTCGACATGCGCGCGCAACTTTTTCAGATACGTGTGCGTTTCAGGCAAATTTTCGCAGCTCGTGCCTTCGCGCTCATAAAGATAAGGCACGGCATCGAGTCGCAATCCATCGACGCCCATGCCGAGCCAGAAATCGCAAACTTTTTCGACGGCCTCGTGCACAAACGGATTTTCGAAATTCAAGTCCGGCTGGTGGGAATAGAAACGGTGCCAATAGTAGGCTTTCGCCAACGGATCCCACGACCAGTTCGAGGTTTCGAAATCTTTAAAGATGATGCGCGCATCCGAGTATTTTTCCGGCGTATCGCTCCACACATAAAATTCGCGCTCGGCCGAGCCGGGGGCCGCGCGGCGCGATTGCTGAAACCAAGGGTTCTGGTCGGAGGTGTGATTGATTACGAGTTCCGTGATGACACGCAGTCCACGCTTATGCGCCTCGGCGAGAAAGGCGCGGAAATCATCGAGTGTTCCATAGTTCGGATTGACGTCGAAGTAATCGGCGATGTCGTAGCCATCATCGCGCAAAGGCGAGGGATAAAATGGTAACAGCCAGATGGTCGTGATGCCGAGCTCCTGGAGATAATCGAGCTTTTGAATCAGGCCGCGAAAATCGCCGATGCCGTCGCTGTCGCTGTCATTAAATGTTTTAACGTGCAGCTCGTAAATGACCGCGTCCTTGTACCAGAGCGGATCGGACACAGATTCTTTAGCGGTGGCCGGCATGCGATTAACCTTTGCCGCACAAAGCGCGCCGCGCAATCATCTGTTAATGCGCCTCTGGGATCGACATCGCGCGGTTCATCGCAAAAAAAAGCGGCCCCGAAAGCTTTCGGGGCCGCTGCCCAAAACGATCTGAAGTGAACGAGTTATCCTTTGATCTTGGTGATGTGCGAGGCTACACATTGCCATTGTCCGCCGCGGAGCATCCAAGTGTCCGTGAAAAGGAAAGTGCGATCGAATGGTTTGCCATCCTTGCCTGTTCCCTTTTCCCGGGCGCGGCCCGTCACCACGGTCACGTTCGGCCCAAAGTTTTTGACGTTGAGCTTTTCGTTCTTGGCCGACTTGTAGGTGTCCTTGTCACCTTTAAACTCGGCCAGCTCGTCGGACCGGCCGATGAATTTGTTTTTCGAGGAGACGCCCACGAAGTCGCCGGCGATCATACCTTCAATCGTGGCGGAGTTATGGGACGCGACCGCGGCTTCCCACGCATTCTCCATATCTTTCACGCTCATGCCCTTCGTGTTCATTGCCGCTGCAGTCGGAGCAGCTTTTGCGGTTGTTGATGCGGCTGCGGCTTCCTTTTTTTCGGCAGCGGTTGCAGCAGCTTTAGGAGAGGCGGCCGGCTCGGCTTTTTTCTCGGCAGCGGGCTTAGCGGCTTCGGCTGGCTTTGAGGCCGGTGTTTCTTCGACGGTGGCTGACGCTTTCTCTTCGCTTGTCGGCGCCGTCGATTCTGCAGGCGACACTGTTTCTTCCTGAGCAAACGTCATTGCCGCGAGGAAGGCGGTTGCGAGAAATGAGATGATAATTTTCATGTTAATTTTTGGTTGGCTTGAAGCGGTTTCCCGCGACTGAGTTGAGCGAGAATCGTATTTAGCTAATCGTGTCCTGGTCAAGGCTTATCGCGAACCGAGTTCGAGAGTCGAAAATCGTTGGACGCGGCTGACCGGTCGAACTACAACTTCAGAATGTCCTCGGCGGTCGATCCAAAGCGTCAGACCGCGCCTGGTTCGGATCTTGAAGTGGAGACTTCAGAAAAACCGTTTCCGTCTGCAGTAGAGCTTAAACCGGGTGGGCCGAGCGATCTCGATCTGATGCTGCGGATCCAGTCGGGCGATGCGGACGCGTTTTCTCAAATTTACGATCGTTATAACGGGATCGTGAAAGCGCTGATTTTGCGCATCATTCACAACGAAACCGAGGCGGACGACCTTCTCCAAGAAGTGTTCATGGAAATTTGGAAGCAGGCGAAAAATTTCTCCGCCCAAAAAGGCAAACCGCTCGGCTGGATGGTGACTCTGGCGCGGCGGCGGGCGATTGACGCGCTGCGAAAAAAACAAGCATACGCCCGGGCCGAAGAACGTTTTCAGGCTGAACCAGAGCAACAACCCTTTGCCTGGGTGCAGAATGTAACCGAGAAGGAGATTGAGGCCGGGGATACGCGGGTTTTAATGGCAAAAGTGATCAACTCCCTCCCGGAGGCCCAGCAGCAGGTGATCGAACTTGCATTTTTTCAAGGGATGAGCCAGCGCGAAATCGCTCTTCATACGAATATACCTTTGGGGACGGTCAAAACCCGGCTCGAATTAGGCTTGAAAAAGATATATGACGGTTTGAAGGAGTTGAAAGATGAACTTTGAGGAATTCCAGAATTGTGCGCGGCTTTACGTGATCGGGGCGTTGGAACCCGAAGAGCTGCAGGACTTTGAGAGTGCGCGTAAGCAATACGGCACCGCCGCTGAGGATTTCATCAATCAGTGCTACGGACTCCACGAAGCTTTCGCCCTCAGCCTCAAGCCGGCCAAAGCCTCGGACGCGATCAAGGAGCGGTTGATGGCAATGGTGCGGCAGCGGAGCCAGAATCAGTCGGGTTCGACCCCGGCCTAAGCGCTTGTCTCCCGGAGGATAAATTCCTGGAGAAATCCATAAAAACTGATTTGAAACAGACCGAGGTCCCGGCGCGAACCGAGCGGTGAGCGGTCGTGGTCGTTCAATTCCTCGTCCGAGAATTCATATTTAGTCGCAATCACAAGCCGAGCTTGATTCAAAGTGTTCAGCCAGGCGTCGGCGTGCTCGAGCGGAATGCGGAGCGTTCGATTGCGCAGCGATTTTTCATTTCCGTTCAGTTGCGCCAGATCAGCGGCGACTGTTTCGGTTGCGCTGCGAAAAAGCCGCCGCAATTCGGGTTCGACGTAACTTTTCCATTCTGCGCAGATTTCCTTTTCAGCTGATGGCTGGCTGAACAAGCGCGCTTTGGCGGCCGGGGCACCATCTGGATTAGTGCTTTGTGGGATTTGCCGCAGGAGCTCCGCTAGAAAAGGATCCAGATCCGAAATCTGCAACGCATCCCCCTCGCGGCAAATCTCCATATCAAACGATTTTCTCCAAGGTGGCGAGCAGGAGATGACCATGGAGCTGCTGCACATAAAACTCTGCGCGTTCGCGGACGCCGCTCCACAAAATCGAGCGTCCTTTTTGATGCACTTCCAACATATGACGCTCCGCCTTTTCGCGCGGATAACCGAACACGCGTTGGAACACCATCGTCACGTAACTCATCAGATTAACCGGATCGTTGTGGACGACGACTTGCCAAGGAATGTCGAGTTCGTCTTCACTGCGCGTTTCCTGTTCCCTGACCGGCGCTTCCACCGTGGACGTGGATCCCTTTTCGAGCCGCACGGCGATTACCGCGCTCATGAAAAAATGCTATCACACTGTCTTCGCAGTTCAAACTAAGGACTTGGCCAGAATTCTCCGCTGGGCGATCTCCATTTTCCGGGCGCCAGTTTCATCCCGATCGTCGAAGCCGTGTAAATGGAGCAAACCGTGGACGAGGCACAAGCGCAGCTCACGTCCGAGCGCGTTTCCGAATCGTCGGGCATTGCGGCGCGCGGTCTCGGCACTGATGAAGATTTCGCCGTGCTGAAATGTCATCACGTCGGTTGGTCCCAATTCATTCATGAATTGGCGATGCAACGCCGTGATTTTCCGGTCGGAGACAATCAAAATCGAAATCCCAGGCAGCTTGCTGAGGTCGGTCTTGGTCTTGCGCGGCAAATGAAGACAAAGCTTCGCTGCTTTGACGGCAAAACTCTCAAGATCGACAACGTCCACCGCGATTTTGCACTGAAGATTGCGCACCGTGATTTTTGGAACTGCCGACTCAACTTTGCGCTTCATCGCTTGCCTCGGATTCGATCGAGTTGTGTCAGAAGCACATAAATCAGTTCTGTTCGTGGCATTTCACCGCTGGCCGCGGTCGCGCGGCGTAGCGGTTCGCCCCAAATTGCCTCAATTTCCAACGGCCGGCCCGTTTCCCAATCGAGCAATGTGGAAGGTTTGTAAGCGCCCATTGTCTCCGTGCGATTGATCATTTCACGCCAGGCATCGCTCGCCAACGCGTGACCGCATTTGTTCGCGGCGGCGATGACTTCCCCCATTAGCGCGAGCGCTAGTTGTCGAAGGCCTTTGTCGCCGAGGATCGCGTGAGTGTTGACCCCGCCAGCCAGGATCGACAATCCATTAAACGGAATGTTCCAGATTAATTTTCGCCACCGCTCGCGCGCGAGATCGTCAGTGACGTGGGTGCGCACATTTGCGCGTTGAAATCTCGCAGCGATCTCGCGCGTGCGCGGTTGTGCTTTCCGGCTGAATTCGCCCAGCACGATGTCGCCATGAGCATATCGTTCCAATTCCGTGCGGGACTTGCGAGCGATAGCGATGAAACAAAGTCCGCCCAGCACGCGCTCGGCGCCAAAATGTTTCGCCAGAAATTCGTCGTTACCTAAACCGTTCTGCAAAGTCAGCACCATCGTTTGATCGCGCAAGAGCGGCGGGATAAGATCGACGAGATCGGAATTGGAAGTTGCTTTGACTGCGACGATGACCAGGTCGCAGGGCCCCATCTCTTTAGACGAATTGTAACAATTGATTTTTGCGACCCGGAAATTC
>Ga0070717_10001228_pt1 | contig 17427 bp, 12 predicted proteins | sample LARL113metaG_FD_71366 | JGI IMG/M metagenome (GOLD analysis project Ga0070717, IMG submission 71366) | Corn, switchgrass and miscanthus rhizosphere microbial communities from Kellogg Biological Station, Michigan, USA - LAR L11-3 metaG | ecosystem: Host-associated > Plants > Roots > Rhizosphere ... | reverse complement strand
TTTCATGGCAAGCGGCAAGCTTTCAGTGTCACGATCACTAAAGAAAACCGAGTATTAATCGCTTGTGAACTGAATGTCGGGCAGACGATCTGGTGGTTGTAGTACCTGGGAGTTCCATCCATCTCCCCGTGCATTCTGTATAAGACTTAAAGCAACCCAGGACGCAGGGCGGATGAAAATTGTAAAACCAGTACAAGTTTGATTTCTCTCCATACCACCGTGAGGCATCCAGGCTCTAGTAGTGAGCGGTGCCATTTGAGCCAACCGGTAAGCTTCGTTGCGCGAATAAAGGTACATCAAGTTGTTGCTGTTCGGAATATAGCAAATGCACGTGGCTTCCCCGTCCGGATAGTAACCCAAGTTTTTGAGAATGTGTTCGCAGGCGCTGATCGCAATGTCAAGATAGCGACCGCTTCAAAGACTTTGAGTTTCAATCTCCAATTCACCGCATCGGCCACGATTTTCTCACCAGCACATGCCGTCATACTTGCCATCGTTGCTCGTACTATTCGTGATTCGTACAAAGTCCACGATGCATTGACCTTCGCGCAGCCTGTCTGGAACAACTTGAAAATCTGGGTCCTTATTGCCGATCACGATTGTCTGTGCATAATCCAGAACCGCATCGATACGATTTACCATTAGACGCGAGATGTGTGGAATCCGATTGAGAATGAAGTCTCGGTTTGCGCCAACGAGGCTGGCGATGTTCACATTCTTGTCATAAATGCATAGATCATAGCCCTTGCCGAGGAGACGCTCGATCACTTCGATTACTGGGCTTTCTCGCAAGTCGTCTGTGCCAGCTTTAAAGCTGAAGCCCAGAATCCCGACCTTTTTATGCCCTTTCTCCATGATCAGCTGCAACCCACGATTCACCTGTTTTTCATTGCTTTGCAAAATAGAATTTAGGATCGGGAGGTCCAAGTCGTTCATTTTCGCCGTATATGACAAAGCTCGAAGATCTTTGGGCAAACACGATCCTCCAAACGCAAAACCAGGCAATAGGTAGGCCGCAGAAATGTTCAGCTTCCGATCGTCGCAAAAAATTTTCATAACTTGGTGCGCGTCAAGGCGCAGAGACTTACAGAGGTTGCCTATCTCATTGGCAAAACCGATCTTGAGGGCATGCCAGCTATTATCAACGTATTTGACCATTTCAGCAGTCTCTAAGTCCGTCCTGATCAATGGGCCGTCGAGCTTTTCGTACAGCGTCGCGAGCGCGTTTCCGCTGGCTTGATCCAATTCGCCGATGACCGTCTTCGGCGGACAGCGGAAATCGGTCACCGCCGAACCTTCTCGCAGAAATTCAGGATTATTGCAGACTCCGAAGTCCACCCCGGCCTTTTTCCCCGAGAACTCCTCGAGGACAGGAATCACGATCTTGCGCATCGTGCCTGGCAAGATTGTGCTGCGAATGACGACCGTGTGGCGCTCATTCTTACTCTTGAGTGCTTCGCCGATCTGTTCGCAAATTCGTCGGATATATCGCAGATCGAGATTGCCATTGACCTGGCTTGGGGTTCCGACGCAAACGAAGGATAGTTCCGTCTCGCGGATCGCTTGGCTTGGATCGCTGGTCGCGCGCAGTCGGCCGGCCTTGACAGTTGCTGCGATGATTTCACCGACATCTGTTTCAACGATGGGAGATTGCCCACAGTTGATCAGATCGACCTTTGTCGGAACAGGGTCGACTCCAAGGACTTCATGTCCGTCATGGGCGAGACAGCCCGCCGAAACTGCACCGACATAACCCAAACCAAAGACACTGATTCTCAAGAAGCGTACCTTTCCGTGGCCATCAGGCTGTTCTAACGAGTCTTAACTATGCTAGGCGACCGCTCGCTGGTCTTTAGCCGCCGGCACGTCTACGACGATTTCATAAACTAAGTGAAGACCTCACTCAGGTATTCACTCCTGCCGTCCTGCACTATATCGCATTCCGCTTATACGCCACGGGTTGATCGTACAGATCCTCCGCTCGTACACCACTGCGAGACTTCCCCTTGTTGGGAAGGCGAACCGCGAGTCGAGGAGCTCTTCGGTATATCTGCGTTCAGCCACGTCCTTCAAATTGCGACCCGATGGCTCTTCTATGCCTACTTTCGCTTGCGGGGGTGTTAGGACAGGCTAAGTGAATTTGGTTGCTTGCTTTATGAGAGCCGGAAAAGATCATTCAAAGCACGCCAGCGTATGTCGCACAACTGCTGGTACTTCTGGGACAATGGTGGGTGACTGGCGAGCCGGATTCATCGTACCCGGCGCGATTTAGTGGTGCTGATATCTGTATTACGACTCTTTAGGCACGGGCTGCGAAAAACCGCGAGGGTTTCGGCTAAGCTATCAACCGTTCACACCTCGCGTGGTCGCAAGTCCGTCCGGAGTGAGGTTCACATCAGTGAACAATCGCCGTGAGGCCGCTCGGAGGGAGGATGGGAGACGTGTTCGCTGAAAGGAAGGCTAAGGATATACCTGACAGGGTTGGCGAAGACCCGCTACCGATATTAAAGTTGAATCTGGCAGTACTAGCCGTTGGCACATAAACGTGTGCCATCATGTCGCCATTAGCATAGGAGGAGTTATCGCCTGCAGTCCAATTCGTTGAGCCAACATAGTCGAACACGCAATATCCAGTCTGGCACGAGTCGACTGGACCAAAGCCCATTGCTCCAACATCGAGGACTAGATCTCCCGGCGCTGACGTACCGATCGCTGGTGCGTCGTTTGCTGTACCGCCGGATACATTAGCAGTGGCGTAGGTTGACCCGGAATTTGCTCCAGTCAACGTCGAACCATTCTGCGCCTTGGCTGCCGTGTCTATTCCGTTCGTGCCAACCAGACAAAACAAACCGTCGAGGTCCCAACCTCCAGTACTGCCATACGTTATGGTAACTTTGTACGTATTCGGATTGCTGATAGTCGGATTGTTCGCATAGTAGATAGGCCCCCAGTACGGTGGAGAGACGGTAACATGCCCCCACGTACTAGAACCGCTATCTGTTACATTTGTTATAGCTCCCGCATCACCCAATACCGCGACAGCACTAGTGCCGGAGGGGCATGGCAGGTTGACGGTGTCCGTTTGGCCGCTGCCGGAGGCGTAGTGCATCTCGGAGAGCGCTATCGCGGCACCAGACGGAGGCGCCGTGCCTCCAGTTCCACTCTTGAACGCAGCCGACATGATCGTGAAACTGTTATGCGTGCCCTGCGCCACCGTGTAACTTGGCGTGAACGATCCCCCTGCCGCTATTCCATAAGCACAGCTATGTCCGTAAGTCGTGTCTTCGCTCAGTAAAGTAAACCCGCTCTGTGACGTGATGGATGAAATTGCGTTCGGAGTACCTAGCGAGCCTTGCTCGACGTAAACACAGGTAAGAATCAGATCTCCGGCTGTCGTTGAATACGTCGTGCCGCTAATGTTCGGAACCGTGTTATTTGCTGGCGTCACGCCGTTCGTACACGATGAACCATCAAGACTCCCGGATGTCGCCATGTTGTAGAAATGCGCCCAGTCAAACACTGTATTTTGGATGGCAGAACTGTGTGTCTCGGTAATGGTTGAGGTGCCAGCAGCGGCATTGACCGCATAAAAGAAGCCATGTCTGAGATTACTACTGTCAAGACAATTAGTAACTGCTGTCCACGTGTTCGACTTGTCATCCGAGAATGTCGGATTGTTCCCGTTCGGCCACGTACCCATCGTGACGACTGTCTCGCCTTGGGTTACGGTACGTGGATAACCGGCCGGGTCCATGAAGAACTCGAAATTTGGCGCTGCGCCATTTTGATTGCTAGTGATGCCAACCTTCGCGCCTGCGACCGAAAGAGCTGGAGTCTGCGCGTGCAAGCAGCAAGATACGAGCGCCGGGACGATGGCGAATATAAACCGGCAAGTACCACGGACAATATATGACATTGAGTCTAGTGCCATGAAGCTCTCCTGAAACCCGGGGGTTTCGCCTAAGCTATGAACCGTCTATGCCTCACGTGGCCTCAAGCCCGTCCGAAGTGAGGTTTCCATCACTGCACAGCCGCGGTGAGGCCGGTCGGGGCGCTCGGGGCGGAAGCCGAACCACCAGAGTCGTTTTGGTACACGCGCTCATCGAACTGGACTATAGCGTTTCCATAGGTCGGGTCAGTTGGCAGGTTGAATCGTGCTAACGCTGCCGGAACGTTCCATGCGTATCCATTCATGTTTTGCCCTCCAGTGACATCAGGGCCGAAGGGCGGCATCGGAGGCGTGGAGTAGGATGCACAGGTTGTAGGGAACGAGGTCCAGCTCGTGCAGGTCTTCCACCAACTCAACCCCGTTCCTCCGCTTGGATGAGCCGTCATGTTATTTATAAAGAACGAGGCAGGCAGATTGTGACTGCTGGGCAGGGAACTCTGATATGGGGTAGAGTTAGCCCCGAAACTCGACAGATTGGTTGGCACCTCGCTGTTATTAAACGTCACTACGCCGCAGTGCGGGTCTGTATCTCCAATACACACTGCATAATTGCCCCAAACCATAGTTGAAGCTTGCGTAAGTCCCGTGTTGTCCACAGGAAAACCACTTGGGCCATTGATTCTTAGGGCGTTTCCATAAGTATTGCTGCACTGCTTATTCCCCAGCACGTTGCCGACGACATTTTCAAAACGAGCCCAACCTCCCATGTCAATACCAGGACCATTTGCACATTGACTTGGAGGGTCATTATCAGAAATCCAATTGCGAAAGAAGGTGTTAAAATTGTGGGTTCCCCACGTATCATCATCTCCAGCTAGACCCACTTGGTTGCCTTCCCGCAGAAGGAAAGACGTTCCAGCAGAATGCTGAAATTCACCGTTTTCAACCCAAGCTGAACCGGAGCGATACCAATAATTGTAGGCAAAAACGTTGCCCACTGTACATCCGCCACCTTCCCCCCAACCTCCTTCCCCGATATTGTTTATAAAAAGATGATTGGACTGACATTGTTCACCGGAGTTCGATCCCCACGTAATTAATTGTGTATCTGGACCTCCAACTGTACCGGCAATATAACTGTTGGCGACTAAGCTATTCGCGTCAAAGGAGAAACTAAGAATCTGCGGACTATTGGTGGCAGTTGTTACGATTCGTACTCCTTTAGCCCAACAGGCGTAGGTCCCCTGAAATCTTATCGTACCTCCATTTTCCACACTAAGATCCTCAACTCCCGCACCTACAACTCCTGTGTTGTCTAACCAGATCAACGATGCAGTTCTTGCGGTTGACCAGTTAGGCATATAAACAGGAGAGGTAAAATTAACGGTATTCCCACTTACTCCGCCAGAACGTATCCAGATGACTTGACCCTGATCATGGGGATTGCTATTACTTCCACCATTTCTGTCACAGGCGGGATTCAGGCCACATATCCAAGGGCCAAGAGGATCAGAGAATGTTCCAGTGCAATTGGTGCCACTCCCGTATTGAGTAAAAAGGGAACTCGTGGCGCTGAGACCATCATCGCACTGCTCGAGCGCAGCAATTCTTCCGGCAGAAGGAGCGCTTGTAACTGTAACTGATGTAGCTCCCTTGGAAGGATTAGCCGTGAGGAGTGTAGAGCCGCCCCAACTCACACCTATCCCAAGTTGGATGTTGGTTCCTCCAGTTAACTTGGTGCTATTGGCTCCGCTTCCACGCAAAGTCACGTTGTTGCTAGTTATGGCTATAGTACCAGCAACGCTGTATGTTCCAGCAGGAATCAGCACATATGTGCCCGATGGCGCGGAGGCGATTGCTGCGTTGATGCTGCTGAGTGTAACTGTCCCTCCGCTGACGGTGTTGCACTGAGATGTCGTGCATTGCGTTCTCGTGGGCGGCGTCCACGGATTAGGCGTAGTTTCTCCATCGGGAAAGGTTGCCGGAAGCCCGGCATTGCCCCAGTCGATTGCCCGACTCGACGTCAGCATGCCCGACCACGCCTGCCCATACGAAAATACAGGAAACAATAGCAATATCGAGATAAGGGGGAATAGATGCAAACAATCGCGTCTCATTTACCTCTGGCCTCCGACGAAGGCATTTTGCGTCGTAAGGAGGAGTTTAGCGATGCAACGCGGTGAGCGCCAGACACGAAAGTACACAGACCAGCCTCTAAAGAGCAGTGGGCCCTGCCCCTTCGGCCATGGCCGTCTGCGGCAACAGTTCGCCTGGCGCCAAGAGATAAGCGGTTGCCGGTCTAATGCGGGGTCAGCCCTGGGTCGAATGCCCATTCAAGTTTATTCGGTTTGCTTCGCTCGCTGCCCCTTCCAGAACACTTCGACGCCGTTTTCTGTACACTGTCCGAGCACATTCAGAAACTCATCTGCACTTAGCCAACGTTCCAGCGCTAGACCCTGTTCGCAATCGACAGCGTAGTTGAATTTTCCTGCAGCTGCGAGACGCGCGAGAATCTCGACACACTGCAATCCTTCTGACCTGAATTCGGGCAGATTCACTTCAAACGATAGATAAGGGACGGGACGCTGAAGGCCCCGTATCACATTCAACTCATACCCTTCAACGTCGATCTTGATAAATATCGGCACCCCGAATGCGGACATCAACTGTTCAAGTGTCGTTGTTTCGACGGTTTTCTGTCGCGCAAAATTCAGACCAGAATGCCCGTGTGTATGCCGCGCTTTGTTTGCATTTAGTGTGGTCGCCCATTTTTGACTAAGCGTATTTACCGCCGATCCGGGCCCGTCAATCCACATGGTTTCCAACGAACTGTTGTCGCTAACCGCTTTGCCCACAATTACTATCGGTTTTCGAACAAGTCTCAACCTTGCAAATCTCTGCCGCAAGATCGATTGATTCGTCTCATCGGGATCTACCGCAACCACTCGTGCTCCCAATCTCATGAACAGGTCCGCTTTAAAGCCCTCGTTTGCGCCGATGTCGAAGATAAGGTCCCCGGGGCGCAGCTCAGTAAGGAAGCGCCGATAAAAATCGAGCTGCTTCTCTCTAGCCAGGATCCAGTGTTTGCCACCTATCCTCCAATATAGTTCATGGACGCTCGATGTCCGTAACCTGTGGTACAGGCCGGCTCGCTGTAACATTCTCTGAATATGCAATTTAGGGTGTTTCATTGTTGCTCCTAAGAGAGCGCGGTCTACATGGACGCCGAGCCCTGGCGGGGACGGGACTCTTACTGGGAGGAGCCAATACTGGTAGCTAACGCCTTTGGCGCCAGAAGGTCGGGCTTCGGGCCCCGCCGCAAGGTCCAATACAGGACTCGAGTAGTATCTTGCGCTTTTGCATCCCAAGTCAGGCGTTCCCGCGCATAAGCCATTCCTTGCCGCCGCAAGCGCTCAAGACGATCACGATTTTGAGCCAGTTCCGTCAGTATCCTCTCTATCTGCTCCACGATGTCGCTCTCATTCGTGAGAGGCGCTTTGTACCCCACATCTGGATGAACGATATCTCCGGGCCCACCGAAGTCCGCGACCACAGGTACTGCGCCACATGCGAGAGCCTCGAAAACGACCCCTCCCCCGAAGTCCCGAACCGATGGAAAAACAAAGACATCAGCGGATTGCAAGCGCCTGAGAACCTCCGGAAGGCTGAGCCATCCGCAGAAGACAACAGCCTTCTCAATCCCGAGTGATTTCACAACCTGCACGAGTCGGTTCCGCTCCGGGCCGTCGCCAACTACGGTAAAACGAGCCAAATCGCTCCGCAAAAGGGGAGCAGCCGCACGTAGAGCAAGGTCACAAGCCTTCCGAGGAACCAAGCCGCCGACAAACATCAATTCTAGCTTGCCGTCGGACTGCGTGCTGCATGGTCTGTCAGAACAAAGGGACGTGCTGACGCCGTTCTCTGGGATAAAGAACAGCTTGTCGTGATAATCAGAAAACTCCGCACAAGTTTGGGACGAAGCGGCTATGATCGCTGCTGCGTTGCGATAGGTGGAGCGAGCGAAAGGCAGATATCGGTACAGGTTCCGCAGGTTGGAGACCCATTCCTTTTGGTTTTCAAGCTGGCTGAAACCCGGCGGCCAAGGCAAACCACCATTAATCGGACCGATCACGAATGGTATAGGCCTTTTTCGCAGGAAGAAAGCAAAGGGACTCGGCAACACCGCTGTCATCGGAAGGATGCGCAGAACGACATCGAACTCGCCCGCGAAGATCCGATGCCGCAACTGACGCCAGGCACGCCATTCAAAGGCAACAGAAAATGGATAACCGAAAGCGGTCAACGCCTGGGAATCAAAGTTGTTTTTGAAGATCCGGCGAAAGCTCCAGGCATGGACGCGCTCGAGCAGTGGCATTCGGACCACCTCGATGGTGCGAAACGGCGCCTTCGCGCTGCGCACATGGTCCTCAACGGGCGAGCCAACAACCAAGGTGACGTCATGGAGTTGGGCGAGCGCTGCCGCGTGCGAATAAGTAACAAAAGGAATGCTGACACGCGTCGGATCACAGTCCGGAGCTAACAGCAAAATGCGCAACCGACTCATACGGTCTCCATTTGAGGACGCTTGTTCAAGCTCGGGCCGGACATCGCGCGAATTGTGGAGTAATGTTCGTGGCATGTTCTTGGAAGCACCTTAGCTCGCTACTAGCCCCGTAACTCTCTCTGAGCCGATATACTTCTACTGCTCTGTGGCTGCGCAGGTTGATGGCTTAGGGGAATGGAAGCCAGAGTCCAGCAGTTATTATGCCGGCCGTCTCTTCCTAAGAAGAGCGATGCACTAGGATAATTCAGAGGTCGCCTGGCCGGCTGCGTGCGTGATTAGCCTGCTGGCCTGTCATTTCTAAAGTGGATGGCGATTCGCCTGGCCACGAAGCCTGGCTCGGCAAGAGGTCACTGCGACGGGGCCTCTTGGTGACGCAGGTTACCCGGTTTGCGGCCACAACCGACAGAAGCAGGAAGAACCATTCCACGCTAAGAATTCTAAAGCCAGCCTCGGTGATGTTGTAAAACAGCGCGGTGACAACATAAGCCATCAGTAGAGCGCCGAGGGCACTATCGCGCCTGAAGGCGCTGACAGTCCTGCCATACCCTTGCACAAGAAGCAGAGCGATGAGGCCCACGCCGAGGCAGCCCAAGTTCAGAAATACCTCAATATAACCGTTGTGCGCCTCGTTGGCCGCAGCAAGTCCCTGCCCATTCGCAACCTTGGCGAAAATTTTTGCGACGCGGGGCCCCAACCAGAAGGTTTCGAAGCCAGCGCCGCCGATTGGGTTCACCATCGGAATCACGATCCCCCAGATTTCTGTACGTCCCGTGAGATCCGCATTCCGGCCCAATGTCGCCGTGACTGCAGCCCGGCCTCCGAGAAACTCGGTGAGAGCACCACCTAGTAATATGGCAAAAACCAGCGCATGCACGGCCGCGGGACGGCGTCTGATGGGCGGCAAAGAGGCGGCGAGCATCAACCCCGCTCCGAGAATGAAGCAAGCCCCGGAAGTGGCCGAATGCGCCTCGAACAAGAGCTCGATCCCAAAAGCGAGCAGAGTGCACTGGGCGAGCAGGCGACGGCCGCGGTTGGGCGCCTTCTGGTCGCGGACGAGACGGAGTGCCTGCCACAGGGCTCCCAGCGCTAGAAGGAAAACCAGGTTCCCGAGGATATTCTTGTTGGTTGTGACTCCAATGCACACCCGATCTCCCCATACGTCAGCCGCCCAACCCAGCTCCGGGTAAAACTTGATCAGAAGGACGGAAGCAGGCAGCAGGACAAACCCTACTCGCGAAAACAGGCGCCTCAAGGCCGCAGTCGGCTGCGCCTCCGTAACAACAATCAAGACCATTACCAAATCGCCCAGACCCCTTACCCATCGCTTGAAGCCCCACCCGGGAAAGTCGGACCAAAGGAGGGTAACCAGGCTGAAAGAATAGTAAAGAACGACCGGCCAGCCGGCTTTGAGCACACCCGTGACGTCCTTGCGGCGCCTAATGAGAACGATTGCTCCCAATAGCATTAATGCAGCTGCAACCAACTGGTCGAGCAAGCTGGTCGCAGGAAGCTGACCTGCGACTTCCCTTGGCGGCGGCCCCATCCCGAGCCAGGCAGAGACTGACCGGGACCCGCTGATCGACAGCCAGACTACTGGCAGCCAGAGGGCTTTCGATATATGCTCGGAATCGTGATCGAGCCAGAAGAGACCCGCGATTCCGATCGCAAAGACGAGAGTTGCTATCTGAGGCTGCATTTTGGGCTTGCGATTTTGGATTCTTCTTCGATTGACTGTACCCGAACCGCGCGGCCGACGTTCAGACTACTGTCTCTGTAACCTAAGCTGAGCTTTGCTCTTCAATTTTCACTCTTTACTCATCACCAGGGTTGTGAGGCGCCCGGCAATCTAGAACGCCGACCCGGTGGAGTCGTCAGGGGTAGGGCTACTGCTCCGCCTCAACGCCAGCCCAAGTACCTCTCCCCTCCTCCCCTCCGCCGAACGGCGTGGATGTAGGTTGCGATGTAGCCAGCGGATGCGACTTATATCCCACTGCATTCTGACGGAGTCGGCGATGATATTCACCTTCGAGCCAGGCTGCGCGACCCAATTAACTGGGACCTCCGCGATTGAAAGCGACAGGCGGCGCGCTATAAAGAGGATTTCGACATCGAAGGCGAAGCCGGCAAGCCTCTGCCGGGAGAAGATCGCTGCGGCCGCCTCCCGCCGGAACATCTTAAAGCCGCACTGAGTATCGCTAATCCCATCCACGGCGAATACCTTGACTAACGCGGCGAAGCTGCGCCCGATCAGCAGTCGATGGAGCGGCGTCCTGATCTCGACCTCGCCCGGACGCTGCGCCACCCTTGAGCCGATCGCTACGTCGTAGCTGTCTTCGACAGCCGCAAGTAGCTTCGGGATCTCATCCAGTGGTGTCGCGCCGTCAGCGTCCATAAAGAGGACGAAACGGCCTTTCGCATTAAGCATGCCCATGCGTACCGCAGCGCCCTTTCCCAAGTGCGGGCAGGCTAGGGCGCGAACTCGAACGTCGCTCTTCTCGAAGAGGCGGGACAGTGCCAGAGTCTCATCGCGGCTGCCGTCGTCCACGATGATGAGTTCGAACGTAAGCCGTCGATTCGCGCACCAGAGGATCGTCTCGAGAATCGTTCGCGGAAGGCGCTCCTGCTCGTTATAAGCGGGAATGACAATCGACAACGCCATTTCACCGCGAGACGACGGCCTCGGCAACAAAGACGCACTTACCTGATGCAAAGCCGCGCGGGTTTCGTCGATGATGGATGGAATTGGCGCGGACAGCACGCGAGGCAAAGCAGCAGCTTTGGGGCGGGCGATCGGTATCCGATGAAAGCCACTGGTTAGGTAGAGTATTCCACCGCCGATCGTCGTAAAGAAATACTGCCAGGCATGCTGCAAAAGAACCATCGCCAGAGCGAGCGGAGCGGAGACGCCCGAGCTGATGAGAAAGAAAGGGCCGACGGCCTCGATAGTTCCAACGCCACCCATCGTGAGGGGGACGACTGACGCAAAGTTTACAACCACGAGAAACAGGAGCGCGGTGCGCAGGCTCATGCCGTCCCACACGGCTCGCCCAAACAGGTAACACGCCCCGATCTCCACGCTCCAGATGACGGCCGTGGTCGCGATCGCTCCGACCACGGGCGTGACGGTCCCGAGCGGAAGCAGGCCGTCGAGGAGCCCGGCGGCTTTGTCCCGCGCAAACGCGGTGATGCGTCCAGGGAACGCCCGCTCCGCCGCACAAGCCAGCGACTGGACCCACTCGTGGCGATGGACGGTGACGACCAGCGCGGCAGTGAGCACGGCGAAGAAGAACGATGGCAGAAGCAATACCCACTGGAGGCGATGTTCCAGGGGAACGACGCTGATGGCAGCGAGGCCGAACACGCCCAGCACGAGCCCATCAAAAATGCGTTCCGCTGCGATAGATGCTAGGGCTGATGTGCGCCCACGGCTCTCACACGTCATTGCTGCGGTGCAATGTGCGCGAAGGATCTCACCCAAGCGGGCTGGTAGCACGTTATTTCCCATGAAGCCAATCAGAATCAGCCGCAGCGAGTTCCAATAGCTGAGGCTATGCTCCCATATCCGCCAGCGCGCTGCCCGCAAGAGATAGGCAATCACCGTGAGCGAGCCGCCGAGGATCAGCAGGTTCGCGTGCGCGCGGCGGACAGCCTCCATTGTCTGCCGTAGGTCAAAGTGCCTGAGCAGGGCGTAGAAAATTAGGCCGGCCAAGACCAGCGACACGACGGCCTGTTCGAGGCGCCTCACGGTTTTCCCTTCAACTCCAACCGCCGCGGGACCCCTGCAAATCCGGTGGGGCAAAAGCGGAGCGGTCGCCGATTAGGGGTTAGCAAGAGATTGCGCGACATTTCTGGTCTTTCTCGACTCTTGACTCTCGAGTTTCGACTCCGGACCTCGGGGAAATGCCCACGGAAAAATGCTGAGCCTAGCTACCCTCGATCCCCGACCCCTATCCCCCAATACCTAGGCTCCGCCCCCTGTACTTTTGACTGTTGCGCTCTCAACGTGCGCCCAGCTGACACTAGGAAAACTGCTGCAAGGATGGTCAGGAACGGAATAACCAGCATGCTATACCGCGCTTGCGCGAGTATTGGTGCATGGACGGCCGGAATGTAAAAGATGTAGAGCAGAATTATGCCTACGTTGCGCAAAAGCTTTCGTTTCCACAAAACCACGATCCCTGCAAGAGCTAGTGCAAGCAGTGGGGCCTGCACGAGCACGTTCAACAGCACCGACCTCGGTGTCTTCCCAAGAAACCAGAAGTTGAATAAGAGGTTCCTCGAAGCGCAGCTCGCCAGGATCCCCGGGTGGCTGCGGTACTCAGCGGAAACATTTTTACGCAGAGCCCGGTCGAATTCCAGTTCGCCCTGCGGCGTGTAAAAGATTTGGTAATAGTAGGCCCCGACAAAGGGGATGCGAAGCTGCTTGGCGATTTCCGCCCTGTCAAGCCCGGCCTTTGTGTCGGTCATGAAAAACGGTTCATCCGGTGAGGCGTTTTTGCAGGTGTAAAGCCCGGTCTGCGCTGCCACGCCCGCGACGGTGGCGGTAGGGACAAAGCTGTGTACCAGTTTGTAGTTGCGAATAATCCACGGAGACATGACAGCCGCCGTTCCAAGAGCGAGCACCGCAATCCTTTCCACAAACTTCCGTCGCTCCGCCCATCCCTTCGCTGCAAAGAGGAGGAGATAGATCAGCAGCAGAACCGGAAACAACAGCACTTCACTCCTTACCATCCCCGCGGCACCAAGGAGTAAACCTGCCGCACCGTAGCGCCAGAGGCTTTCTTTGTTCACCGCAGCGTAGAGCGCGAGCATGAACAGCAACACCGTGAATATGGAGGGGATTTCAATGCCCGCTCGCGTCTCAGCGACAAGGATGCCGGGGTAAAGGAGGAACAGAAGCGCCGCGGCCAGTGCCGTCATGGCCTCGCCAGTGATCTTTTGGGTAAGCCGCATCAGAATTAGCGTGGCCCCAAAGGCCAGCAGCACGCACGCTGCCCGAGCCTGCTGGATACCGTAGCCGCCAAGCTTAAAAACTGCCGCGAGAAGCAACGGATAACCTGGCTCCCGAAGCATGGTGCTGCCCATAGCGGGGTCAATACGGTATCCCTTTCCCTGGGCCAGATTCTTGGCGATCACGTCATAGAAGTCCCCGAAGCTCACGCTGTATGTCAGCGGCAAAGCGCTGTTGACCTTCGGTAGTCCCACGAACACCATCGCGGCGTTTACGAGGAGCGCGGCGAAAAGGATGAAAAGTATGAATTTCCGGCTGAAGGTCTTGGGCGCAGGCACGGGCACACAGGTGGCTGGCTCGGAGCTCTCCACGTGAATTGCGGCCAACCGCTCGGTTTCGACGATCATGCTATTTCACCATCAATAACTGGTTAGATTTTGGTGAGTGCACTTCTTCAGGCGTCACACTGGCCGAAATCGTGGTTTGGGCGCAGTCTGGGACTATGCGATAACGGCCACGTACACCTCTGGCGCCAGTGATGTGGACATGCGAGAACAGTACACCTTCGGGCGGATGGTAGAGATCTGTCACAATCTGCAGAGGTTTAAAATGGTCCCCTTCCAGGGTATCCGTTCGAAGCGGCGCATCCTAAGCCGCGGGCACGAACCTCGCACGGAGCCATTCTTCCAAAACGACCAGGCTAAAGAGAACCTTGTGGTGGTCGCTGGCGCCGGAGCGGTGCTGCTCAAGGAGCCCGCGGACCGCGGCGGGCCACAAATAATCGAATATGTGCGACCGGGGATCGAGCAACATTCCTTCCATTTTCTGCGATTGCGCGCCGCGGAACCATTCATCCACGACGTTCATAGCAAAGCCGCGCTTTTTGCGCCGTAGAATCGTGGTAGGCAGGAAGGCTTTGCAGACTTCGCGGTGCAGCCATTTGCCCGCACTATTGCGCACCTTGAAGCTTGCGGGAAGTCTTTCCGCGTATTCGACCACTTCCTTATCCAGATAGGGCACGCGCACTTCGAGGCTGTGGGCCATTGAGAGCTTGTCGGCGTACATCAGAAGCTCATCCGGCAGGGTCGAGCGCATCTCGATGAACTGAAGGCCACCGAGCTCGTCGGTTTTGTCCATCAGATCTGAGAATTCCTTCCAGGAGGTCAGAATTTCGTCCCCGGGCGCGAACGGCAACACGTCCGATTTGAAAAGGCCATCGATCTGATCGCCGGGCAAAAGCGAAAGGACCTGCTGATATCTTCGCAAGCGACCCGGCGTGTCCAGCGAGCGCACGCCTCGCTTCAAGGTTTCATTCCTCGGCAGCGCCTCGACCACGGAAGAGATCGGTCCTCGCACCCATTCGGGCAAGCCTCCCCAGAGCTGGCCGTAGTGAGTTCCTAGATGGCGGCGATATCCGCCGAATAGCTCGTCGGGACCTTGACCGATGAGCGCGACCTTGACATCTCGCCGCGCCCTTTCGCAAACGAAAAACATTGGCAAAACCGAAGGCGTCGCCACCGGTTCTTCCATGAACTCAACGACGCGCGGGAGCGAATCCTCGAACGTCCGCCGGTCGAGCAAGACCTCCGTATGGTTGGAGGCGAAGACGGCGGCCGTTTGCGCCGCGTTCGCGAGTTCGTCGTCGGCGAATACTTTGCCGTAGCCAACCGTGAAGGTGCGCCAAGAATTCCCGTAGAGATTCATAAGCGCCAGGAGCAGCGCGGAATCCACGCCCCCGCTCAGCAGCAGCCCAAGCGGCACGTCGCTGAGCAGGTGACGCTTGATAGCGCGCTTGTAAATTTCAAGCAGCTCGTCCCGGGCTTGGCCCTCGGATTTCGCGGGAGAAAATGGCTCGGGGCTGTAACGGTACCAGCGCCGCAGACTGTACCCGCCGCCTTGGAAAACTAGCATGGTTCCCGCCGCGAGCTTCCGGATGCTCTTGAAAACCGTGTAGGGCGAAGGAGTAAAACGATACCGAAGGAAAAGATTCATGGCCGTGGGATCGGGCTCGGGACTCTCCTCCGCCGCAGCCAAGATGCTTCGAATCTCCGAACCGAACGATACCTTGCCGCCTTCTATTTTGTAATAGATGGGCTTGATGCCGAACGGATCCCGCGCGATCACCAGCCGACGCTTCTGTTCGTCCCAGATCGCCAGGCCAAACATTCCGTTCAGGCGATTGAGGACCTCATCGCCCCACTGCTTATAGCCGAGGATAATCACTTCCGTGTCGCAGCGGGTTCGGAAGACATGGCCGAAACCCTCGAGTTCGCGCCGCAGCTCAGGGAAGTTGTAGATTTCGCCATTGAAGACCACGCGGATCGATTCCTGGGCATCTGACATTGGCTGGTGGCCGCCCTCGAGATCGATAATCGATAGGCGGCGGAAGCCCAGTCCAAGCGGCCCGCTGACGTAGTAGCCCTCGTCGTCGGGACCGCGATGAACGATGCTGCGTGCCATCTTTTCTATCTCGCGACGCGAGACCGGAGCTTGCCGTTCGTAGCTAAATTGTCCGCAAATTCCGCACATTGGTTAGGCCTTTGCGCCGCAAGAACTTGCAGGCTTACCGCTTTGAAGCAGAAGACAACACAGGCTGCGAAACAGCTGCGCCTGCGCCCATCGATGCATGGGAACGTTGTCCCAGCCGAGCAACAATTGGCGTGTTCGGAAGGAGCCATCGGGTTTGTGCCAAACAGTCAGGAGTTCATTCAGCACGCCATCTACAAGCCTGTCCAGTTTTTCGAAGCGGCCCCTGAGCAAGATGCTGATATTGATGCACTCAGCGTAGTCGTACAACTCCCGACGATAAACAATGAGCCGCGGAGGCCGTGAAAAGGGCTTCGGCAGGCCGTGTTCATCGAACAGATTGCGGACGTAATGATCGATTCCGCGCTCGATTGCCTTGGTGCAGTCGCCGTTACCGGTCAGCGCCTCGATTTTGACAAGGGCCTTCAGCACAAAACAGGTATGAAAGTGATCGACGAAGTGCCTCTTTCCGTCGTTCGCATAATGCCAGGAGCCGTCCGGATTTTGGGATTCAAGCACAAAATAGAGATTTCTATCGGCGGCTTTTCGATAGCTATCCTCTGAGAAATCCATCGCCGCCTGCGTCAGCAGAAACGCCCGATAAGCATTCGCATTGATAACGCCTACCGATTGCTCGGGGATTGGAGTGTAGGAACATGCAGATGCCCGCTTTGAAGTAGCGAAATCCTTATAATCGCGCAACCCATGCTCGGCGATAGATCGCATTATTTGCAGCCACCGATCGTTGTTGTCGATTCTATGAACTTCCCTGAATGCCTCGTACACGTAAGGCACCGTGGTGATAAGCGGCGTTCCTTCCCGGATCGTGCCGCGAAGAGTTTCCCAGTTGAATGGGTAACCCCAGCAGTACTGCTCGTAACCGGAGCATCGAGTTTCCTCAAGTTCTTGCAAGAAATGAAGCGCTCGACGATAGTGCGCCTCGTCATTCAAATAGGTCGCTAAGAGCGCGAAGCCCATCGCGTAATGCGCGTCCGCGATAGGGAATCTTTGGCGTTTCCAGAAAAGCCTTCGCGCCGCCGGTATAAAGGCCTCACAGAAAATGATTGGAGCCACTGCCACTGTCCCGAGAAACGGATTGCGATAGTAGAGCGCCTTGGCGTTCCGGCACAGGTCACCTGCGTAAAGCGTCTGAAAATCGTAAGAGGTCTCTCCGTAGCTGTCGAGCCAGGAGATGAAACGGTGTACAGCCGCCAGGACTTCTCCAAACGGCAAAACGTCCGTATCGGCGTTCGAATACACATTGATTTCGGCTGCTACGGGCGAGGTCACGTCAAGTCCTTTGGCTTCGAAGAAATTTGGGGCTGACTCTAGCTTACTTTGCGGCACTTGTTCGAGCGGGATTTGGTTCAGTGGGCAGAAGCTCAAAATTGTTGATCTTTTTGAGCCTGCGCAGAGATGAGATGATGGTTTTCAGTTTCCACATCTGCTCGGTGCGATGAAAGCGCATGAGTTTCGGTGAGACCGGTCGGTCCGCGC
>Ga0070717_10001221_pt1 | contig 17450 bp, 11 predicted proteins | sample LARL113metaG_FD_71366 | JGI IMG/M metagenome (GOLD analysis project Ga0070717, IMG submission 71366) | Corn, switchgrass and miscanthus rhizosphere microbial communities from Kellogg Biological Station, Michigan, USA - LAR L11-3 metaG | ecosystem: Host-associated > Plants > Roots > Rhizosphere ... | reverse complement strand
GGCCGTCGACATGTACGTTCAGGCGAACGTCTTCAGCGGAGCACAGCGGGTAGGCGGGGGCGGCGTCAAACTGGCAGCGATGCGAGCGGCCTGGCTCGAGGGGTTTGCGAGGCAGGGAAAGTGCAGGAAGGGTTAGGGTAAACGCGGCGCTTTTTAGCTATTGGGCTGTAACTCGCGACTGAATACTAGGTTTCACTCCCACCGCCAGCTTTTGGCGAATGCGGCCCACTTCGGCGTCGCGGGTAGCTAGACTAGATTAGTACCACATGTCGTCGCATTCCGCCAACTGCATGCAGACCTTCGGCGGCTTTGCGGCGGCGCGCGAATACGACATCGAGCGCAAATGACGCGAGGCGCGGCTTTATCAGATCGCGCCGATCTCGACCAGCACGTGCTCGGCATGCCGCGCAGCTATTAAGGTGGTTGGTCCAGCGGAGCCAAGAGTTCTCTAATCGCGTTCATACCGATCCGCGTGCTCCGCAGCCCGTTGCTGAGCACGAACGCCCCATGCGTGGCGGCGGCGCCGGATCCTTGCCAGCTGGTGAACCCCATCCATGACGTGAAGCCGCGCACGCCGCCGTTTTTGCTCAACACGACGGCGGATCCACTCGGACTCTGGACTGGGATGTGAAACCACCCGTAGCTTGTCCGGGGCGCTCGTCCAGCCGTTGAGCAGGACGGCACCTGGAACGTCTCGGTTTGCTGATAGGCGAGTGCGCGATCCGTCACCCCGCCCGGGAGGCGTCCCATGTTGTATAGAAGGTAGCGCAGCATGTCGGCGCCAGTGCTGAAGATGCCGCCCGAACCATAGCCGGGGGGATGGGATGGCCGATAGGGATCCCGCGCTGGAAGCGGCTCAAGGCGCCGATTGTAGCCGATCGGCTGGCGCGGCTTGCCCGGACTAAAAACGCTCGTGTCCCATGCGTCGAACCTGGAACAGAATTGCTTGAGGCGTTGGTCGTATTCGGTGACGAAGGCTTCGTTATCCAGGCTGTTGAGGCGCAGGGAGGCCATGCTTAGGAGATCCCAACCGATATTCGAATAGGCATAGCAGGCGCCTTGCTCATAGGGCGGTACGAAATGCGCCATGTAATCGAACAGGTTCCTCAAGCTCCTCTCCATGTCGGGCGGGTAGACGCCTCCCTTATTGTCCTGCGCCAAGCCCGGCTCATAGATAGCGAGATTCCGGAGCTGGAGATCGGCCACCCCCCTCGACATTGTCATTCGGCGGCCGAGCCATGTGCCCAGGCTACCCTCGTAGGGGCCGTGCAGCATGTAGTGAATGCCGGACGTGAATACTTTCGACGTCGATCCGATCGCGAAGGGCGTTCGCGCGTCGAGAACCAACTTGTCGCCGAACGGATTGACCAGGGTATCCCGACCGGCAAAGAGCAGTTGCCCGCTTGAACCGCTATCCGGTGTCACGACGCCGACAACGATTGCCGCCCTGGCGTCGCGCTCGTTGAGCGCTCGGCGGCAGAGCCTATCGATCCGGTTCTGAATCGTGCGGATCGGCTCGCCGTTCACGGCGCCCGCGCGGGCGCAGACCATCGCGCTTGCCGCGAGACTCGTGCAGCCTTGCAGGAACGTGCGTCGCGTCAGCATCTTCGGCTCCAAGTACCCTATCGGAGCGGGCCCTGGTCATTCCCGCCCGATTTCGCTATGCAACGTGAGGGCGAGCAATCATCCCGTTCGATCATCATCATGAAAATTGGACGACCGAGGCAATCGCGCGCGATGCGCGCCCCGCTTCCGACACCCGGTCGGATGCCGGAAGGCAGTTTTTCACCGACGAGTTCCTCCCATAGCGACAAGATCGTCGGCTCGGGGCGCTTACGCGATCCGCCTTGCGTGATTTGTGCTTTGGGATAGTATCGGGGCGCGTCTAGGGCACCTTGATCCCTAGATGTTCGCATTAGACTCTCCTTGAAAGCCCCGGCACGCGCCGGGGCTTTCTTTGCCTCTCTGTGCATCGACGGGCACCGAACCGGCAGCAAGCACCTGCGTTGGTAAAAATGGTCACGGTGCCGTTCTGGGGCTGTTGGCGTTATGGCAAGTCCCGGCGCCTGGGCTTGCGCAACAGGGTGTAGTGTACGCGCACGCGCGCCCCACATACCAGCTCAGCAGTCGCGGTCGATCCACGCGATTTCAGGAGTGAGTGCCATGGTTCGCCACGCGGCTCGTGTTGGCTTCGTGTTCACGATTCTTTTCCTGGCGGGCATCACTGCGTTCGCACAAGCGCCGCAGCGGCAGCTCAGCGTCGGCCCCAACGCAGGCGACGAGGAAGCTGTCGTTAAGCAAGTAGTCGACAGGATCATGCAACCGTACCTCAGCCAGAACTATATTCCGGGAGCCATCGTGGGAGTGTCGCTGCATGGGCGTCGCTACTTCTTCAGCTACGGACAGGCGACCGACGCGGGTGCGCTGTTCACCGCCGACACGCTGGTTGAAATTGGCTCGTGCACCAAGGTCTTCACCACGACGCTGTTCGCGCTCGCGGTCAATCGCAATCAGATCGACCCGAACGCATCTGTCCAAAGGTACATGCCTGCCGGTTATGCGTTGCGGCCGCGAGCGCGGCCAATGACTCCGCTTGAATTGGCGGACTTCACCTCGGGCTTGCCTGACGATCCACCCAACCTGCCGCGCCGTCTGGAGATGCGAAGCATCGAACACTACACCACCGACGACTTCCTGAGATGGGTTTCCCACTGGACGCCTGCCACCCGCTTGCCGGCGCCCTATCGGTACTCGAATGCCGGTATCGGCTTGCTAGGCTACCTGGTCATGACGGCGACCGGCACGCCCTGGGATAACCAACTCAATGATGAGATTCTGCAGCCACTGAGCATGCATAACACGACGCTGCGTCCCTCTCGGGAGCAAATGAACCACATGGCCCAGGGACATCGCAGGAACGGCCATGATGCTCCTCGTTGGCCGGTCTTTGCTTGGTACGCCGCCGGTGGCCTGCGTTCGACCGCCCGCGACATGCTGAGCTTCGGCGAGGCCAACCTTGGGCACAAGGAAGTGAACGGCAAGCCAATTTCCGATGAACTGATCGCGGCCATGCAGCTCGCCCAGAAGCCGATTTACATCATGCCCAATGGATTCGACGAGCAGGCCATGGCCTGGGTCAACAATATGGGGCACGGGAATCCCAACCTGCATCCCGTAATCGTGAAAAATGGCGGAACGGCAGGCTTTGGCACGGTCATCATCATCAATCCGAGCAAGGACCTCGCGCTGTTTATTGCGGTGAACCAGGCTCGCCCCAATCCCTCCGGTAGAGGTATCGAGATCGTGCGGCATATTAGGCATATTCCGTAGAGCCCATTCTTACAGAAAATCCGTAGATCCCTCGATTTGCACGACGACGGCCGCCTGAGCCGAACCGGTCATTGAGGCACTTGCTTATGGCCGATAAATCCAACCATTTCCCGCGTTTCAGTCGATCCCCCTTTCCATGATTGCCGCTAAATTGTAGTCTCGAGGTGTCCCTAGATATCAGAATGTTCGCGGCTTCGACCGACCTAAGCACTGGTGCATCGGCCATCTAGAACGATTGGAGTCCGACAATGAACGATGACTTGGAGAACAAACGAAAAGAGCTCAACCGCATAACAAAGGAATTGAACGACAGCCGGCTGTCGAGGCGCGGCCTCCTGAATCGCCTCAAAGGTCTGGGTGTCGCCTTTGGAGCGGCCTTCATGCTGGGCATGAAAGAGTCGGACGCGCACAACGCCCCCGAGGCAACCGCGAGGCTTAAGTCCACAAACACCGCACTGAACAATATCATCGAAGAGGAACCCGAGGCACGTCCGGCCGACAAAGTCGAGGGTGCGCCGGGGGCCGAGGATCGCCCGATCCAGACTGCTTATTATCACCGTGTATACAGGCGCATTTACAGGCGTATCTACAACCGCTGGTGAATTGTCCGGCGTTTCGCCGTGGAAAATGCGAAATATTGACAGCGACCTGGTGCATGTCGCGATTCCAACGGAACAGGACATGCTCTAGTTGGCCTTGAGGAACACGGAAGGCCGCCATGTCGGTTGTAGCCGAGGCGCCCGTATTTGCCTTCGTGCTGGTCAAGCTCGCTTCCCGCTGCAACATCAATTGCACGTACTGCTATTGGTTTCGCGACCCTGAGGTCTACAGCAAGCCGCCCGTGCTGACGTTGGAGGCCGAGGATCAATTCTGCGCCAGGCTCGAAGAGCACATCCGCAAATTCAGACTGGATCAATTCCTGTTGGTCTTTCACGGCGGAGAGCCGCTGCTTTTTCCCAAGTATCGCTTCATCGATCTTCAGAACAAACTGCGGGAGATCGAGAGCCGGACGCGCTGTCGTATCCAGCGCGGCGTGACCACCAACGCGATCCTCATCGACGAGGACTGGGCCAACCTGTTCAAGGCTCATGACGTGAATGTCACCGTCAGTCTGGACGGGCCACCGGACATCAATGATAAGCATCGGGTGGATTTCAAGGGGCGTGGCACGCTCGCGGCTACTTTGCGCGGAATCGACTGCCTGAGAGCGACCGGAATCGAACCAGGTCTGATCTCGGTCTGCAACCCGAGCACCGACCCGCAGCGCGTCCTGGCGTACATCGTCGAAGAACTCGGGATCAAACAATTCGACATCCTTCCGCCAGACGCAACGCACAGCGATAATCCTCCGCCGATTGCCGACTATTTCATCAAGCTGTTCGATGTCTGGCTCGACCAATATGCTGACCAGGGAGTTCGTATCAGTACTTTAGATGCGATGATCAGAAGTTTGACCGGACATCTGTCCGTTTCGGACACGATCGGTCTCGGACCGATCGACACCGTGACGCTTATGACGGACGGCTCGCTGGAGGCGCTCGACGTGCTGAGGATCGCGAGCGTTGGTTTCACGGCGTCGAATGCGAACGTTCGCGAAACCGCGCTCCAAGACGTTCAGAACGATCCTGTCTGGCGGGAAGCATTCTATGCCAGCATGAATCTCTCCGAGGTGTGCCAGAAGTGCGAATTCCTTGATTCATGCGGGGGCGGTCACCTCGCACAGCGGTGGTCGCCTCAGCGGAGATTCGACAACCCCAGCGTCTACTGCGAGAGCTGGAAACGCATCTTCGGACATATTTGGGAGCGAATTGCTCCGACGTTGGTCCTTGAATACGAGGCATCCACGCTACATCAGCCACGACAAGGCATACCGCCGTTGTCGTAATGCACTGGGAGGAAATGATGGTTCAACTCTCTCGCCGAACAGTGCTTCTCGCGGGCGCCGCCTGGGCGGTCACAGGGTTAGGCCCAAGCAACGTCCTTGCGCAGGACAGCGCACGGCCATCGCTTCCAATTCCTGCTGAGCTCAGAGCCGACGCCGGCGGGACGATCAGGCTCGACGCCCGACCTGGCTCGATGCGGTTTGTGGGCGACCGCGCGACGGCCACCTACGGCATCAACGGGCCCTATCTCGGGCCGGCGGTACGCGTGCGGCGTGGCGAGAAGGTGGTCGCGCAAGTCAGCAACAACGTCCCTGAAACCATCACCATGCATTGGCATGGGTTGATCATCCCGGGAGCAGCCGATGGCGGACCGCATCAGGTCATCCCGCCGGGAAAGCAGTGGCAGACCGAGTTGGCGGTTGATCAACCGGCCGCGACGCTCTGGTTCCATCCTCATTCCTATCCAGCAACCGCCCAGGAAGTTATCAGGGGCCTGGCGGGCTTGTTGATCATCGACGATGAGGAATCCGGTCGTTTGCCACTGCCGTCCCGGTGGGGCGTCGACGACATTCCGCTGATCATTCAGGACCGCCGTTTCACACCCGACGGACAGTTCTTTGACCGCATGAATTACATAGCGGTGGTGAACGGCTACGTCGGTGACACCGCGCTGGTGAACGGCGCGCGTTATCCGCAGGCCCGCACGGCGCGCGGCTGGATCAGGCTACGGATTCTCAACGGCTCGAACGCCCGCAGCTACACACTCGCGGCGTCGGACGGCCGCTCGCTGTACGTCATTGGGTCGGACGGCGGCTTGCTCGCGAGCCCGGTCGAGCTCAAACAGCTGCTTATCCATGTCGGCGAGCGTTTCGAGGTGCTCGTCGACGGCCGCGACGGCCGCGCCTTTGACGTTGTGACTCTGCCGGTCGCGCAGGACATCATGCGGCTGCCGCCCTTTGACGGCCCGCTGCCGCTGGTCACGATCAGGCCGGAGGGTGCGGATGGGACGGGGCAGCTCCCCTCATCGCTTGCCGTATTACCGGCCTTGCCCCAGCAGCTTCCGCCGATGAGTCAGGAGCTGGTGATGAACATGTTCCGCGATCAGCAAGGCATGATGCCGCTCAAAACGGCGGGTCTGATGGCGATGGTCAAAAGCGGGAAGACCGATCCGGCGGTCGTCGCGCGCGTGGTCAACCTCATTGTGAACGATCCGGTGCTGTCGCAAACGGAACAGCTTTCCGCGAGCGGCGTGAACGGAAAGCCGTTCTCGATTGAGAGAATGGATTTTGCGGCTGCCCGCAGCCAGGATCTACGCTGGCGGATCTCGGAAGGGACCGACCTGATGTTACACCCCGTGCACATCCACGGCTGTCAGTTCCGCATCATCTCGCGGGATGGCAAGCCGCCGGAAGCCGAGCGCGCCGGCTGGAAGGACGTCGCCCCGATCTCGGCCGGCGGTGTAACCGAGATCCTGGTGCGGTTCCCGCATCCGGCGAACCGAGACACCCCGTATATGGCGCACTGTCACATTCTGGAGCACGAGGATTCCGGCATGATGGCCCAGTTCACCGTGTGATGAGAAGCTGATGCCCAGCGTTCTCGGCCTGTGGGGCGACAGTCTCGACCATCTCGTCCATTTGCTGGTCGCATTCGTCCTTGCGTTGCCGATCGGATGGCATCGGGCGCGCGAGGAACAAAGCGCGGGCTTACGCACCTTCCCCCTTGTCGCCATTGCCAGCTGCGGCCTGGTGCAGACCGCGATTTCCTTGTTCGGGGCCAATGCTACCGTGAACGCAAATATCATGCAGGGCGTGGTCACCGGCATCGGTTTCATCGGTGCGGGCGCAATCATCAGACAAGGTGACTTCACCACGGGTCACGCGACCGCGGCCAGCATTTGGACAGTCGGCATCATGGGTGCTGCGGTCGGCTATGGCTACTACGACATCGGAATCATTCTGACTGTGGCCAACCTCGCTGTCCTCATGCTGCGAATGCGGTCCTGGGGAGGTTGGTCACCGCCAGACCAACCCGCTAACGCTGCTCGCAACCGGCGACGAGGCGATCGAATGAGGAGGCGCGAATTCATCACGCTGCTCGGCGGGGCGGCGGCCGCGTGGAGGCGCTCTGGTTCTCCGGCCGCCGTCACCCGTGCTGCGGTGTCGTGAGAAACGACTGCTGCGACGTGTCGGCACCGAGGACGACGGTACTCAAGCCGTCGGCTGCGCCGCTGCCTCCGCCAAAGCTCGCCATCGCTTGCACGAGTTGGCCGACCTGACCTGAATTACCAGCGGCTGCGGTCGATGCGGTCGGCGGATCGACGGCGAAGGCGCCAAGCTGCCAATTCAATCCGACCGTACCCAAGAGGGCGGCTCCCGTGATCTGATTGTTAGCGATGTTGTAGACCTCGAATGCGCCGGTGTTGACGTTGCGCAAGACCATGTCGGAGCTGCCGGCGCCGTTGAGCGGAGCGAAGCCCGCGACCTGCCAGTCCAAACCGACGATACCCAGGAAGGCCGCACCGGTGATCTGATTGTTGGCGATGTCGTAAACTTCGAATGCACCGGTGACCGCATCACGCAAGAGCATGTCGGTTTCGCCGGGGTTGCTGCTGAAGTTGCCGAAGCCCGCAACCTGCCAATTGAGCCCGACCGTACCCAGATTGGCGGTTGCGCTGACGCTGTTGTTGCTGATGTCATAGACCTGAAATGCACCGGTGCCGGTGTTGCGCAACAGCATGTCGGTTTCGCCGGGGTTGCTGCTGAAGTCGGCTAAGCCCGCAACTTGCCAATCAATCCCGACCGTACCCAGATTGGTGGTCGAGGTAACGGTGTTGTTGCTGATGTCGTAGACCTGGAATGCACCGGTGCCGGTGTTGCACAACAGCATGTCGGTTTCGCCGGGATTGCTGCTGAAGTTGCCAAAGCCCGCCACCTGCCAATCGATCCCGACCGTCCCCAGATTGGCGGTTGAGGTAACGGTGTTGTTGCTGATGTCGTAGACCTGAAATGCACCGGTGCCCGTGTTGCGCAACAGCATGTCGGTTTCGCCGGGATTGCTGCTGAAGTTGCCGAAGCCCGCAACCTGCCAATTGAGCCCGACCGCACCCAGACTTGCGGCTGAGGCAATGCTGTTGTCGATGATGTTGTAGACCTCGAATGCACCGCTGGCGGTGTTGTGCAACAACATATCGGTCGTGTCGCTGCCGTGGAAGCCGCCGAGCGTGACAAACACCCAAGTGGTCCCGACCTGGCCCAGGGAGTAGGCCGCCAAGATCGCGTTGTTGCCGATGTTATAAATCTCATAGAGGCCGTAGGAACCATTGCGCAGGATCATGTCGGCCGTCGTGCCGGCGGGCGGCGGTGGATTGGGGCCCGGCGGATTGAGCGCGATGAGCGAGCCGCCGTTGCCATCGGGCGTAACCACGAAGCTGTCAGTGGACGGTAGCCCCGGCAGGGCGATGGCGGCGACCTGGGCATTGTTGCTGAAGACCAGGAGCAACGTCCCTGTGTATGCGATCGTGAATTGCGCAGGGTTGAGGTCGATGAAGTCGAGCTCGTCGCCAAAGTGGAAATCGGTGACTGTGATGCCGTTGAGATGTACGGTCGTATCCTGGATTTCGTTGATGCCGAACCCGGCCGTGATGACATCCGCTCCGCCCCCGGGTTGGATCAGGTTGTTGTAGACGCTGCCCTGTATCACTTCGCTCAGGCTCGTTCCCTGGATCAGGTACTGCTGGTTGGGGTCGAGCCGATAGATGGTGATGCTCTGCGGATTGGTCGCAGTCCAGTATGTTGCACTGTGAATGCCGATCGTCTCTTTCCCATTGACGAAGTTGACGTTGTCGTAAACCGTGATGCTCCCGCCCGGGCCGCCGATGCCCAATACCGTTGTCGTGTGGCCGGAAATGTCCAATGGACTGGACTGTTTGAACCATTGCATTCGCACCACATCGCCTGGCTGGACCAATGGGGACCAGTTCTGCAGCGACGAGCCCGTGTAGACGATGCGCCAGAAACCGCCCGAGACGTTCAGCGATGGATCATACAGTTGGTTCGGCTCCGGCATGGCCGCGCCCGCGGCAGCCCCCACGTCGTCGGCAATCCAGTCGCAAAGATTGGTGTTCGGAATATTGGGAAAGATCGTATTCCAGCTCTGGGCCGAGGTGATGATATCGGCAGTCGTAGGGTGGCCAGGCTGCGCGCCGGAGGCTTGCACGAGCGCTGCCACCTGCGGGTCGACCGTCCACACGTCGTAGGTGACGAACTCGGCGCTGGTGCCCATGCCCGACCGCGTGACCTGAAGTCTGATCTGCGCCGGGAAGGCGATGTTGTCGCCGACGAAAAGCTCGACGGTATCACCCGGCTGGACCGTATAGTCTTGCGTGATTGGGCTCCCATTGACGTACCAGGCGGGGTTGGTGCCTTTGGCCGGCGGGTTCACCCAGAACTTCTGGTCCGTGGGGGTGCTCTCCGACTCCGTGGGCAGCATCAGCGTGATGCCGTACGGGGTCGGCGTCGTGGTGCCGAACGACTGCGAGAGAATGCTCTGCAGCGGGACCTTCGTACCCGCCGTCGCGACCACCGGCACGGCCATGGACGCTTCCAGATAGGTCGGGCCTTGGGGCGTGTAGGTGATCAGCGTTCCGCCGGCGCCATCGCTACCAATCGTGAAATCATTCGTCAGGGGCAGATGCGTCGGAGTGAAAGTCACCGGATCGATCGTTTCCACGTTGAGCTGCGCGACCGGGATGCCGCCGGAGAAGAGTCTGAGCACGCCCGTGGATCGATCGACGCTATACGATTGCGCCTGCACAGCGGTCAGGTCGATCCGGTCACCGGCGTAAGGGGTGAATCCGAGCGTCCCCTGAAATGCGGAGGCGTTCGCGATGGTCACCTTCCCGGTGCCGTCGGCGAAATAGACATGCTGGCCCGGGGAGACTGCGCCCTCGACCGAAAGCTGCCCGCCGCGGTCGAGCGCCACGATGCCGCTGCCGCCAAAATCGGCGACACTCGCGGCGATATCGGCGGAGCCTTCAATTTCGATCACCCCGGCGGTCGTGATCTGGGCGCCCTGGAAGTGCAGCGCGCTCTCCTGGCTGACCAGGACGAAGGTGCCGCCCAAGCTATTCGTGAAAATGAAGTTGCCGTTGGTCCCGGCATCGATGGTAAACGTACCGCGGACGGGCTCGACAAAGATCTGGCCTTCGTAGCTCGTCGTGCCCGAGCTGAGCAAAGTGGCGGTCATGGGGTTGGATGGGTTACCACCCGTCACCGTCAGGGATTGTTCAACGACTGTCGGACCAGGAGTGACGAGCGGCTCGAAGGTCGCCGAGTTCGCCACCAGCGTGACGATCGAGCTGCTGCTCGAGCCACCCAATGTGATCTGCTCGCCGCCGATCGTTTGCCCGTCGATCTCGGGCATTCCCGAAGGGATAATGACGGTGTCGCCAACGCTCGGGACCGTGCCGGATGTCCAGTTGGCAGTGTCAAACCACTGGCCTACCCTGCCCGCAATCCAGGTCTGAGTGGTGGCCATCCCTGCCCTCGCCGAGTGGCCCGGATCCCCAACGCCAATTTACCACTCCGCACGTGACGCCACCAGAAGTGAGGGTTCCTGTAACGGAGGCGTGATCGCCGCTGTTGCAAAACGCAATATTATCTCGCCCTTCCGAACGTGCACTAAACTCACATACGGCCACGGTGAGATGTGGTAGGTTTCCCCGGGACGTAGCAAATCTTTGATCGTGCTGTCGGGACCAGCTGATGGTCGCCGGAACGCATTACCTTCTGCCAAACGTTGGCATGATCGCCAAAGATGGCGACGGTTACCGGCGCGACCGCCAAGCCGGATTTGAACGACGTGAAATACGACGCGTTCCTCGCCAACGACCGCACGCTCGGCGATCCCGAAGTGGTCAAGGTCGAGCCCGGCGGACGCGTGCTGCTGCGCATCATCAACAGCTCCTCGATGAGCGCGTTTCATGTCGATCTTGGGCCGCTCGACGGCGAGCTGACCGCGGTCGATGGATTCGCTGTCGCACCCGTGGTCGCCAGGCGCTTCCCGATCGCGGTGGCGCAGCGGCTGGATATCCGGCTCACCATTCCCCGCGCGCCGGCGGCGTATCCAGTGCTGGCGGTGCTCGAAGGTGAGAGCAGGCAGACCGGCGTCATCCTGCAGGCCGGGGGTGCGCCGATCGCGCGCATTTCCGACACCGCCGGCATGGCTTCGCCCGCGCTCACGCTCGATCTCGAGAACCGGCTGCGCGCGGCCAAACCGCTCAAGCCGCGCAAGGCAGACCGCACCCACACGCTCAACCTCACCGGCCAGATGGCGGGCTACATCTGGTCGATCAACGATGTCGTCTGGAACAAGGACGTTCCGCCGCTACCGATCGCCAAGGGCGAACGCGTCGAGCTCATCTTCGCCAACAAGACGCCGATGCCGCATCCGATTCACTTGCACGGACACGAATTTCAGGTCGTCGAAATCGACGGCAAGCGCTTTGCCGGCGCGGTGCGCGACACCGTGCTCGTGCCGCCCGGCCGCCGGGTCGTCGTCGCCTTCGACGCCAATAACCCCGGGCTTTGGGCAATCCATTGCCACCTGCTGTACCACCTTGACGCCGGGATGTTCACGACCTTGGGCTACGTCTGACGGGGCGAAGCCCCCTCTGCAACCAGGGAGGCACGCGAGAATCCAATTTCACGTCACGCTGCCCTTCCGCTCTGCAGCGCGGCCTCCAGCCCCGGAGCCCTCGACAGCGCTGCTTTGGTCTCGGCGATAAGTCGGCGCATGATGTCGCCGACCGAGAGGACTTCATTGATGCCTCCCGCGGTCTGGCCTGCCGTGAGCAGACACTCGTGTGGACGGCCTGCCTGGGTCGTGGAGACGATCTGATCCCGCAGGCGAGCGCGATCGCGACGCGCCGCCTCGCGCTTGGCACTCCACTCATCCACAAAAGCCGTGCGGAGAGAGCGCAGGACCGTATGGAAACCAGCCGTGCCCGGAAGAGGGCTGATGTCGTTGAGAACGTCGACCTTGATCGCATCCTCCGACTTGGCTGCGGTTATCGCCTGCTTCCACTCATTGGGGGCGGGAGCTTCCGTCGAGGCGATGAACCGCGTGCCGAGATTGACCCCGACCGCGCCCAGCATTAACGCCGCCGCGATGCCGCGCCCGTCGAAGATGCCCCCGGCGGCGACGACAGGGATGGGCGACACCGCATCGACGACCTGCGGCACGAGTGTCATCGTGCTGATCTCGCCGCAATAGCCGCCCGCCTCGCCGCCCTGCGCGATGATGACGTCAACGCCTCGGTCAGCCGCTTGGATCGCTTGCGCCACCGTCGTGACCTGCAGCATCACGAGCGACCCGACATCGTGGGCCTGCCGCACCAGATCCCCCGGATCGCCGAGCGCGAAGGAGACCACGGCCGGGCGTGCCTCGAGCGTGTAGCGAAACGCCTCGGCGTCCAATGTTTGCGGAATGTGGTTGATCGCAAAAGGCCGGCTTGTCAGCTTCCTCACCATGTCGATGTCGCGCTTGATGGCGGCGGTGGTTCGGAACAGCGACCCCACGCCCCCCAGGCCGCCTTCGTTCGACACCGCAGCCGCGAGCTCCGCCGACGTGCACGTGCCCATGGGCGCCAAGATGATCGGCACTTCGATGCCGAACAGGTCGCAGAGAGGCGTCGTCAGCATTTGCGGTCTCCAAGCGGCAACGAGCGCCGAGGGCGGCGTAACCGTCCCTCAGGTCTTCAGTCCAACATGCGCGTCGCCGGCGAGAGCTGGGGCGGTGCGCATCAGCTCCGCGGGCGATTGCGGATCATAAAGGTGTCGTAGCTGTATTCGGCGATCTGCCACCAGAGATATTCGTCGTTGCGAAACGCCGCGATCGAGTCCCAGACTTTCTTGTAATCCTCGTTGACCGCCGACGTCTCGGCGTTGACCTCGTTCGACGCCTTCAAACAGGCTTCCATGATCGACGGCGAGTACGCACGCAATTGCGTGCCGGCGGCGATCAGACGCTTTATGGCCTGAGGGTTGCGGGCATCGTATCGCGCCTGCATTTCAACGTTGGCATAGCCCGCGGCGGCGGCAACGAGCGCCTGGTAGGCTTTGGGCAACTCGTTCCATTTGGCCAGGTTGATCAGGAGGTGCAGCGTGGTGCCTCCTTCCCACCAGCCGGGGTAATAGTAGAACTTCACAACTTTATAGAAGCCGAGCTTCTCGTCGTCGTAAGGCCCGACCCATTCGGCAGCGTCGATCGTGCCCCTCTCGAGCGCCGGATAGATGTCGCCGCCAGCGATCTGCTGCGGGACCACGCCGAGCTTCTGCAGCGTCTTGCTGGCCCAGCCACCCATGCGAAACCGCAGCCCTTTCAGGTCTTCCGGCTCCTTGAGCTCTTTATGGGCCCAGCCGCCCATTTGGCAGCCGGTATTGCCGGCAGACAGACATTTCACGTTGAATTTGCTCCCGAACGCGTCGATCAGCTTCGTGCCGTCGCCATCGTAGAACCAGGCATTCTGCTGACGGGCGTTGAGCCCGAACGGGGTGGCGCAGAACAGCGCCCAGGTCGGATCCTTCCCGATATAGTAATAATTGGCCGTGTGGCCCATCTCGACGGTGCCGTTTTGTACGGCGTCGAGCACCTGCAGTGCGGGCACGATCTCACCGGCGGCGAAGCTCTGGATCTGGAACTTACCGTCGGTCGCGTCGGACACATATTTTGAGATTGTTTCACAACCCCCGTAGATGGTGTCCAGCGATTTTGGCCAGCTTGCCGTCAATCGCCATCTGACGGTCGGCATCGACTGGGCGATTTCGGGCTTGGCGATGGTAGCTGCGGCCGCGCCGGCTCCCGCGGCGATCAGGAATTGACGGCGTTTCATGTGTCTCCCCTTCTTGGATTGTGTGATGTCCAATGGTCGGCGATTCGACCGCGGGGCTTACGGCTCGGCATTCGCAACGATGTCGTTTGGGCCCGGTAATGACCCCTCGGCAATCCACGGCCAATATGGACCGCGCGTCCTGCGCAAGTCAAAGATATCCCTTGCCAGTCTGTCTCCTCCCACGCCCGGCCGCCACAAAGAGCTGAACGTTATTATCCACTTATTGAACGGGGTCTGTTGATTGACCAAGGCCGTGGACCAGACCCAGCCGGCCCAGCCACTCTTCCCGGATCGCGCGCTCACCAGCGCATGATCCCGAAAAGTGAGTACCGGTTTTCGGAAAAGATTACGCTCCAACGATAGGCGAGAGCGGGATGACGATTTGAAGAAAAGTCATCCCGCTCTAAAGCGTGCAGGAGCGCGTGTGCTTCATGTGTTCGAGCGTCCTCGGCACGATGACGCAGTCGTGATGACCGCCGTTGCTCGGCCAGATGCCGACCAGCTCGTCAGTCTCGGCGTCGATGAAAGCAATGCCGCTCGACAGCCGCTGGAAACCGCTGAACACGCCGACCACGTATTTGCCGTCGTAGGTCACCGCCAGCGTTTGCATGTCCGGGCCGATGCCCTGGATCTCCTTCTTGATCTTCCAGGTCTTGGTGTCGACGACCATCACGCCGCTGGCGGCCGGGGAGGGGTGCAGGATCGAAAGATAGAGCTTGGAGCCGTCCATGGAGAACACCATGTGGAACGGGTTTGGATATTTGCCCACCCACAGCGGATCCTCGATGTGGGCGATCTTCTTCCAGTTGCGCGGGTCGGGATCGCTTGAATCGAAGACCGAGCAATTGTTCTCGCGCAGATTGTTCATCATGCAGAGAAAGCGCCCGTCCGGAGAGAAGCCGATCTCGTGGCCGGGCGAGAAGATCTTGTCGAACGTCACCTCCCAATGGTCGTTGTCGATCTTCTTGACGGGATACTGGTTCGGCGCGTTCTTGTTGAACTGAAGGAAGGTCACGGGCTCGAAGTTCTTCTCGGCGTCGAGGATGAGCTGGCCGCCGCACAGTCGCACGATGGTGGACGCCCAGCGGCCGCTCGGGTGCCAGATGGTGCCGTCGGCGCCGCAGAGGCTGAGAACATCGTCGCCGGGGAGCGTGCCCTCCTCGACGAACAGTTCGCCCATGGGCACCATCTCCCATTCGATCTTCTGGCCTTTGGTGCCGAGATAGTCGTACTTGCCGGTCTTCGGGTCGGGATAGATCTTGGAGATCTTGAGCACGCCGCCCTTCTGCCAAGCCTCGGCCAGGTTGCGGACGTTGGGCACCCAGTCGTATTTGAGCGCCGCGATGACGCGCGAGGTCCGGCGGTCGAAGCAGGCCGCGATGTCCTTCTGCCCGTCGGTGACGAAATAGCGCTCTGCGGTCTTGGGATCGATGTTCACGTGCACGCCGAGACCGAGCCCCGTCGTTTCCGCCACGTTCTCCATCACCTCCATTTGCGAGCCGTCGTAGCGCACGCGATAGATGTTGAAACCTTCCCCCGGCGTCTCGATCTGGGTGGGGATGCCGTAGATCAGGGAATTCTTGCCGCCTTGCGTGCTGTTGATCCATTCGAAGCCCTTCGCCGGGTCCGCGCTCGGGAAGGCGCACAAATGATGCGAGATCGGGTTGTAGTCGCCGTAGTTCCAGTACGAGATCCAGGCGAGCGCCCGGCCGGTGTTGAGGTTCACCGCATAAGTGCCGCCGCTCATCTTGGTCGGCATCAGCAGCACCCAGTCGCCGAAGCGCCGCCCGCCCACATCCGCCTGCGGGTTGACCAATTCGCGATCGATGGGATGGCGCTGGGGTTCGGTGTAGGTTGAGCCGGCGTGCCTCGCCCCGTGATCCGGAATGCTCTGGCCGGTGAGCATGGGATAGCCGAGCGTGACCGCCTCGCCCACCACCGCGGTGCCCGCGGCCCAAGTCAAGAGACTGCGCCGATTGAGTTTCCTCGGTGCGGGTTGCGGGAGAGGCGCGGTTTGCTCAGGCGCCGGTTGCGGCGTTTGCTGTTGATCGCGGGCGGCTTTTTCCCGCAGATAATCCGAAAAATCCTCATTGTCCTGCTGCGCCACCTCCGCCTTGCGCTTGAGGTAGATCTGTTCGGCGGTGAGCGGCGTCTCGGGCTTCGCCTCGCTCTCGACCTCGAGCTTCATTTTCGGAAGATCGACGCGTTGCATCGGCTCTTTGAATTTCGTCTTGCGCCCGTCGGACATGGCCCAGCTCCTCCGCTTCCCGTGTCATGGCTGACGTTGATTGCACAATAATGTCGCGCAGCGATCAAGATCGTCTGCCGCGCGGTCGATGCATCGATACCTCAGTGCGGCGGCATGGGGATCCACACCGGCGGTTTTCCCGAAAACCTCATCCGCTTCAACACGACCTCATCGGCCACGTCGAACGGTTTCAGGTAGACGTAGTAATTATCTTTGCGCTCGAACACGTCGCCGTTCGGCCTGCTACTCGGGCTGACCAGCATCGTGCCGGAGAAGCGCACGTGCATATAGTTGGGAAGCAGTTGCGCGAAATCGCGCACGCGCGCATCGAAGCGATAGCGATAGGTCTGCTTGCCTTGGATTTTCGTGACGCCGGTTGCGCCGTCGTCGCCGGGCGTCATCGGAACTTCCTGCCACACCGTTCCGACCTGAACATAGGCGCGCATATCCGGCGTCATGACATAGATCGGCTCCTCGCCGCCGGCACTCTCGAGATACGTCGTCAATTCGTAGCGCCCGTCGCCGAGGTCGGCGACCGACTGGACGTCGCCACGAAGGCGATTGAGCGCCAGGTGCTGCAGCGCTGCGACGCGGGCGGCGCGCTCGCGCACCCGCATCGCCTGATATTTCTCGACCCCGACGTCGGCCGCGAGGACGGCGGCGAAGATCACGGCGGCGGCGATGAGGAAGGTCCTGACCCCGCCCCACAGGTCCGCGCCGAGGCGGATCGGCGCGCGCGCCGCGGCCGGCACCGTCGGCTCGGAGCGGATTTTCGCCGGGGTGACACGCCGTTGCGGCTCGGCCGCGACCTGCGGCAGATCGCTCGCCGCGAGCGTGCCCTGGCGCATCTCGTAGCTGCGCTGCGCGCGTTTGGCGAGCTTAAGATCGTGGGTGACGAGGACGAAGCCGAACGATTCCGTGCGCTGCAACCGTTCGAGCAGGTCGATGATGTCGGTCTCGCTGTCCTCATCGAGGTCGCTCGTCGGTTCGTCGGCGAGCAACAGCGGCGGCGCGTTGATGAGCGCGCGGGCGACCGCGACCCGGCGCTGCTCGCCGCCGGACATGCTGCCGGGATAGGCGTCGGCGCGGTCCGCGA
>Ga0070717_10001220_pt1 | contig 17453 bp, 17 predicted proteins | sample LARL113metaG_FD_71366 | JGI IMG/M metagenome (GOLD analysis project Ga0070717, IMG submission 71366) | Corn, switchgrass and miscanthus rhizosphere microbial communities from Kellogg Biological Station, Michigan, USA - LAR L11-3 metaG | ecosystem: Host-associated > Plants > Roots > Rhizosphere ... | reverse complement strand
TTGATGTCGAACACGAAGTGGTCGGGCGTCCGCTCGACCCAGCGCTGGGACATCGCCTCCTGCGGCAGCGCGTAGTACGTGGCGTCGACCTCGACCACGGAGAACCGGCTGGCGTAGTGGCGGAGCCGCTCCTCGGCCGATGTGGCGCCGTCGGGGTAGAAGACGCCGGCCGCCGTCATGGTCGGGTCCGTCCACGAGGCGGTGCCGGCGCGGACGACGTGGCCGTCGGCGAGCTGGATGGGCTGGGCGGCAGGGTCGTCGACGGCCTCCGCCCGCCGGCCGGCGACGTCGGCGCCGGGATCGTGCGGGTCCATATTCACTGGAGGCTAACGGAAAGGCCCCTCCCCCCCTGCGGGGGAGGTGGGTCGGCAGCGACCCGGCGGGGGGTCGCTCGGACAGACAGCTCGCTTCGACCTGAGCGGCCCCCCTCCGGCTCGTTCCTCGCCTCCTCCCCCGCGAGGGGGGAGGGGCTTTGCCCCCCTACGGGTGGCCCGTGCCCGGCAGCTTCGCCTTCGGCGGGGCGGCCGGGGCACCGAACCGGGCCTCCCATGTCGGGGCCGGGTACGTGCCCGACGCGGTCGCCAGCTCCGGCGGGTAGATCGTCTCCAGCTGGCCGTTCTGGATCTGCTCGACCAGCACGTTGTGGAACGTGTTCTGGCCCTGGGCGTCGAACTTCAGGCGGCCGTAGAACGTGTTGGCGTCCAGGCCGGCCAGCGCGTCCCGGACCTTCAGCGGGTCCAGGCTGTTCGCGTGCATGATGGCCAGCTCCAGCGCCAGGCCCGCCGCCGTCGCGTCCGCGGTCACGAAGCCCGGCTCCTTGTCCGTCAGGTACTTCTTGCGGAACGTCGCCACGTACTCCGCCGAGCTCGGCCCGTAGTCCGCCTTGAACTTGGCCTGCGGGTTCCACGGCGTGCCGGTCACCGCGAAGTCCGCGACCGGGCCCAGCGCCTGCACGAACTCGGGCTGCGCGGGGCCCACCGCGTAGCTGAACACCTTGGCGTCCAGCCCCAGGTCCTTCGCCGCCTTGTGTGCGGCCACCGCCTCCAGGAAGTGCCCCGAGTTGACGAAGATGTCCGGCCTGGCGGCCTTCGCCTGCTGGACCTGCGCGAACAGGTTGGTCGTGCCGGCCGGGTACTTCTGCAGGGAGACGATCTTGAGGCCCTTGCCGGTGGCGTAGTCCACCGTGCCCTGGGCGATGAGCAGGGACGCCGGGTCGTCGGCGGTCAGGATCGCCATGCTGGTCGGCTTCGGGCTGCCGCTCAGCTCCCAGTCGATCACGGCCGCCGGGTACAGGTCCACCGGGGCCAGGATGCCGAACAGGTAGTGGAAGCCCTGCATGAAGACCTGCCGGGCGCCCGCGTTCGAGGCCACGATCGGCATCTTGTGCTGCTCGGCGACCGCCGCCACCGCCGCCGTCGTGTTCGAGCCGTACGGCGAGAGCAGGAACTGCACCTTGCTGGTCGTCAGCATCTGCTCCGCGATCTGCGCCGACGTCTGCGGCTGGCTCTGGTCGTCCTGGTACACCAGGCGCACCTTGTGGCGCACGCCCTGGACCTCGATGCCGCCCTGGTTGTTCGTCCAGTCCGCCCAGAGGTCGTACCCCTGCCTGGTCAGCGGGCCCTCGACGTTGTAGTCACCGGTGACGGCGTTGGGGACCCCGATGAGGATGTCCGCCCCCGTCCGGGTCGGCGCCGACATCGTCGACATGCTGCAGCCGCCGCTCACGATCAGCGCGACCAGGAGCCGTACCGCCAGACGGGCACGAATGCCCACTACCCTCCCCATAAGGGCCAAATCCTAGGCCGATCGAGGGGTCAAGCGCAATGGACAGCCGCTCAGCCGGCCGGCCGCCGCAGGCCCAGGAGATCGAGCGTCAGCTCGCCCTCCCGGAGCCGGGCCATCACGTGCTCCTCCTTCGCGACGCGTGCCCGCGAGGCGTCGAGCACCTCGGTCAGTCGCTCGGACCGGACGACCACCACGCCGTCCGCGTCGGCCACGACCACGTCGCCCGGGCGCACCAGCGCGCCCCCCACCACGACCGGCTGGCCCACCCGGCCCGGCTCGTGCTTCACCGTCCGCGCGATCGAGCGGCCGCGCGCGAACACCGGGAAGCCAAGCCGGGCCAGCGGGTCCGAGTCGCGGACGCCGCCGTCGATCACCAGGCCCAGCACGCCCCGGGCCTGCGCCGCCACCGCCAGCACCTCGCCGCAGTAGCCGGCGAGGTGGGCGTGCGCGTCCACCACGAGCACGACGCCGGGCTCGGCCGCCTCCAGCGCCAGGTGGACCGCCAGGTTGTCGCCGGGCGAGCACTGGACCGGCAGCGCCGGTCCGCACACCTGGGCCCCCGGCCAGATCGGCGCGATGGCCGGGTCGAGGGCCCCCTCCGCCCCGGACGCCTCGTACAGCGTGGCCGAGCCGAGTTGGAGCAGCTCCTCGCGCAGGTCCGCCTCGAGCGCTAGCACCAGCGGGCGAACGCCATGCCGCAGCCGGTGCCGGCCGGGCTGCGATACGTCGGCACGTAGTCCACGACCTCCAGGTCCAGGTGCTCCGTCGCCCCGGCCACGACGACCCAGTTGCGGATCTCCGACGTGCCCGACACGAGCTCGCCCTGCGGCACCGCGGTGATGTGCTCGGCGTCGCGGGAGCGGAACGCCTCCAGGATCCGGTGGTCCAGCTCCTCGTCGATCACGAAGTGGCTGAGCCCGCCCGACGCGACGACGGCCACGCGCACGTCCGAGTCCCACGACTCCACCGCGCGCCGCAGCGCCCGGCCGAACCCGTAGCAGCGGCCGGCGGTGGGCTGGTTGGGCGGGAAGTACGTGTTGACCATCACGGGCAGCATCGGCACCACGTGGTCGCGCATGATCCTGATCTTCACGAAGTTGAACGCGTGGCCGATCGAGCGGCCCTGCGGCTGCTCCCGGAGCTGCGCCACGTCGAACCCCTCGACCATCATCCGCTCCACGACGTGCCGGCCCAGGTCGGGCACGCACCGGTACACCTCGCGCTGCTCGCCGTAGTTCGCCCACCGCGCCGGCCGGAGCGACGGCGGCAGCTCCTCCTCCGGCTTCGGGATGCACTCGACGCTCTCGCCCCAGTACACCGCGAGGGTGGGCATGCCGTCGTCCAGGAACATCTCGCGCTGGTCGTCGCCGACGATGAGCACGACGTCGGGGGTGGCGCCGGCCAGCGTCTCGGCCAGCGCGTCGATGCCGGCGTCGCAGCGCCGGTGCTTCTCCAGCCAGATGCCCTCGTCGAGCTGCTCGTCGAGGTGCTCCCCTCGCCGCGCCTCGACCAGGCCCTCGTAGTCGTAGACGACGCCCCGGTAGTGGAGCTGCTTGTTCTGCCGGTCGCGCTCGGCATGCAGCCGCCACAGCTCGCTGGGCGTGCTCAGCTGGGGACTGTGCGACGCGGCGATGCCGGCCACGATCCTTGCCATTGGCTCAACCTCCAGGAGTGCGGGAAGCCGCGCCGTGGGGCGCTTTCACGCCGAGCAGGCGGGCCGGGTTGGCGACGGCCATCGTGCGCACGTCGTCCTCGGTGAACCCGGCGGCCAGCAGGCGGTCCGCGAAGTCGGCCAGCCCGTCCGCCACGGGCGGGTTGGCGGCCTGGCCCAGGTCGGTCGAGATGACCGCGCCCTCGGCCCCGGTCGCGCGCAGGCCCGCGAACACCGTGTCCCACGTCGTCTTGCCGGTGAACGCCGTCGTGTAGCAGTGCTCCACCAGCGCGCCCAGGCGCACGAGCTCGACCTGGTCGTCCGGGCTCAGGTCCACGCTCGGGAACTCGGCGTGGGTGACGAGCATCGACGCGACCTTCGCCTCACGCGCGCGCCGCGTCAGCGCGAAGATCTCGTCGCGGCCGACATGGCCCGTCGCGAGCACCATGTCGTACGCGGCCACGACCTCCACGCACTGCTCCGCCGCCCTGGTGAGGCGGCCGTCCCCGTCGAGCAGGGAGATCGGCGGCGGGTAGTCCGGGCGCGCCATCAGCCGCTCGTGGAACGCGCCCCAGGCGGGCGCCGGCGTGTCCGGGCGCCGGCCGGTCCACTCGTTCGCGGCGTCCACCGTCGGCATCCACACGACGCGCGCGCCGAGGCGGGCGGCCACCTCCAGCGCGGCCGGGTTGAGACCGCCGACGGAGTGGTTCAGTGTGATCGCGCCCGCCACCCGCACATCGGGGACGACGCGCGTCACGGTCGCCGCCTGCACCGCCGTCGGCACGTAGTGCGACTTGATCACGAAGCCGCCCAGCCGGTGGCGCTGGAACTCGCGCGCGAGGTCGATGTCGTCCACGCGGCGCGGGATCACGTCCGGACCGACGTGGACGTGCAGGTCGATCGCACCGCGGATGACCGCCCACGCTTCCTGGGAAGCCGGTCGCTCGAGCTCAGTCATCGCAGGTGGGGTGCTGCACCAGAGACGAACCTCATCGTAGTGACGCCCTCTGGACGTGTCCAACAGGATTTCTCGATCGCTCGCATCGGCCCGACCGATCGCGGCGGCGACGTCAGCCGCTCTTCTGCAGTGAGAAGTAGCGGTGGCGCTTGCGGGCCTCGTCGAGCCGGCTGCCGGCCTCGATCTCGGTGCGGATCCGGTCCTCCGCCTCCGCGATGTCGCGCGCCGCCGCCAGCACGTCGTCGAGCCGGCTCTGGGGCACGACGATGACGCCGTCCGCGTCGCCGACCAGCATGTCGCCCGGCTCGACCCGGACGTCGCCCAGCGACACCGGCACCTGGTAGCCGTCCGACTGCACGCGGCCCCGGCCGGAGCGCATGCACACGCCGCGGCTGAAGATCGGGTAGCCGACCTCCAGGCTGCGCGGGGCGTCGCGGCACACGCCGTGGATGACGGTGCCGGCCAGGCCCCGGCGGTGGGCCATGATCGTCAGGATGTCGCCCCAGACGGTCCCATCGAGGCGGCCGCCGTTGTCGAGCACGACCACGTTGCCCTCGGGCACGTCATCGATGTAGTCGCCAACGGTGCCGCTGACGGTGGCCACCGGGATGGTGCGGGCCGTGAACGCCCGTCCCACCATGCGGAAGCCGCGGTCCAGCGGTGCGATGCCGAGGGCCTGGCCCGGGATCGACAGCCGGTCCATGGCGTCGCTCAGCGTGCTGGTGGAGTGTCGCCTGCATTCCTCGACGTACGCGTCCAACGGCAATTGCTCCTGCGGTGGCCCCACCTGGGGCCCCCTCCCCGCGGTGGGGAGAGGGCCGGTGGGGGAGGTAAGTCCAGGGAGGGCTACTTGGCCTGGCAGGTCCCGATCGGCGCCAGCTTGTCCGGAGCGATCGTGGCGAGCACGTCCTCCTGCTGCCCGTTGATCTTGGCGATGTACGTGGTCGTGGCGCCCTGGTGGTCGGAGGCGTTCATCTGGAAGTCGCCGCCGGGGAAGTCGGCGCTCTGCTTCGCCTTCAGCTTGGACATCGCGGTGATCAGCTTGCTGGTGTCGGACTTGCCGGTGAAGTTGGAGCTCAGCATGCCCAGCTTCAGCGCGGTGATCGCGGTGTACGCCTCGTACCCGAGGTCGCCCGGCACCGCCTTGTCGTTGCCCAGCGTGTTGATGATCGCGGGGTCCTCTTTGCCCAGCTGCCCCTTGAACGCGGTGTGATAGGCGACGTCGAAGGAGTTCTCCTTGGCCGCGTCCGACAGCTCGGGCGACTGCCCGATGTCGCCGGTGAGCGAGGGCGGGTAGACGCCGGCGAACCGCTCCTTGCCGAAGACGCCGACGATCGGCAGCTTCGCGCCGAGGTTGAACTGGGCGATGGTGGTCGAGGCCCGGACCAGGTCGGCGCCGACCTCGGTGTTGATCAGCCCGTTCACCGACCCGTCCGTCGAGATCTTGCTGATGTACGGCGTCATGTTGGTCTCGTTCTGCGGGATCGGGATGATCTGCGTCAGCGCACCCCCCGCCGCCTGCATGCCCACCTTGTACGCGGCGAGCTGCGACTGCCCGAACGCGTAGTCCGGGTAGATGATCGACCACTTCGTGCCGTACGTCTTCACGATGTAGGACGACAGCGGGATGTTGACCTGCCGGCCCTGCGGCGTGACGCGGAAGCTGTACTGGTTGCACTGCTTCGCGGTGAAGTCCTCGGACGCGCAGCCGGTGGACGACACGTACACGATCTGGAGGCGGGCGACCAGGTTCTCGACGCCCAGGCACTCGCTGCTGAGCACCGCGCCGACGAGGACGTCCACGTTGTTCTGCTGGACGAGCTGCTGGGCCAGCGCGACGGCCTTGCTGGGGTCCGCCTGCGGGTCCGCGTAGACCACGTTGACCTTGTGGCCGTGGATCCCGCCGGAGCTGTTGATCCGGGCGACGGCCAGGTCGGTGTTGACGCGCATCTCGGCGCCCTCGACGGCCGTCAGCGGGGCCTGGTCGTCGAGGACCCCGATCGTGATGGGCGACCCGTTCGCCTCCTGGGAGCCGCCGCCGCTCTGCGTGGCGCCGCCGCCGCAGGCGGCGACCGCGAGCAGGCCGGCGACCGCCAGCGCCGCCGTCCGCCACCAGGGCGGGCGCGCGGCCGGCCCGACTGCGTTCTCGATCACGGCTGCACCTCCATTACTCTCTCCCGTGCCCGGGCTGCGTCCGGGACACTTCATCCGGTTTGCTCATCGGCGCCTCCGAGGAGCGTGTCGAGCCCTGCCTCTCGGGCCAGCGCCGTGCTGAGCGGCTCGTCGGCCTGGCCCCGCGAGCGGACCAGGTGGCGCAGGTGCCACAGCTGGCGCGCTCCGCCGACCACCCCGGCCGGCAGGAAGTACACGACGACCAGCAGGGCCAGGCCGATGTAGAGCTGCGTCTGTGTGGTCTGCGTGGTGCCCAGGTACTCGCCGAGGAAGCGGAGGCCGGCCGTGCCCAGCAGCGGGCCGATGATCGTGTCCACGCCGCCGACCAGCGAGTACAGGACGAAGTTCACCGAGTTGGCCAGGCCGAGCAGGTCCTGGAACACGAACGCGTGCGCGAGGGCGTACAGCCAGCCCCCGCACGCCGCGATGGCGCCCGAGTAGAGCGTCACGGCGACCTGGTAGGCGCGCACCGAGTACCCCATCGCGGCGGCGCGGATCGGGTTGCGGCCGATCGCGATCATCACGCGGCCCGAGCGCGACGCGAGGAGGTACCAGGAGAGGACGCACCAGAAGACCGTGATCGCGCAGAGCAGCCAGTAGAAGCCGTTGCCGACCAGCGGGTCGAGGCCGAACGAGATGTCCACGACGCCCTTCACGGGCAGGCCGTTCTCGCCGCCGGTGACGTTCGCGAACAGGAACGGGACGGCGGCGAACGCGGAGGTGGTGAGCAGCGTCAGGAGCAGGTACTCGAGGCCGGTGGAGACGACGGCGTAGACGGCGAACAGCATCGAGACCAGGAGCCCGGCGGCGAACGCGCTCAGCATCAGGAGCACGGGGTTGAGCACGCCGTGCTGGGTCAGGATCGCGACGGTGTACGCGGCGACGCCGAACGTGGCGCCGACCCCGATGTTGAGCAGGCGCGCGTGGCCCGCGATCAGCCCGACGGCCAGCGCGGGCAGGGCGAAGATCAGGTAGTCGGAGATCCGCTGGGGCAGGAAGTGCCCGTACAGCGGCGGCACCGCGAAGAGCAGCAGGACGAGCACCCCGACGCCGGCCCACTTGAGCAGGCCGCTCATGACGCCCCGCTCCGGCGCGATGGACGCTCGTCTACGGTCGGCTGCAACGGGTGGACGTCGGCCGTCCACGCGCTTCTCCCCTCCGGCTCATGCGCCTCCCCGTCGCCATGCGGGAAGGCAGAGCCGCTGATACCCCGGCACCCATCGTCCGCAGCCGCTTGGCGGCTGCGAACGATGGGGCCCGGCCGGCTGGCGTCGTGATGCACGCCGGGGAGTGGACTGGGGCGTGCCGCGATCGCAGGTGTGCCGCTATCGGCCCGTAGACGTGCGGGGAAACGTTGAAGTATCGACAGTTCAACGTCTCCCCGGATCCGGACACGTGCAAGTGTCGATAGTTCAACGGTTCCGCCCCCTGCGGACCTTTCAGGGGAATCGCCTGGCCACCCGACGTCGTGGCCGACGCCAGCCGGCAGGGTCCCATCCTGGCAGGGCGCCCCAGCGCCCGGCCAGGATGGGTGCCGGGGTGCCAGCGGCCCCGCCTGAGTCCCACATGGCGAAGGGGAGCGTCTGAGCCGGAGGGTAGGAACGCGCAGTCGGCCGACGCGCCGGACGGCTCCTCCGCGACCGCACATTGGTCCGCACGAGCGGTTCGCGAGCGTCGGGAACCGCACGTTGGTCCGCGCGAGCGGTTCGCGCGCCGTCACAGGCGCACCAGGACCTGCTGGCGGCGCGAGCGCACGATCAGCAGCAGGATGACCAGGGCGAAGACCAGCAGCTGGACCGCCTGGCCCGGGATCACGATCGAGCCCAGCGACTCCACCACGCCCAGGCCGAGGGCCAGGATGGCCGCCCCCCGGAAGTTGCCCAGGCCGCCGGCGATCACGACGATGAACGCGTTCAGGTTGATGTCCAGCCCCACCGTCGGGTACACGGACGTCAGCGGCGCCAGCAGCGAGCCGGCGACCGCGGCCAGGCCCAGGCTGACGACGAACGCGAGCGCGTACACCCGCGAGACCGGCACCCCCAGCACGCTGGCCATGCGCTGGTTCTGGGCCACCGCCCGGAGCCAGACACCGTACTTCATGTAGCGCAGGAACACGTAGCCGCCGGCCAGGATCACGATCGCGGCGACCACCACCACCAGGTCGTACACCGGGTACTGGGTGCCCCCGATCGCCAGCCGGGCCGCGATGGGCGGCGCCATCGGCTTGGCGTCCGCGCCGAACCGGTTGGTCGCCAGCTGCTCGATGATCAGGCTCAGCGCCAGCGTGGCCAGCAGGACCAGCGCGTGCGCGCGGTCGCGCAGCGGCCACAGCATCAGCATCAGCCCGACGCCGCCGACGACGCCGACCACCACCGCGGCCGCCAGCACGCCCAGCCAGAAGCTCAGGCCGGCCGCCACCGCGAAGTAGGCCGCGTACGCACCCAGCATGAAGAAGTCGCCCTGGGCGAAGTTGAGGATGCCGAGCACGCCGAACAGGAGCGCCAGCCCGGCCGCGACCAGCGCCAGCGAGGCGCCCACGACCAGGCCGTTGAGGGCGGCGACGACGACGTGCTCCACTCGCTCAGCTCCCCTCCTGCAGATACGTCTCGACGAGCCGCTCGGCCGTCGCGAAGTCGTCGAGCTCGTGCTCGCCCGTGATCCGTCCCTGCTTCATCACGTACACGCGGCTGCACACCGCCTTCAGCAGCTGGAACGACGCGTCCACGACCAGGACGCCGGTGCCCTGCTCGACGGCCCGGCGCAGCGCCGTCCCGATCAGGTCCACGTTGATCGGCATCAGGCCCTCGCTGGGCTCGTCCACCATGATCAGCCGCGGCTCCAGGGCCAGGCCCCGGGCCAGCGACAGCATCTTCTGCTGGCCGCCGCTCAGCGTCCCGCCGAGCTGGGCGCGGCGCTCCGCGAGCACCGGGAACAGCTCGTACGCGCTGTCGAGGCAGCGCCGGTGGGCCGCCCGCTCCTTGAGCAGCGCGCCGGCGCGGATGTTCTCCTCGACGGTCATCTCGGGGAAGACCGCCTCGCTGTCGGGCACGAACCCCAGGCCGCGCCGGGCCCGGGCGTGCGCCGGCCCGCGCAGCTCGCGGTCCTCGAGCACGATCTGGCCCTTGGTGCGCGGGCCCATGCCCATGATCGACCGCAGCGTCGTGGTCTTCCCCACCCCGTTGTGGCCGATCAGGCCGACGCCCTCGCCGCGCCCGACCCGCAGCGAGATGCCGCGGATCACGTGGCTGCGCCCGTAGTAGCTGTGCAGGTCCCTAAGCTCGAGCATCGACCGTGCTCCTCAGGTAGACCTGCCGGACGATCGCGCTGTCGAACACCTCCTGCGCGCTCCCCTCGGCGATCTTCCGGCCCAGGTTGAACGCCGTGACCCGCGTGGCGATCCGGCGCACGAAGTCAACGTCGTGCTCGGCCATGACGATCGTGGACCGCTCGGCCACCTGCCGCAGCAGCTCGCCGAGCGAGGCGCGCTCGTGCTCCGTCAGGCCCGAGGTCGGCTCGTCCAGCAGCAGCACCCGGGGCCGCCGGCCCATCGCCATCGCCACCTCGAGCTGCTTCTGCTGGCCGTGCCCGAGCAAGTCCACGGGCAGGTCCGTACGGGCGCTGAGGCCGACCAGCTCCAGGATCTCCGCCGCCTGGGCGGCGTCGCCGGCGCTGGCCCGCGGCCGGAGCATCGCGACCATCGGGTGCCGCGCCTCGACGGCCAGCAGCACGTTCTCCAGGCACGTGAAGCCGGGCACCACCGACGTCAGCTGGAACGAGCGCCCGATGCCGAGACGCGCCCGCACGTGCGGCGTCGTCGAGCCCAGCGAGCGGTCCAGGAACCGGATGTCGCCCGACGTCTGCAGCAGCTGCCCGCCGAGGAGGTTGAGCAGCGTGCTCTTGCCGGCGCCGTTGGGCCCGACCAGCGCGTGCAGCTCTCCCTCCTCCACGTCGAGGTCCACGTCGTCCACGGCGGTGAACCCGCCGAAGCGCATCGTGAGCCCCCGCGCCGAGAGCACGACGGTCATCAGCGGAGTCTATGGCACCTGCGCGGCTACCTGGAAGCGCGGGAAGACGGTGCGCACGTTGTTCTCGAAGATGGCGCCGCGGTCCGTCTCGCTCAGCCACGGGATGCTCTCGATCACGGGCTTGAGATCATCCATCCAGGCGCCCGTGGCCGGGTCCTTCGAGGAGCCCGAGCCCGGGTTCTCGGTGCCGAACAGGCAGCGGTCCGTGCCGACGATCCGGAACAGGAAGTCGAGTGACTCGACGTTGTACAGGACCGTGTCGTAATAGAGCCGGCGCATGCTGTCGTCGAACGTTTCCAGTGACGGGTTCGACTCCAGTTCGCGGAACCGGTGCGCCCGCCAGCGACCGATCTGGTACGGGACCGAGCCGCCGCCGTGCGAGATGATGAGGCGCAGGTTGGGAAAGTCGGTGAACACGCGACTCTCCGACTTGCACAGGTTGAGCACGGCGATGCTCTCCTCGCTGATGAAGTGCGCGCTGTACGACTCACGGAAGTGCTTGCACGACGTCGAGTGGACCAGGCCGGGCACGTCGAGCTCGACCATCTTCTCGTAGAGCGGGTACCAGTACTCGTCGTCGAGCGTGGGCATCAGTCCCGTGCCCTCGGTGGGATCCGGGTTGATCAGGCAGCCGATGAACCCCAGCTCGTTGACGCAGCGCTCCAGCTCCTCGACGCAGGGCCGGATGTCGCCGCCACCCGACTGCGGCAGCCCGCACACGCCGCGGAAGACGTCGGGGTACGCCTGGCACTGTCTCGCGATGATGTCGTTGTTGGCCTCGACCCACCAGCGCACGATCGACTCCGGCTTCTCGGAGTGCATCAGGTGGAACGGGCGCGGGGACAGGAACTGCACGTCCGTGCCCACGGTCTTCAGCAGCTCCAGGTGGCGCCTGACGCCCTGGTGCAGGCGCTCGTCGCTGATGCCCGCGCTGCCCTTGCCGTGATAGCCGCGGCTGGACAGCAGCACCGCCTTGTACGCATAGAGCTCGGGCGGGGCCGATACGTGCCCGTGCGCGTCGATGATCATTGGGAATCCTCCAGCACCGCGACCAGCTCGCACTGGATCAGCATGCCGCCCCGAAGGTCCGACACCAGCGTGTGGCGGGCGGGCCGGTCGTCCTCGTCGGGGAACGCCTTCAGCCACTCACGGTTCAGGTGGTCGCGGTAGGCGTTGTCCTTCACCCACACCGTGAGATGTGCCACGTCGCCGAGCGTGGCGCCCGCGCGCTCCAGCAGCGTGCGAACGTTCAGGAACATCAGCTCGGCTTGCCTGGCCGGATCGGGCGGGAGCGACCCATCGGCCGGGTCCTTCCCCGCGATGCCGGAGGAGAACACCATGTTGCCGACACGGACTCCCATCGGGATCGGCGCATCGTGTGACACACCAGGCACCTCGAGTGTCTGTCGCCTGCCCAATCTCTCCTCCTCCGTGTGACGGCGGGCTCCGTTCGGCACATGCTAAGTACGCCCCGGCGCGGTGTCCAATGGGCCGCGCCGATTGCCGGTATCGGCACGACCGATGGCACGTTTCGATCGTCACGGATCGTTCATTTTCGACCTCTATGATGGTCGCCATGACGGATCCCCGAGGGTCATTGCTGGTGGTCGGCGCGCACGCCGCCGACTTCGTCTGGCGAGCCGCGGGCGCGATCGCCACGCACACGGCCGCGGGCTGGCGAGCCACGGTGGTCGCGCTCAGCTACGGCGAGCGCGGTGAGTCGGGAGACCTCTGGAAGGAGCCGTCGCAGACCGTCGAGAACGTCAAGCGCATCCGCCACGGGGAGTGCGCGCGGGCGGCGGCCGAGATCGGCGCCGAGTTCGTGCCGTTCGACCTCGGCGACTACCCGCTGGAGGTGCCCGCCGCCGCGGTCGAGCGCCTGGTCGAGGTCATGCGCGACGTCCGGCCGGACGTCCTCCTGACGCATACGCAGATCGACCCGTTCAACCCGGACCACCCGGTCGCGTTCGCCACGGCGGACCGGGCGCGGAAGATCGCGATGGGCGCGGCCGGCGTCGCCAGCGCGTTCGTCACGATCCCGCCGCCTCGCGTGTACGTCTTCGAGCCCCACCACCCGGAGCAGTGCGGGTTCCGGCCCGACACGTTCCTCGACTACACGCCCGTCATCGAGCGGAAGGAGGCGGCGATGGCCGCGATGGCCGCCCAGTCGTACCTCCGCGACCACTACCGGCAGCGCGGCGAGCAGCGCGCGGTGCAGGCCCGCTACTTCGGCGCGGGGCCGGACACGCGGTTCGTCGAGGCGTTCCAGCAGCTGACGCCGCGCCTCGTGAGCGAGCTCTGACCGTGGCCGTCTTCGTGGTCCGGCTCCGCCGCGGCGGCCCGTGGGACTGGTCGCGGGACATGCGCCAGCAGGCCGGCTGGGACGAGCACGCGCGGTTCATGGACGGGCTGGTGGACGCCGGCTTCATCGTCCTGGGCGGCCCGCTGGAGGGCGGCGAGGACACGCTGCACGTGATCCGGGCCGAGTCGGAGGCCGCCATCCGCGAGCGGCTGGCGGAGGACCCGTGGGCGTGGAACGGGATGCTGACCCCCGTCGCGATCGAGCGCTGGACGATCCTGCTGGACGGCCGCGACGTGGCCGCGGAGCCGGCCGGCGGATAGGCCCTCCCCCCTCGCGGGGGGGAGGCGAGGAACGAGCCGTACCGCTGCCGGTCGATGACTGCTTTCGGGCCGTGGCAGGGGACGCCTGCGAGCGGGGCGGTTAGCCCCGCTCATAGCACAATCGACACCCAGGGGTGGCACAGTGCTAGCCCACCGCCCCGTCTCCCTCGGCGAGCTCCCTCAGCCGCCCAGGGCGGCCTCGATCTCGTCCAGGTGCTCGCCGCGGTGGCTGGCGCGCAGCGGGTTCAGGGGGCTGTTCGGGTCCGCCGGCCACAGCCGGTCCAGCGGCAGCCCGGCCACCCGCTGGTCCGCTTCCTCGGCGAGGCGCAGGGCCAGCTCGGCCATGGCCCGCGGCTCCACGGCGTGGGCCAGCGGCCGCGACGCGTCGTTGATCCAGTCCACGTCCTCGGGCTCCGCGTCGTCGGACGACCAGGTCGGGACCCGCTCCAGCTTGTCCGCCAGCGACTGGATCCGCGCGTCCCAGAACGCGATGTGACCCAGCACCCCCGCCACCGTCCAGTGCTCGTTGACCGGGCGGCGCAGGTCCTCGTCGCTCAGCCGGGCCACCAGGGCCCGCATCCGCTCCAGCTCCCGCGTGTTCTGTTCGACGTAGGCGCGATCCCCAGAAGACATCGCGCCACAGCATGACAGGACGGGTGCCCGGGCCGCGACGCGCGCGGCCCGGGCCCGGGTGTCTACCTGCCGGGCAGGTCGAGCGAGTCGGTGAAGATGTCCTCCTCGGGGGCCGGCACCGTGGCCACCTGGCCGGCCGGAGCGGTGTTCCGCGTGTCCGACCAGAGCGGGTGGGCCGTGTCGCCGACCAGGACGAGGCTGCTGTAGTCGCCGTTGAAGCCGGCCTGGTTGCCGCTCGGCGGCGGGAAGCTCGGCGAGATCACGCGGGCGGCGAGCGGGGTGTTCAGGCCGCGCCCGCCGGCCAGCACGTACTGCGATGCCGTCGCCTGCACCCCGGGCTGGCCCGGCGCGAAGACGGTGGTGCTCGCGTTGGCCGCCTCGTTGGGCACCTGGGCCGTGCGGTAGTAGCTGACGCCGAAGCGACCGTTGCTGCCCTTCACGACGTCCACCGCGGGCATGTAGTGGTCGAACCCGGTGTCCGGGTTGGCCGGCCGGGCCGCCGTCGTCCACGTCTGGCCGCCGTCGTTCGAGCGCGAGACCTGGATGTCCAGCTCGCCGCCGCGGAAGTCCTGCCAGACCGAGACCAGCTGGCCGCCGGGGTCGGCCGCCAGCCGCGGGAAGTCGTTCGTGCGGATGAACGCGCCCGGGATGCAGGGCTCGGGCCCGCGGCCGAAGTTGCAGGTGGGCGCTCCCGCAGAGGCGTCGTCGCCGACCTTCGACGGGCTGCCGCAGTTCAGGTGGGCCGTGCCGGCCGGGGAGCTCCCGCTCGGCTTGCAGACGACCGCCAGCTGCTGGTTGTTGGCCGTGGTCGTGTTGCTGTTGTTGAAGACGGCCACGAGGTTGCCGTTGGCCAGGGTCACGGGGTCGGAGCCCTGGTCCAGGTCGCACGTGTTGAACGTGCGCGACGGATCGAAGAAGTTGCCGAAGGAGCAGAGCGGCGAGGACCCGCTGATCTCCTCGGGCTGCGACCACGTCACCGCGTGGTCGGTGGACATGCTGCCGAAGATGGCGTTCGAGCAGAACTGGAGCGTGCCGTCGGCCGGCGCGCCGCAGGTCGTCCCGAACTTGAACACCGTCCACGTCACGTAGACGTTGTCGCGGTTCGGGCTGCGGGGGTTGGCGTCGGCGGTGATGAACTCCTTGTCGTGCGCGATCGTCGGGCTGCTGTCCTCGACCGCCACGAAGGAGGTGCCGCCGGCCGGCACGTTGTTGTAGAAGGAGCCGCCCGCGCCGGGCACGGAGGCGGTGACGAACACGGCGGACGCCGGCGTGTTGATGTCGAACACGACGCAGCTGAAGAAGGCGCGGCCCTGCGAGTCGAAGGCGAGCGCCGGGTCGCTGGCCGCGTCGTACGTGTGCCCCGTGCCGGGTCCGCCCGCGATGGTGTGGCCGGCGACCGGGCTGTTCAGGTGCTGGTAGAAGGGCGGGATGCCCGTGCCCCAGTGCTGGCCGCTGTCGAACGAGAAGTCGAAGCCGCAGTGGTTGAACCCGGCGGCGCTGTCGTTCTGGCCGGCGACGAGGTTGCGCGGGCTGATCGGGTTGGCCTTGATCAGCTCCTCGGCCTGGCGCCGGAACGTGCAGTCCTGGTTGACGCGGACGTTGTTGGCGGTGTTGCGGTTGGCGCAGCCCGCCGTGTCGATCGTGACGCCGGACCTGGCGCCGCCCGGATCGGCGGTGTTGTCGGCGCGCACGTTGGGGTCGTCCAGGTCGGACGGCATGGGCGCGGCCGCGGCGACGGCGCCGCCCGAGATGGACGGGACCAGCTTCCTCGTGCCGTCGGGCAGGACGAGCGCGGGCCGCCGGATCTTGCCCTGGGCGACCTTGACGATGGTGCTCTGCGCTGATGCGGTCGTGGGCGCGGCCCAGACCATGCCGAGCAGCACGGTCACGACGCCGAGGACCACGAGATAGCGACGATGCATTGGCACTCCCTCTCTTCACGTCGGTCGGTTCGGTGGAACCGCGGTTTTGGAAGTGTCGGCCAGGGAGTGCCCCGCGTCAACCGCGCGTGCCATTGACGCCTGGCGGCTGGGGGCTGTCAGCGCCAGACGCGATGCGCCACGCGGCCGACCAGCTCCAGCTTCGCCCGCTGCTCGTCCGGCGTCACCGGGTTGCCGACCGCCACCGACGCGAAGCCGCACTGCGGGCTCAGCGCCAGCTCCGCCAGCGGCTTGATCCGGGCCGCCTCCGCGATCCGCTCCTCGACGGCGGCCGCGTCCTCCAGCGTGCCCGTCTTGGTCGTGACCAGGCCCAGCACCGCCACGACGCCGTCGCGGATGCAGCGCAGCGGCTCGAAGTCGCCGGATCGGTCGCTGTCGTACTCCAGCAGCAGCGCGTCCACGTCCAGGCCCGGGAACAGCTGCTTGGCGATCGTGCCGTAGCCGCCCGTCGAGTGCCACCTGCCGGCGGCGTTGCCGCGGCAGACGTGCAGCGCCCGCGTGATCCCCGTGAAGCCCTCGAACAGCGAGCTGTCCAGCGCCACGTCGTACGCCAGCTCCGCGTCCAGGTCGTGGCCCTGCGCCTCCAGCCTGCGCCGGTGCTCGACGTCGCACAGCGAGCCGTAGTTCGGGGCGTCCAGCTGCACGTAGTCGCAGCCGAGCTCGACCAGCCGGGCCACGTCCTCGCGCAGCAGGTCGCGCACCGCCACCAGGAAGTCCTCGCACGTCGGGTACGCGGCCGCCGAGTGCTTCTGGTACCAGAACCGCCGGTGGTAGCTCGGCGCCGGCATGCACACCTTGGCCCGCACCCGCGCGTGCTCGGCCACGAACGGGTAGTCGTCCGCCAGGCTGCGGCGCCGGGTGAGCGGGCGCACGACCGTCGGGTAGGCGCTGCCCATGCGCAGGTCCTTGCCCTCGCCGTGCCACGTCAGGCCGGGGCCGCCCGCCCGCGGCTCGAACCCGTCCAGCAGCTCGGTGGTCACCGACCAGCCGCCGCGCCGCATCTCGCCGTCGGTGACGACGTCGAGACCGCTCGCCTCCTGCAGCCGGAGGGCGCCGAGGACCGCGACGTCCTCCAGCTCGCGGACCCGCTCGGGCGGGACCGTCCCCTCGGCCAGCCAGCGGCGGGCGGCCAGCAGCTCGTACGGCCGCAGCAGGCTGCCGACGGTCTCCGCTCGAGGTGTGCTCATGGCGACGCGCTCCTTCAGCTCCCTCCGCCGTCGCGGGGGAGGTACGGGGTGGGGGGAACCGCCTTGCGCGCGCACGCCGCCCAGACCCGGCGCAGCTCGTCGACGATCTCCTGCGGCTGGCCCGCCAGGAAGGGGAACGGGGGCGGCCCGCCGTCGGGGGAGGCCAGGCGGTCGCCGATCATCGGCAGGTGGACGCGGTGGTTCCGCTCGGGGTCGCGGATCACGGCGATCGGGTCCGACCCGGCCGCGACGACGTCCAGCTGCTCGAACAGCTTCTTGCGCATCAGCAGCACGCCCCGGTCGCTCTCGCCCAGGTGCTCCCTGGTGCGGTCCGCGATCCGGCCCTGGCCGACCCAGGCCACGAAGTCCTGGTTCATGACGTGGCTGTCGATCCAGCGGCCGGTGACGGGATCGGCCACCGGCGCGGTCCAGCACGGGATCCGCGCCTGCTCGAACGGCTCGTCGCCCGGCAGCGGGTCG
>Ga0070717_10001219_pt1 | contig 17461 bp, 15 predicted proteins | sample LARL113metaG_FD_71366 | JGI IMG/M metagenome (GOLD analysis project Ga0070717, IMG submission 71366) | Corn, switchgrass and miscanthus rhizosphere microbial communities from Kellogg Biological Station, Michigan, USA - LAR L11-3 metaG | ecosystem: Host-associated > Plants > Roots > Rhizosphere ... | reverse complement strand
CATACCATAAATCTGATAAAATTCTATCTGTAGAAGTTTCAGTAGCTTGAGCCCCACTAACTTGTAAATAAGTATTGCTCATATTATCTACTATAGTATTAACAGGGTGACTAACACCAGCACCAACGCCATCGAAATCAGCAAATGCTACAATTAAAACATTACCAGAGGTAACACCATTGATAACAATTGATGAAGAATTAAAAACTCCTACATGTTGAATTAACGTGGTGGCCATTTTTTATCCTATTAGCTGACAGTTACTTGCCAAGTTACAACTAATGAATTACCTGCACCTTTATTAACAACAGAAAATACATTACGTGCAAACATCGTCCCACCAGAAGAAGCTGAAAAAAGTCCTGCTTCCGTAATGGCTCCTGTGTCAACCCCAGCACCGAAGGTTGCAACATTTTGCCACACTGCGCTAGAAGGACTTGATAAAGTTCCTGCCACTCTAGTTGGCAAAGGAGTTTGCAGATTTGTATCACCGAGAGTTGGTGCTGCTGAACCCGTTCCCAATCCAATAAAAGACATAAATGGGGGGGTCCCCGATGCTAAATACGTGGCTAAAAAAGCCTTGCCAACAGTTACAATAAGATTAGAATCTGTGTGGTCATAAATACAAACTCCACTCTCGTCGAATAGTTGCTTTCGCACACTTCCTGTTGCTTTTACTGAGTCATTTAATTCTGGCATATTAATTCTCCTAATTTAATGCAAACCCTCCAGGGTTAAAAATCGTAATAATTACTCCCCAAGCAAGAGTAGACCTATCCCACAAAATGGGTGGTGCTAATTGAATATCCGTATATAAAAGTCTATAGGCTGTAACTACTTCAGTGGGTCCTTTCCACGGATTTAATAATGTTGCATGGGTATTATCAGCAATTCCTGATATTTCACCTAAATAAATTCCATTAGGATCTGTAATTTCCTGTCCAATGGTCAATTGAGATAAAAATGATGTCCCAAATCCCCCAAGATTAGTACTAGCATTTGTAAAGGTAACTAATCCAGTTAAAGTGGTCGCTCCTGTAAGAGCATCAAATACAACAGGAAAAGGACTTGCGGGGTTTCCAACATTGAACATGGCCTGTAATGTATGTGTTGTAGGCGAATTCATTGTCCAAGTACCTTGTACGCCATCTGTTGTGTATGCACTACTTGGAACTAAAAGACCTGTAGTAATATCTTCCACAACTAATGAAGAATCAATATATGGATACGAAGTATGAAACACAGATTGTGGCCCACTTGGAGTGATTGGTGGATCTTGAATAGTGTTTAAAAAGAAATCGTTTTCATCTCGAATATTTGTAATAGCTGGTGGAACACCAGTGAATGATTGAATCGTAAGAATTATAGCTTCGTTCGTACTTCCGACTAAAGCTGCCTTAATTAAATTAATCAAAATCCATCGATAATCCACAAATTGCATACTTGTGGGTTTTGGAAAATCAAACTGAACCCCAAAATTCTGATAAAGATTTTCATCTACGCATAAAGTTATATAATTGTCTGTCTGCGTTAAAAAATTAGCATAGTAAACTTGATCAAGTTGATTACCATACATATTATCTACCAAATATAAATTTGATTCGCGCTGATTAACTGGCTTTAACAAATCTCCCTTACCGTAGGCATGAAGATCTGGCAAAGAATTCATCAATGCTTCGGCATATTGCTGTTGAACTTTTTGCGGTATTGTCCAAGTAAGTGGTAAAGACCAATCTGAAATATAAGAAGGAGTATGAGTTCTCACCCTAGCATACCAAGTTTGTACTATTCCTTCCTGTCTAGCTGCTACAGGCACTGCAAAACCTTTTACTACATTACCGTTCTGAAAAGTAGTAGCAGTAAATTGATTAAACGTAACAAGATCTGGTGACGAGAATGAAAGGCTCGTATCAAGTTCCAAATCAAACCCAGCAGAAGCTAAAGAAGGTGTAATAAATGACGGAAGAAAACCCCACCAGAATACATAAATTCCGTCCTGAGAAGTTCTATAAAAAGTTAAATTCTGTGGAATGCCATCAGTGGGGGAAGATAAAGGTCCCACATAAAAGGCTCCACTACCAGCAAAAATTCCTGCCCCGTAAAAACTCATAAATTAGTTACCTTTTAACCCAATATACTCCAACTACTACCATTCCAACCTTCCCATTGATTATCAGTAGTATTATAAACAACCAATCCAGTGGCTGGACTACTGATAGCGTCTCTTTGAGTAGTTGTCATCCTTGGGGGGAGAAAACCCTTAGTAGTTGACACAATATCTAATGCTGCTGAGGCAGCTGGTGTAGTTTGATTAATTCCAACTTGTCCAGATATGGCTACTACTGCTGCTGTAGACCAATCTAAGATTGATGTTCCTGCACTATCTAAAAGTAATCGATTTCCATAATCTACAGTAGCTGCATGTGCTCCCAGTGGGGCGAAGAGTTTTCGTATCGTGGATGAAAATTGAATGGCTGGAGATCCCGTAGGAGTAAGAATTAAATAATTGGTGAAATCCAAAATTTCATTGTACACATGATCAGAAACAGATCGAGTAGCTATTCCACCTACTCCTTGAACATCTAGAGGTGCTAATGGGCTACTTATTCCTATACCAAGTCTATGGGTAGTAGAATCCCAAAAGAAATTAGAGGAGTCACTTTGTAATATTCCGTTAGAATTAAACTGAACTGATCCAGTACTTCCAGAAGCTGCTAAAAAGGAACTTTTAATATACCAAGCAGTGTTGGAACTAATAATCGTTAAAGGAGCATACTGAGTATTCAAGGTGTAACTAGCTAATCCATCAATCGTATCAGTTCCAAAGGCAGTTATTATTACTGCATTAGCAGAACTATCAATTTTAACGAAGGTATAAGTACCTCTATTGAAAACTCCTAAAGAAGGAAGAGTTATTGTTACAGGACCTCCAGAAGCATCAACTAATTGAACTGATGTAGCAGATGAGGATAAGGACAAACTTGTAGTTTGTGTTGTATACAGTAATTCAAGGGCTCCATTAATACGTAAATCTCCATTGGATTGAATCGTACCAGAGGTAGTTAAACTTCCTGCTGTAATTGTTCCACCACCTACATCAAGAGCGGAAGCTGGTGTATTTGTATCAATACCCAATCGTTTAGTAGAATTATCCCAAAATAAATTAGTTGCATCTCCACCAAATACGCTTGAATTATTAAATTGGACAGCTCCATTAGATCCTCCTGGAGTTGTAGTATGTCCATCAACGTAATTCTTTGTAGCAGCATCTTGAGCGGATGTTGGGTCAGTAACGTTATGAATTTGGTGAGAATTTAAATTAAAAGCTCCAGTAGCGTTGACGCTTCCATCGGCCAAGAAAAGGTTGGTAGAGAGAATTGATGAGGGAGTTACAAATCCACCTCCACTTTGAATCAATACATCATTTGTACTTCCACCCAATGGAGCAAGTTTGGAATAAGAAATGGATGCACTAGAAGAAATATCAGCATTTACAATATCTCCCGTAAGATTAAGTTTGGAATACGCTATTGCAGCCGAAGCATTAATATCGGCGTTAACGATATCACCTACAAGATTCAATTTGCTATATCCAATAGCGGCAGAGGGACTTACATTTGCGTTTGAAACGATATTATTTGCCAAAGACCATGATACTGTTGGAGCGGCTGGCCAATTATAAACAATAGTTTGAGTAGCAATCGTTCCTAGAGGATTTTGTACTTCATTAACGTCTTCAGCAGCAAATTCGGACCCAAGACCAACATATGAAACTAAAATACTATTTCCATCATTAGAAGTATCAAAGGTAATTATACCTGTGGTGTAATTAACTAAAAATTGAGTTCCAGTTGGTGTTCCACTCATAATCTCTGTATACCCAGGAATAGAAACAGAAGAGAGTGGGGCAGGGGCTTGTGGAACCTCTACCAAACGTACAAATCCAGGTTCATAAGTTGAAGTATTTACAATACCAATGATATGAGGCTCATTAGAAATTGATTGCCCAGTTAATCTTTCATTTATTAGTGTGACATATGGAATGCTCATATTTTAATCCTCTTATGATTCTACTGTAATAGTTAAACTATTTGTAACTGTGTAAGCATTTTTACCAACACTTATTTGCTGTCCAGGTGGAATAGTAGTGGTAATACCATTTTCAACAGTTTGTACTACTAAGCTGCTAAGATCTACCTCTGACACTCCAGCAACACTCTGTATAATAGTTACCAATTCACTTAAAACCAATACTGCACCAAGACCAAGACCGTTAATATAGTCGGTTAAAGCTGTCTGAACATTTGCTACAACCGAAGAAGCAACATAACCTGGAACAATTAAAATTCCAGCCGTTAAATTTACAAAAGCTTCAATAGCTTCTCGTATGAGAACATCTGAAGCGGTAATATGATTAGAATTATCATTAAACAGAGCTTGAAGTGTGGCAATTAAACTGTCGTAGGTATAAGTAATCGTAATGATTGTATTATTGTCTGGAGTAAATCCAGTAAAAGAAGCATTACCAGTTGTAAATCCTAAAGTACTTCCAACAACGACATGAGTAAGATCTGTAACTGAGGTAATAGTGGTAGAAAAAGACCCTTGCGTTATTGTATCACCTGGATTCATGCCAACTGTTGTATTAACAACTAAATGAGTTAAATCAGTTACCATTGTAATAATAAAAAATGTTTCGACACCAAAAATTATATAACTTGCCGCTTCCACACTTCCAGCAAATAAGAAATTGGGATTTTCTACAAATTGATAGTCAGTATTAGGTACGAAAGTATATGGATTACCGCCTTGGATTCCAGTAACTGATCCTACAGATAAAGCGGGTTGATTAACTAGGATAAATTGCTGGCTACCTGCGGTAGTATACGTTGGAGTATCAGAAACTGTGAGAAGTACCTGCCCTCTAATATATACATCAACAGAACCTCCAAATTGATCGCGTTGCATTTCTGGATCATTTGGTCCAACAACTATAGCTTGAATAACATTTGGATTTGTCTCAACAAGGCTGATAATAGCATTTGGAGTGCCGACGTTGTTACCTTCTAGCTTAATTTGAATACGTGCTGCAAAGGCAGTATTACTTTCAATATTCGTTCCGCCAGTCGTCGCTGTTGTATTTGTTACAGCATCAATTCCAATAACTGATCCTACAAGAGAAGTAATGGTTGCAGCACCCACATTACCAACGGTGCCAATTGTTTGACAAACAATGGTTGTGGATTGCTCATAAAAACCAGAAACAGGATTATAATAAGAGGGCGCAAGGGACGGTGAAAATGTCACTGTGGCCGTAGTTGCAAATGACACAGCGGGAGATTGCGAAGTAGCAAGAGTACTTACAACTGTTCCAGAGGGAACAGTTACTATCGCACTAGAAGTTGTATAATTACGAATACGGAATGTTATAATACCTGTAGATTGTGTTCCTGGAAGACGTGTCAAGCCATAATTCAATGCAATGTTATCTAAATCGGTCGGAACTATAGTAGCTGCATTGTTCACAAAAGCTTGAACATCTTGCACATAAGCAATACTAGAATACACGCTTGGAGAAGTTCCATCCTCAGCAGAAAGTTGATTAGCAACCGTGGATACAACTACATCATTTACAACAGTTCCTGTGTTGGTATTAATATCTGGTCTTTCTGACTGTAAGAAAGAAAGCATACTAGAAACGATTTGCGAAAATGTTGGAAGTGCCATAATTTATTCCTTAAATGTTGCCTATGTTCACGCCAGTTGTAATTTCCTGTCCTGAAGCTGCAATCACTGTTAAAAGGGCTGCAATATTAGTTTCACTTTGTACATTTGTCTGTAAAGAATAAAGCGTCTGAACAATTTCTTGTGGACTTGCTCTATTCTGGGTAAGCAAAAACAATACCTGGAGAGCCTGAACAATTTGTTGCTGAACTGTGCCGCTGATTATATTGGGGTTCATCTTGTTACCAATTTCAGATTGCAATGTTGTCCCGTATAGTGGAAACAAAGTATTGGCTCCTTGCTCCGTTACCAAAATCTTTTGGACATCTTGGATCGTCTCATCAAGTCCTGAAACAAGTACAAAATCTTGATTGGCACCTATAATCAAATCATTTGACGATTCACCGAAATAAAATGGGGAATTACTCTTTTGAGGAACACTTTGAGGTTGCCCTGGTGTATTCGCCGTTGCTAAAAATAGATCGCTCACGTATTATCTCCTTAAGAACCACAAACTTGATCAATTAAAATTAAAAATTGCTGTGCTGTATTTACGAAATTTTGCAAAGATTTTACTTGGTTAGAAATAGCTGTTGCCACATATTGTCTTCGGTTGTAAGTGTATATTAAATTTTGAATACCTGCTAAAGCTTTCAATGTTGATCCGCTTTGCGCTTGTTGCATAAATTGACTAATTACAGGACAAGTAGCAGCACCCTGCATAGGACCTAAAACAACATTAAGATCTGCTTGAATTTTATTTTGAACCGCTGCTAAAGTGTTAATTTCCAACCGTGCAAACTCGTTTAAAATATCTAATCTATTAAGCTGGGCTCCGAGGATAGCAATTTGCTCATCGGCCAACAAAATCTGGCTGTTCAAAAAAGTCTTAAATGTAGCTTTTAAAACACTGTTTCCGCAAAGCACAGCCTTAATGAACTGAACTGCACAAAGACCTAATGATGCTGGCGTTACGGTTGCCATATTATCCTCCTATTTTCACAGTGGATGAACCACTTGAAATAATACCCGCCATCTGCGTAGGAAATGATGTCAGCGGAGTAACAGGTGGAGATGTTGGTTGTCCTGGAGCAGCACTAACATGAGAATGCAAGTTAAATATAATAAATAAGTTCTGAATAAATTGCCAAAAGGCTGGATCTTGTGTAACACTGGAAAAAGTAGAATCATTTACTCTAGCCGCAGGTTCAATACCTTGGTTCAAATTAATTGTAGTACCAGTCAATGTTATGTTTCCAGTAGGATCAAATTGTAACGTGCTTGTTAAATTTCCTAATTGTACATCGCTTGTTGTGTTAATTTTAAGAAACGCTTTATCAATCCCAGCTGTCGTATTTCGTAAAATCGTATTTCCAAGAGTATCCATTGTAAACTCAGAAATTGGTGTCTCAACTGTAACAAGTCCAGTAGGAATTGAAGTTTGAACTGCTATTTGAAGTCCCTCAGTCAATCCCGTTATTGAATTTGTAGTATAGTTGAAAGTACTCTGTATATTGTCACTGCCAGTATTTGATTCAAAAAATCCATTATCAGCTGACAAAATAACTTCATGATCGTCTGAAGAACCTTCACCGCCAATAAGAAGTCGTTCCCCCATTGAACCTGATTCAATCTGGGCAACCCCATTATTTCCAAGATATAAATGGGCACCAAACCCTGGAACACCTTGTCCTGTAGGAGAAGCAGGACCTGTTGCTTCCATAAAAATTTCTCCATCTTGAACAGGATTTGCACCATTAGCAATATCCTGACTTACATTTCCTGTTGACGGAATAAAACCACGGTATTGGTTATTGGTAGTTAGAAAATTATATGGTTCGCGTAACACCATTAAAATATAAGATCTGTAGGCATCCAATTGTAACACTAAAACAATACTCCCAAGTAGGGGGGCACTTTGATTTTGCATTGAATTCCCAAGTTGTACTCCAACTAATTTTTGGCCATTGGGAATTTCCACAGCAGAATACTGCCTTGGAGTAACGGGGTCTTTTGCTAAAATTTGAGCTTGAAAAATTCTGTAATCGGCCATGATTAGGAACTCGCAAATGAATTTTCAATATCTGTCATAACTGGAACAAGATCCACATTTATATTTTGTATTGTTCCATCGGTTGCATATAGAGGAACAGCATCGCGCACATAAGAAAGATTCAAAGTCATTGTAGCTACGCCAGTAACTGAAGTATGCTTACTAATTCCAATAATATATCCAAACTTAAATTTAGTCTCGTCAATAAAGGTTTGCCCAACCTGTACTGTGTTATCTAAATCGCACACAATCGTACCTGTCTTCAATTTAGCATTTGAAATTTCCATAAAATATTCTGCCCATCCAAAAATCCCAGTTGTACTACTATTATTTGTTGTTGTATTAGACAAAGGAGCTGTGGCTGCATTTGGATTAGCAGCAGTTTCCATCTCTAACAAACCGTCTTGAATTAGAAGTTTTCCATCACAATATCCAAATTGTTTTAACAAATCAGTTGGGGTTATATTTGGAGAATACCCAGTAAGAAGTTTACTTACCAAATTTTCCACAGTTGTTGAATAACTGCTGGAAATAATATTTAAATTGTTGCTGCGAATCAAGCCAATGTCAGTACGTGTATTATTCGGAGTAGTCGCATTGTTATACGCAAGCGTCGTAGACATGTTATTGTATTGTGGAGAACGAACAATAAATTGGCCATTGGGCTGCTCGTAAATTTCAACGAATGCAATACTTCGAATCTGATCCAAAATTTCGTAGGGTGTTTGTAATTGTGGAGCATACGCAAGAAAAACAGTATCCAAAAATTGAAAATACGCTTTTAAATTTTGAACAGTAGGATCAATGAATACTGGGCTTGTGCTGCCATAATTTATAACTTGCTGTCCAACATCAAAATTTTGGATCGTTTGTTGAAATGTAGTAGGAGAAATTTGACCTGCATTACCAGCACCAGAAGCAGTTAAAGCGGTTGAAGTGGCTCCATTTATAAAACTAGAAGATACTGGAAAATTGATTGGTTCAATATATGCAAATGGCCTAAACTTCATAACTGTAGAAAGCAAATACGGGGGCAATGTAAACAAATTGGCTGGGTACGAATTCCCAACAATTAAAGAAGTTATATTGTAAAAACTAGTCCCTAGGGGAGGAAGAGTCGGACCCAAAACAACGGGAGTTGGTAATTGAGGCCCAACAATTCCTTTTGGACTTGCAAAAAAATCTGCTTGTACCTGTGTAGAAGTTTTTAAATTAGTAGAATTTAAAGGATTAATAGGAATTGCCGCCGCAGCAACATTGGAATCTGTTGTCGTATTAAAATTAATTTTATATACGATGTCGAACAAATCTTGTATAATTCGTGAGATGGGTTGTCCAGCGTATATATTTTCATATGGAGTTACGTCACTCAAACCAGTAACTTGTCCTGCCTGATACAATGCATTAGCAAATAAAGAAGTTTTAACTGCACGACGAGTAGACCCAAATAAACGGCTCCATCCATTTCCACTCACAACTACTTTATCTACTTGATTTATTGAGCTTGTAATACTCTTTCTAATTACAAATCCATTCAATTCATTTGAAAACAATGTTTGTCCATTAGGCATTTTCGTCAATAAAACTGATTCATATTGCAAGAATGGATCTACTGGGTTTTGAAAATTTTGGAAAGAAGGTACCGTGTCAGAAGTAATTTTATATGTAAAAATCTGTAATGGATTGTTGTCTAAAGAATCATCAACTGTAAAAACTCCATAAATATCAGTTAAAGGAGTTTGGTTTTTATAAAGAAATAATGAAATAAAATCATATTCTTGAATCAAATCACTCAATCGTAATCCGTGGATCGTAGATAATGCGGTAGTAAGGTTTGTATTTTGAACCGTGAGAGGTCCTGGCGTTAAACCCCTGTTTGATTTTGCACCTAAAATTGGTAATTGTCCTGTAGAAGGATTGTTGTTATTGAATGTATTTGCGTTAGTTTCATACTCAGATAGCAAAGTTAATGAATTTGTACTTTGTGAGAAAGAAAGTCCATTTTTAAGAGTACTTCCTGGAGGTGGAACTACTTTTAACTTACTATTAATGGTTCCGTAACTCAAAGCCAAATCTTGTAACTCTACTGACCAAGAATAGGTTGTTTCGTCAATACTCTGTTCAAAAGAATAGGAAGTAACAAATTGTGAAATATCATATTTCGTAAAATAACTGGTGTCATCCAGCGGTATTGAATAGGGCTTAAATGTAGAAAGCGCAAATTGGCTTGTGGCAGCAGGGGGCAACGTCACCTGAGTAAAAGGTGGAGTGTATTTATAAAGAAAACATTTTATGTATAGATATTCTTGACTTACCTGATCGTTGGTTCCCATAATTTAGAATTTTTGCAACAAATTACTAATATTCGCACTAGCCTTATTTAATGGAATATTTAAAATACTTTGAAGTCGCCCAATTGCACCTTGAACTAATCCATTATTTGTCGTTGAGATTGAGAAATCTTCAATCGCAAATTGTTGTCCAAATAACAATTGAAAATTAATTGTGTATGTAAACTCATTCAGATGCCCTGTGGAAGCTTCTACATCTAATAAAGTAATGAATCCTTGATAAACTTGAGTTTTGTAAAAGAGAGTTGAAAGTTTGTTGTTCATTTCAAACTGTTGTTTAAGAAATAACAGTTCTTGGTACGCGGTTTGTCCAGCAGAAGCCCCAGTCATTACAAGAGTTTCGGGGGTATTGTACCAAATCTGATACTGAACTCCACCTTGAGTTGGAAGTGTGCCGTAACTAACATTTTTCGTAATTTTCATATTGCGGGGATTAACGAAGAAATTTAAATTGTTGAGACGGACTGGATAAGTTTGTGCCATTTAATTTACCTGCCTGATTGACCGCTTGGTTTGTGTATAATATTTTTATCGACCCATTGACCAAAACTATGCGCGATATGCCCAGGAAAATGCAAGGCTTCCAAAATTTTATTTAGCCTATCATCTACCATGGTCCAGAAATTAGTAAACACATTTTCAAGTCGATGTATTGGGCCGACAATAGAAGCTAATGTTTCAATACCATCAGCCATTGCCGCTTGTGGAGTTTTACCTTCCAATGCTTTAAATTGTTTTTCAAAATCTATTCCCTTACCTCCACCCATCATTGAATTAGCAAGATTAAAAAATTGTGGAATATCTTGCATACGAAGGCCAGGGAGAAAATTTTGTTGTAATTGAGAGGCCGCTAACATTTTGGAAGTTGGGTCGTGAAATTGACCACCAACTTTAGTTAAAAATCCACCTAATGTTTGAAAAACATTTGGCAGTATACCTACTTTACTTCCAGACACGCCAAATGCTCCTGTGCCGAACATTGCTTCTGGTGTTGGAATTTTTCCATTATTAAGAAAAGCAGACATGCCAACAATAGAAGAAAACGAAAGATTAGCTCCTGCTTGCCCTATAGCTCCGCCGATTCTAATCTTTTCAGCCTCACTTGCACCTATTTTATTTAAGTACCCTGTAATATTGGAAAGCACATTGGCCGCAACAGCCCCATCATTTGTAATGTTACGAAGGGCTTTTTGCATTTCCATTTGTGTGTTAATAGCATCAATTTGCGTAATTTTAAGCCGTTCTGCATTAACCCTGGAAGAAACAAAAGTATTTGTAATATCGCGTTGGGACATTCCCAAGCCTTTAGTAGCATCCGTAAACAACTCCATCTCTTTTGTAGCATCAGGAAGGATATTGGCAAAGAGCCCTAGATTGCCACGTATGGCCCCAAAACCGCCCCCAGAACGAGCTTGATCTATCATGGTGCGAGATCCAGCCATCATACCAATAATCTCGCGCTGTTGATCTGCTCCCAATGCCTGTCCTAAAGCCCCAAAAGGACCTCCAAATAAACTTGTAGCGAATCCTAAACCACCGCCACCACCAGCTCCAAGACGTAAACCTGCTCCTGCAAGTTGGGCACCTGTTTTAGTAAAAGCTGCTTTAGTATTCGCCATCTCCAACAATGATCCAAGGATAGCTGCGGGGATGGCCATGGCTGGATTTGCAATAAGTGAACCAACTCCTGCAATAAGACCCCCCACAGAACCACCTAATTGCCCACCTACAAAAGATGTTACACCTCGAATTGCTCCGCCAACTCCGCGATCCTGCGCCAATTTTTTAGCCGTTTCTTTTTCAATATTTGCTCGTTCTTCAGAAGCTCTGCGGGTAATTTCTGTTTTTCGTTTTTCAAGTTCTTCTTTGGCCAATCCCTGCATACTCAAAGCTTCTAATCCGGCACGTTTTTCAGCTTCTATGGAATCAAGAGCTTCCTTGCTATATCGCTGAAGCATTACCTGTCGTTCTTTAGCTTTGTCTCCTACCGCACGGTAAAAACGCTCCTCAGATTTAAGCCTATCCGTGGTCATTTTGTCCCAATTGCCACTAAAGGACTTCATAATATTATCTAAAACTCGCTGTAATTCAGCGAAAGCCTTTTGCGCTTGGGTAGTATTAACAGACGCAGTAGAACTTACGCCCTGCTGAGATAAAAATGGATTAGATGGAGGTAAGGGTTGCCCAGAAGGGCCTAAAATATCTGCCAATGGAATATCCTCGGAATTTTACTACGTTAGGTTGGAACTACTAAAACAGTACGAATTAGCGAAATGTTTCTACAGGTACAGAAGATAGCAAATAAAATATTGAACCTAAAACTACTAAAAAAACCCACATACATAAACCAGCCATAGTTCCATCACGTAAATTAAATATCTTACCAATAAGAGCAACAATGTAAACACATAGAACAAAAATAATACCTACAATAATCATTTTAATTATCTCCTCTCTACTATGAGTCTAGCAGAAAAAGGAGAACTTGTCAAGGGGTTTATTTTATGTAAAGAAAAGTTAAACTCGTTCAATCCTATCCAATTCGCTATGATGTTTTGGGTCTTCCATTATTGCTTTCAATTCTTTAGGGCTGTATTTACCCTTAAGGTCTTTGCTCATTTGCTCGAAGAGTACATCTTCTGTGCTAACGGTCTTTTCAATAACTTTTTGATCAAATACTTCGGTAGCAGCTTGAGGATTTATAAATCGACAAAGGTATTCAAATTTTTTCCATTCTTCTTCTTCATCTTTAGAATGATTCATTAAAACCCATGTAAATTCGGCTGGAGAAAGAGAAGAAATGGTTTCAGAAAAGGGAGAAACACGGAGAGCTTTAGCTACGATCCAGAGATCGCGGAAGGGAAGTATATCAGAGGGATTTTCTATTTTTTTTTTAATTCAGTAAGGGTATTATCCTGTTCTTGAGCCATCAAATCATAACAATTGTAAATTTCATTAAAGATTGGAGCTTGTAAATTTTGAATGAAATCTTTTGCTTCTTGCAATGTAACTTTTGCACCGTTGATTGTATCCAAAGCATAAACCAACAAGGCTTGCTGCAAAACCACAGTGCGAAGGGCTGGATCTTGTCCTGCGGGAGAAACAATCAATTCAGACAATGCTTGCTGTTGCTGCAAAACAGAAAGCGTGTGCATTGATACTTTTAAATCTTTTACAATCTCGAATTCCTTAGAAACAAGCCCTAATGCTGCGAAGCTTTTCAAGTCCATTGTAACTCCTTTACTCTCTTATCTTTTTACTATTCTAGGAACTAATCTTATACTGGCTCTCCGACCACTGTAGACGATGTATATCCAAAATCCACACCTTCCAAAATTCTTAAATCTCCACCAGCGATATTGTATGTGGCAGAAACTGAATGAATCCACACTCCCGTAAAAATCGTGGACTTTGTGGGAGCTGAAGATCCGGCAGGTGCGATTTCCTGTTTCAAAATACCAATTGGAGCATTGTTATTCACAATGTCATCACCAGAAATACCCAACACTTCAAGAGCATCTGATAGATACAACATAACTCGGTCAGCACGAAGGCTGTATTCACTCACTGTGCGGGGCAATCTTTCAACTGGCTTGCCTTGCTGATCAGAATCCAACTCAAATCGAAAATCTGTATCTCGTCTTTGAGTTTGTGTAAAAGATTGAACTGCTCCGATCTTCGTAGACTGTTGCGCTAAAGAAAGAAGAGCAGCTGGATTATTCAAAGTCGTTGCATTTAGACTCTGTGGTAATAGAAAAAGTGATACTGAAGTACTAAGTCGCGCATTTGTATTGCCAAGCTCTGCCATGGTGGTTCTCCTTAAAAGTACCTTTTAAAATTTTTGCTACTATTATGCCAAATTCAAACCTAACGTAATGAAAATAGTATCGAGTTCGAGTACAGGCTGTACTCCAACATTAACTAGGATCTGCGTAGGTTGCAATGGATTTACTGTAGCCGTTGGTTGTGTAAATGACTCAATAATATTACTGGATTCAATATCCGATAGAATTGCTGAAGTAACTGTCTCAACCTGTGAAGGTGTATTTGCAAGCAATTTTTGTCCGATGAAAATAGGATCTAACAATCCGCGAATAGTTTGAGCACAATAATCACTAATCTCAACAACCTGATAAAGCTGATCAAGAATATCGGCAAACTCGGTTGTCGTTCCAAATACAACCTTGGCTGACCCTGAAATATTATCAACAACCAATACACCTTGATTTGCAAAGATAGTCTTTTCTGATTGTGCTAACGTATTCGTAGTGGCAATACCAGAAACTATTTCACGAGTAAGTGGCTGGGCAACATCAAAGGCTGGATTTGTTCTTAAAGCAGCAAGAGCAGCAGCCATCATCGTACCATCAACGGTGGATGGAAGTGTATTAGTACCAACAAACATCGTATATGTGGTATTTGTTTGGTTGACGACAACAACGCGATTGCTAGAAGCAGCCGTTGCATATCCAAGCATAGTAGCATCACTTGGATTTGAAAGTGCTGAGAATCCAATAAATGCTGTTCTCTCTAATCGATTAATTGTGCTAGATGCCTCTTCCACATGATTCGTAATATCAGGAATTAACATCGCATTATCTGCTGCATCTAATGAAACTACAATGTTAATATTAGGAATAAAAAGTTTTGTAAGTGCTGAACGAACTTGAGAAGCATTAGCACCATCAACAGGATTCATCTGCATCAAACAAATAATGCTGGCTCCATTTTGCTGAGCAAGCTGAGCAGCAACAGGAAGAGTCCACGCGCCGTTCATATTAGCAGTTTGAGAATCTCCACCACCAACAGATCCCATAGCATTGGTGATCGTGCTGAAGTTTTGTAAAAAGAAAAACTGTGGTTCAAAAGAGTTTTGACCATCGCCTACTGCTTTGGCCCACTCGTAATTGACAAAATAAACAACTCCAAGAGCTGGACGAGAAGGAGCAGAAACCAATGATCCAGGAGTAAATCCTAGAGCAGATGCTGCTGTTCCATTTTCGATTGTGATTGATGTATTAAATAACACTGGAACAGTTAATGTTCCTGTGCTAAGTTCTAGGCTAGAACCATTTGCAGAAGCTATTGTGTCACCATAAGCGGTATTAATTTGAGTTACAACTTCAGTAAGAGTAATAGCTGGAGTTGTGAATGTTACGACGGTAGGTGTAGTATTTCCAACTTTAAACGAGAAAGTTTTTGTGGCTTGGTCTGCATAAGGAGCGGAAGTTGTCCCTGTGATTTGAGCAGCACCAGTAAGCCAACCTATTCCACCTGAAACAGGAGATGAATTATAATCCGCACCTGATTCGTACACAGCGAAATTCTGATCAGTAATGGTAGTTCCATCAAGAATTGTTGCAGTGTGGGCGAGAGCATCATTATTACCAGAACCGCGAGTTACGGCTTCGCCCGTAACTAAATTTGTTAGACGGCCTGTTCCAATAAATGCTGCAACACGGATACCGCCCGTTACTGAGGGGAGTAGCTGTTGCTGCACTTGCGAATACACACCAGGAAGAGTTGGCTGATTATTAATTGAAGGCATTTTGGATCTCCTCTAAAAAATTTATTGCTTACGTTTATTTCTTAAATCTTTTTGAACTTTTCTAGCTTTAGCAACTGCTTTTAACTTCTTCTTCCTAGTTTCAGGACAGGCAAAAATCTTTTTCATTTTTTCTCTATTCTCTGGCTGTCCCCACCACAATCTAATTTTATTACCAGATATTCTTTTGGTTTTATTTGTATGGTGATGCCCCTTAAAATTTACCTGTATTTCTCCAGTTCTATACTTACGTTTTAGGGTGTCACTAATTTTCTTTCGATGCTCTGGGGTTCTTTCTACACCAATTGGGCTGTCAGCCTTTCGACAAGCGTTGTATCCCTTGGCTCTTTCATAGCTCTGGTAAAAATCTAACCAATGTTGTTCTTTTGCAACCATATTCTTTTTCGTTGGTTTTTCTACATATTCAAGGACTTCACAAATAAAGGCTTCTTCACCATATTTATTCCATGCATTTTGCAAAAGAGATGAATCGTGCTTATTGTGCCTAAGTGCATACAAATGATTATTCCATCTTTTTAAAGCATTCAAAGATGAACCGATATAAAGCAACCCATTAAAGGTGTTTACAATCTTGTAAATAGCGGGTTTGGCTAAAATACCAAAACGATTCTTGTTCATAACTTTAACTCCTAGAAGGTGGTATTCCACTGGTGGTAGCCTTCTAGTTCTACCACCAGTTTCATACCGAATTAAGTATTTAAAATAGTTTATTTTAAAAGAGAATACACTACTCCCTAATAATACCTGATTTTATTATATTTTTAAGGGGGTTTTATTCACTTAAACTTATTGAAACATTATTGGCTGTTATGTTCACGGCTGGGGCAACTACTCCGTCCCATTCACTATATACATCGATAATAAGTTTACCTGCAAAAAACCAACGACCTTCATTGTATGCAGATGTAAAAGTTGGAAAAGAAGTCTTTATGATTTCGATGCCAAAATTAGCTAAATCTGTGGTTGTATATTTAAAATCATTATATATCAAATCCGTAAGCTCATCCCTCTGGATAGAGTCATCGATTGTATAAATATTGATTGTTACAGTGGAAACCACACTAGCAAAAAGTGATTCATTACCAGCTAAATTGGTCGTTGTCACTGCCCATCCTGCTGTACTTCCAACTGTAATCTTAGGAACATTTGTATCATATGCAATTCCGGCTACAAAACCAGCCGAACTAGATACCTGCAAAACATTAGGACCTAATGGCAGTGAATCGACAACAACAGTAGTGCTATTCACTCCCTGTACAATTGTATCACCAATCTTAATTCCTGCTACTGATGAAACAGCTATATGAGTTGAATCTGGAATACTTGTGATAGTAATTGGTAAACCAACAAAAGCAATCGTCGTAGTATTAGATCCTTGAGTAATAACATCCCCAATGTTAAGACCTGTAAGGGAATTTACACCTAAATGAGTAGAATCTATTACGGCTGTAACATTAAAAGGGGTGGATGTTGTATTATCTTCTGCTGAAGGAGGCAAACTTTTAATTATCTGTTCTGATTCTGGACCTAAATAACGTTCTTCAGCCCCACTAATATTCTCAACCACAATGGCCGGATAAAAAGCATGATCCTGGGGAAAAATATCTGAAATGATAACCTTCGTTTGAGAAAAGTCATACTCTCCATTAGGAAGTTCAACGTATGTATATTTTGAATCTGTCGAAAGAATTCGACGAATATTATTTATAAATTGATCACGAATCTTCGTGACAATCTGTGATCGTACTGTATAATCTGGTGTATAAC
>Ga0070717_10001216_pt1 | contig 17478 bp, 20 predicted proteins | sample LARL113metaG_FD_71366 | JGI IMG/M metagenome (GOLD analysis project Ga0070717, IMG submission 71366) | Corn, switchgrass and miscanthus rhizosphere microbial communities from Kellogg Biological Station, Michigan, USA - LAR L11-3 metaG | ecosystem: Host-associated > Plants > Roots > Rhizosphere ... | reverse complement strand
GGCGGGCGGCGGGCGGCGGGCGGCGGGCGGCGGGCGGCGGGCGGCGGGCGGCGGGCGCGGAAAGCTCAACGCCCAACGCCCAACGCTCAACGCTCAACGCCCATCCGCGCCACGCTCTCAAGTACCGCGGGTGAAGCTGATCGGGAGCGTGACCGTGGCGCCCGCGTCGCCGCCGGGGAGGCGCCACCCCCGCGCAACGCGCAGAAGGCACGCCTCGGCAGCAGCGGCGGCGGGACCGGACCAGCTTCGCCTAACGATTTCCGCGCTCTCGACAGCGCCCCCTGCCCCAACAGTGAGCCGCAGCGCAACGACGCCGGCGAGATCGGTACCACCCGACTGTTCATAACAACTTTGCAGTTGCGCCACTCGTCCACGCACGAAGGCACCAAGCTCGCTTGCGTCCACGAGTTGGCCAGTTATTGCCGGCGCGCTGACAGCAGCCAGCGGTCTGGCGTGAAATTCAGAGCGATCGACCTGGGCGCCCTGCCGCACCTGGCCAAGCGCGGCCGCATCCGTTCTACCCTGAGCGCCTAGCGAGGTGCGGCCGGGGGTGTAATCCCGGGCGGTGGTCGTGAGCGCCGTTTTCCCACCGTGAGCCGCTTCCGGACCGACGTCGGCCTGAACGGCTTGGACCCCAGGTATCGCGTGAGTCACTTCTTTGAAGGCGCGCTGAGAGATTGCGGCCGCGAATATACCGGCAAAGTCGGCTAGACCCGCCGCCGCGCGCCTAACGCTGGTGCCTCCCGAGGACGGTGTACTGGGAGCGGAAGTGGCTGCTGCCGGACGCGCCCCAAACGCGGGATCGATCGTCACGAGCGGTCCCGCTGGCTCACCGGTTGTCGGTACGATCAACGCCGCCGGTGTCAGATGAACCACCAGAAGCCACGCCGCCGCGGCAACGAGAGACACCGACCACGACACGAGCAATGGACGAAGATCATCGTCGCAGCACTCCGCGGACGAAAGACCGAGGCCGAGTATTGCCATTCCACTCACTCCTGCTAGGCACGCGTCCCAGTTCGACGCGCAAGAGTGACGCCACACTCGGCAGCGACTGCCGGATGGCGGGCGGCGCGGCTCAACGCTCAACGCCCAACGCCCAACGCTCAACGCTCAACGCGAGCTACGGCGTCGGAGCCGATCGGCCGCGAACGAAATGCACGATGAACGCAATCACGGCGACGATGACGATGATATGCACCGCCGCTGCCGTGACCTTGAACACCAGGAGGCAGAGAATCCAGATGATGAACAGGACGACGGCGATTCCGAGTAGCATGTCACCCTCCTTTGGCGAGCGATCGGCGGGTCGAACTGCGGAGCGCGATGAATATGGCTGCTTCACACGCGCTCAGCCAGCGTGCCCGCGCGCCGGCCCTTACTTGTAACCGCGCTTCAGGAGGAATTGGCCCGCCTTCGGATAGTATGCGCGATCCGGGAGCTCCCAGCCTAACGTATCGGCGAGGCGATCGTAGGTATTGAACAGGAACGCGACGTAGAACGCGTCCACGATCGCGTCGTGCGATACGCCCCGCGTGAGCACCGGCTTCACGTCCGCCGCGCTGAGACTGTCCGGGGATAGGGTGAGTCTCTCGAGGAGCCCGAGCATCGCACGCAGCTTCTCGTCGATGTGGGCTGTTCGGTAGTCGGCGAGCACCTGCTTCGTGGTATCGTCACCGAGCGCCGCCTCCGCGACCGCGGAGTGAGCACTCGTTCAAAAGACGCACTGATTCAGTCGCGAGACGAATGCGGCGAAGATTTCGCGCTCCCCGACCGACCACGCCGACGGACCGCGCATCACCTGCTGCGTAAGCTCGGAGAAACGCGCACCGAAGAAGCCCTTCCGATACAGCAGTGTGCGGACAACACCCGGCGCGTGACCGGCCATCAGCCGCATGGCTGCGAGTTTGATCTTGTCGGAAAAGGGATGACCGCGATGAACCTTCGACAGCCTCATGCTTTCGCCTCCGCGTCGCGAAGTGCCTTCAATCCAGAGAGCAGTCGCTTGCGCGATGCGCCTAACGACGCGCTGACGATGATCTCGAACAGCCGATCGTCCCCATACGTGGCCTGGAGCTTGGCCACGTCCGCGTCCGTCACCTTGTACGCATGCGCGTGGATCTTGTCGACGAGCGGCTGAAGGTCGACTGGCAGGCCCTTGCCGTCCGCGGCAGCGCGGCGTAGTGCGGGCTCCGTTTCTCCCGGGCCATCGAGGACGCGATCGAGGACTTGCTCCCGGAGTCGCGCGTGACGGTCGTCCATCGCTATTTGGTTGAGGAATTCGACTCTCGAGTCGACAGCTGTCACCGGCCGAGCCGGCGACTACGTGTATCGTGCAAAACAAGCGGAGGGAGCGCAATGTCGGCTTTGACGCCATTGCGATCGCGCGCGTTTCGCCCTTGTGCTCGCCGCGGCCGAGCGTTTCCGTTTGCCGGTGCCGAATGCGCCCTCCCTGCCTTCGAATACGCCGTTGACGCGCGAGCTCGGCGTTGGAGCCATCACGTCCCTCGTCGTCGGTGAAGTCGTCGCCGTCGGCATTTTTCTCACGCCAGCGACGATGGCCCGAACTCTGGGCTCGCCGATGTGGCTTCTTCTCGTCTGGCTCCTCATGGGCGCGATGGCCCTCAGTGGCGCGCTCTGTTACGGGGAGCTCGCGTCACGCCTGCCGCAGGCGGGCGGTGGTTACGTCTACCTGCGCGAAGCATACGGACGCGCCATCGCCTTCCTATATGGTTGGAAGTGCCTTCTCGTCATGGACCCGGGAATCACCGCCGCCCTCGCCGTCGGGTTGGCTGGGTATGTCGGCTACATCGCCTCGCTCTCACCGGCTGGAGAAAAGCTGGTCGCCGTTGTCGCGATACTACTCGCCGCTGGAGTCAACGTCGCGGGTGTACGCTTCGGTGCTCGGCTGATGCAATGGCTCACGGCGTTCAAGCTTGGCGCGCTCGCGCTGATGGCCATTCTGGCTTTTTCGCTCGGTGTCGGACAGTGGTCGCACCTGCTGCCGTTCGTCGCCCAACGTCCTGGAGCCACCCCACTCCCTGGTGCGCTGGCGCCGGCGCTGGTCGGTGCCTTCTTCGCCTTTGGGGGTTGGTGGGAGATCGGCAAGTTGGCGGGCGAAGTGCGTGAGCCGTCGCGAACATTGCCGCGTGCGCTCGTGCTTGGCGTCGTGCTCGTGACCGCGATCTACATTCTGACGAGCGCGGTGTTCCTCTACCTGATACCACTCGAGAGCGTCACATCGAGTGAGACGTTCGCGGCACAGGCCGGACAGGCACTGTTCGGGCGAACTGGCGGAGGCATTCTCGCGTGCATCGTCATCGGGGCGGTTTTCGGCAGCCTCCTGGCACTGTTGATGGCATTGCCGCGCGTGTACTACGCAATGGCGCGTGATGGGGTGTTTCTCCGCGGCGTCGCGATGTCGCATGCGCGCTTCGGGACACCGGCCCGCGCGATCGCCATTCAGGCGACACTGGCGTCCGTACTCGTGTTGTTAGGCACGTTCAATCAGATCGTCACGTATTTCGTTTTCGTCACGGTATTGTTCGTTGGCCTCACCGTCGCCGCGTTGTTCGTGCTACGCCAACGAAATGGCGCGGCCGAGTTTCAGACACCGGGGTTTCCGATCACGCCCATCGTCTTTCTCCTTCTGGTACTCGTGCTGCTCGTTCTCCTCGCCGGCCATGATCCACTGCAGGCAGCCCTCGGCGTCGGAATCGTCGCGTTAGGCGTACCGGTGTACGTCGTCGCGTTTCGCGGCCGCGCCGACAGCCTCGTCAGATCCTATGCTGATCCAGCCGCCGACGATTGAGGCGGAAGCGCAAGCCCGTCAGCGGAGACGGCGCACCGGGGGCGGTGTCCATCTCCCCTCGAGAACGCTCGCCGAAGGCCAGTAGAGGCGCATGATGAGATTGAAGGCGTCGCTGGGCGCCGGGAGCCAGTTCCCCTCCCGGCTGTGACCAGGCGACTCGTGTTGCACGTGAATTGTCAGCGATCCATCGCTGTTCATCATCAGGTCATCCCGATCGCCAATGGCGTAGCGATGGATGTGATTTTCGGCGAAGGTCCGCTGGGCGTTGTACAGCGTGATCGACCAGAAGGCGTTCACCGGCGGCAAACCGCCGTACGGAAAGGTGATTGTGTACCTGTTCGCGCCGGTCAGGGGTTGACCGAGCTCGTCGACGATGGCGCGAGGGTAAATCGCATCCTCGCGAAGGTTGGCGCCGAGTCCGACCATCGCGACGGCGGCGCGGAGCAGATAGTTCGTCCCATACCGCCCAATTTCGCGCGGCGCGAATTCCCAGCCGTTGACCACGTGTCCAACGATGTGCCCGTGGGAAATCTCGAGCAATCGCGTGCGGCCGGCGCTCATTCCGGCACCGAGCGACGGATGAAAATGCTCAACGGCCGGAGGGCCTGGGCGTATGCCAAGCACCTCGAACCGGCTGAGGGCGCGTGAGTCGTTAGGAGCCGGCGGATTGCCCTGCATCAACACGTTGACGCAGCCGAAGAAGGTCGTGGCATCCATGTGTGCCACCTGGTCGGCCGGCGGTGTGTGAAGATCGATGCCCGAGGTGTCCATGCCGCGAATCGGGGGTTGATAGGCTGTCCCCCACTCACTGAGCGGTGTAAGTAAGTACTTATCTTGTGCCGTGTGCACCGCGACATAGTCCTGCTGGCCGTCCGTCTGCGTACGACCAATGAGCCAGACCATGTTCGTCGGTGCCCTGATCACGGCGAGCGTCGGCGGAAGCGGTTCGCGCCAGTCGGGTCCGACGATCGCGAACTCCTTTGGTTCGCCGCCGAGTGTGCGCGTACCTGGATCGGCGAAGACGTTCGTCCAGGCGTCGAGCATTTGCATCAAATAGTAGCGGGCTCCCATTTCCGGGAGACTGAGCACCATTGGTTGGTCGCGGAGATCGAGCCATGCGACGGAGTACAGTGTGTCCGCGTTGGGACTCACGACATCCGTATAACTCGCGTCCGGTAGGGAGCGCATGTGCGCGAACGTGTTCGCCGGCGCGCGTCCCAAGGCGGGCTGCATCGTCGAGGTCGCGACATGGCGCGTGACGTCCATCAAGACGAGTGGATAGCCGAAGATGTAGGCGTCGGCGGCCAATCGGCTCGTCTCACCGGTACTCGTCACGCGCGACGACGACGTGCGCTCTCCCGGTCTTCGCAGCACGCCCCCTCCGACTTACTTCGGTGCTGTGACGACGATGTATTCGACGGAAGTGCCGGAGAATTGCGGCTCGTACCATACCCCGCCGCAATTGGAGTACGAAACGCCATTGACCACGGTGGTCGTACAAGAAGGCGGCAGCGTATAGACAACAGAGCCAATGGCGGCCGATGTCACTGCCGCGGCGACGCCAAACGCGGCGCCCGCGGCCACGGGATGGTGCCAACCGTTATCGACATCGTAGTCGAGACGGTAGTTCCCGCCATAGCCGTTGTTCACGTTGATGTTGTTGACGTTCGCGTTGTTGATGTTCGCGCGATTGACGTTCGCGTTGTTGATGTTGGCTCGGTTGACGTTCGCCGCTCGGTTCGAGCTATTGGCAACCTCGCCATTGCTCACGTTGACGTTCCGATTGCCATTCGTCGTCGTGCTCGTGGGTGTTCTGTTCAATGTGGCCGTGCTGAAGTCACGGTTGACGCTCGTACGAGCAGCCCCTCCGTCACCGCTGACGCGGTTTCCCCCTCCGCTACTCATACGAGCGCCTCCCGTGCTTGGCCTCGCACCACCACCCGACCCGCCGCCCGCGCGCATACCACCACCCGCACGAGCGCCACCCCCGCGAGCCCCTCCTCCACCTCTTCGCTGCGCTTCGCTCACCTGAGACCCGACAACCAACAACCCAGCCACCACGACGCCGATAAGCGTTAGGCGTCGTTCGACGAACAACAACTGCATCATGGCTCTCCTCGCGACCGCCCCGCGGGCGCCGACTGCGCGTCCGACCGGCCATACTCGGAGGTGAACGTGATCCGTTCAGTTCCCTTGGGCGGCACGAATGCAAACTCGCCGTCATTGAACTTCGACGTCAGCGTCCACTTCAACGTTGCCGCGTATTGTGGCAGCGCGGCATTGCTCGTGGTCGTGATGACGATCCGTTTAGGCAACGGCGTGTTGCCGCGTTGAATCCAGAGCTGCCAGTCGGCGCCCTTCTCGCGGAACGCGTACTGATCGGTATCTGAGCCGTCCACGTAGGCCGGACCGATGTACCGGGCCGACGTCAGGTCCTTCACGCCATCATTGGGCGTTCCCCAGAGGAACAGATCGACGAGCGGAAACTCGATCCCCAACCGCTTACTGGCACTGTCGAGTGTTTCATGAATGGTCGGCGGCGCCGGAACCGTTGCGTAGTAGTGCATCCGCGGCGCGAAGACCGTGAGCGACTTGCCGTCGTAAAAGATCTGGCGCTGTTTGCGATCGGTGCGGATGTCGGCACGGAGCATATTGGGAACGCGAACCAAATACTGCACCGTGCCGGCAACCTGCACCTTTTCGTTATTGGCGGTGACTTCGTCACGCGTCGCGTTCGCGTCGACCTCGAATTGCTTCAACGAACGCAGATACGTGCCCATGCGTCGAAGCGCGTTCACGGCGTTCGTATCCACATTGTTGGTCGATGTCTGAGCGCTGACCGAGCCGGCGACGAGCGCGAGGCCCACCGCGAGCCCGAGTGCCCGGCTCCGGTAGCTCCACGTCATCTTGTTAGGCGGTAGCAGACTCATGACTCCTCCAAACCCGCGACGCTTCTCATTTGCCTGTGACGGCAAGGTGTCATCGCGCTGCGACGCGAGGCATTGGACCTTGGGACAACGGGTAGTCGGTGAACGGTGAAAAACCAGCTGCCCGTTCACCGATCACCGACCACCGATCATCGGCCACCGATCGGACCAAGGTCTAAGTGCCTCGCCTCCGCGCGGCCCAATACGCTCCGTGGAGTTCACACTCCTCTCGATCATCGTGTCGTTAGGTGTTTCACAGGAGGGAATCGATGTATCGCACAATTGCGCGATTCGCGCTCGCTGGGGGCCTGCTGAGCGCCTGCACGAACTCGACGCAGTACGTCTCGTCTTGGAAGGATCCGACGAGCCATTCCTTCCATCTGACGCACACACTGGCGGTGTTCATGACGACCGATGCCGGAATGCGCCGAATGGTAGAGGATCGACTGGCAGCTCGAATGCCCGGCGGCGTGCCGTCGTACCGGCTGATTCCTGACAATGAGATCAGCCAGATCGACTCCGTGCGATCTCGCATTGCCGGCGCCGGGTTCGACGGTGCCGTGGTCATGCGGCTCGTAGGCCAGGAAACGCAGCTCAACGTCACCGGCACGGACTTCTATGGCTACTGGGGTTACTGGGGCAGCGCCTACAACCCGGTGTACTACTCGACCTCCACGTTCTACACGATGGAGACGACCCTGTATTCGATGCGGGACGACAAGCTCGTATGGATGGGCCGAAGTCAGACCGTCGATCCGAAAAACGCGAACAAGCTCGCGGATTATTCCGTGAACTTCGCCGTCAACAACATGCGTAAAGACGGATTCATTCCGTGACTATCGTATCGCTCGTTCAAGGCGGTCTCGTAGCGAGTATCGTCCTGACCGTCATCGCCGTCGGGCTCGCCGCCTCACCTGGCGACGCGACGTCGCTCTTTCGCGCACCCGGCCAGCTGCTTCGGTCGCTTTCGGCGATGATGTTCATCGTTCCGATCTTCGCGATCGTCATCGCGCGCGCGTTCGAGCTCGAGCCCGCGGTGAAGATCGCGCTTGGCGCCCTTTCCATTTCTCCCGTCCCGCCGCTCTGGCCGAACCGATCGCGGAATGCCGGCGGGAACGCGACCTACACGGTGGGCTTACTCGTCGCCACCGCGGTTCTCTCGATCTTCATCGTGCCGCTGAGCCTCGATGTGTTTCAGATCATCTTCGATGTGCCGCTCGTCATCTCGCAGTTCCGGGTGGCCGAGCTCGCGCTCGGGACTGTGGTCATCCCCGTCCTCATTGGCATTGGCGTCAAGCGCTTTGCGACGCGTTTCGCCTACCGGGCCGTCGTTCCTTTGCGACGATTCGCGACGGCACTCCTCGTCGTGAGCGTCGCACCTGTGCTGTTCACCGCGTGGCCGTCGATGACTAGCCTGGTTGGGGACGGTACGCTGCTGACGATGATCGCTTTCGTCGTCGTCGGCCTGGTTGCCGGCCACGTCCTCGGCGGGCCGCCGTCCGAGGACCGCACCGTGCTCGCGCTCGCAAGCGCGGCTCGGCACCCGGGCATCGCCCTCGTCATCGCGCAGGCGAATTTTCCGACGCAGAAGTTGATACCGGCCGCCATTCTGCTGTACCTGCTCGTGAGCTTTGCGACCACGACGTTGTATGTGCGCTGGTCTCGTCGACACATTCGGCACGAGCACCGTCCGCTCATGGCGTTGCGGTAACTTCCAGTGTTCGACAGCTCGCGGCGCGCGATGGCGCCAGCGATCGCCGCCGCCGCCGCGTGCATTTCGTTAGGTGCCGCGCGCGCGCAGAGCACCCAGCAGCAACTCTGGAACGAGATCGATACGTACTGGACGCTCCCGAATCGGGATTGGCGGCTGTATGCCTTCGCGTCGATGACACGCGCCGAGGAAGCCAACACGCTCGAGCCGTCCGTCTCCGCCAACATCGATTACGTGCCGCTCTCGTGGGGCTTCCTTCGAACCGGCTACCGGTACATCTGGTCGATCACGAGCACGCCGTACGACGAGAAGCGCTGGTTGTTCGAGGCGACGATTCCCGCGACCACGGGACGATTGCGCTTTCGCAATCGCACGGAGGTCGAGCTGCGTTGGCTGTTCGGCGTCCCATCGCAGCGCTACCGTGACCGCCTGCGAATCGAGCGCGATGTGGATGTTCGGTGGCTTCGTCGATTCGTGCCGTATGCGACGTACGAGCTGTATTACGACACACGATACCACGCGTTGTCGCGCAGCGGCTATCGCCTTGGAGCAGCGATCACCTTCACGCCTAACGTGGGCCTGGAGGTCACGGATCTGCGGCAGGACAATCGCTTCGGGTCACCGCGCCATGTGGACGCACTGACGGCGACGGCGGTATTCCATTTCGATCTTCTTCAGAAGACATCGCCACCGCGTACCACCGACGGAGAGCGCGACCGTTAGTTGTCGGTTTGGGAAGTAAGAAGGTCTTGCCGCAAAAACGACCGCGCAGGGGAGAGCGCGGTATCGTCACGCACTCATCCCCCACGCACCGGCGAGTCACGGTGCACCTCCGCGTCAGCACCGGCTGTCGTTCATCTGGCCTTCTATTGCTGTGCGCCCTTGCTCGCCATCACGCGAACCGAGACTCGGCGATTCATCGCGCGTCCGGTGAGGCTCTGATTGCTGCCGACAGGATTGGCTTCGCCGAAGCCAGTCGGGTTGATGATGCGGCGGAGCGGGATGCCCTTCTCGTCGATGAGATAGCGCACCACGGCGTCCGCTCGCTTCGTGCTGAGCTGCAGATTGTACGGCGACGTGCCTTCGCTGTCGGCGTAGCCGCGCACCTCGATTACGTAGCCGCTCATACCGCCGAGACGGTTGACCATGTCATCGAGGACGCTCTTCTGCGGCGCCGAAAGCTGATAGACGTCGGTGGGGAAGTTCACCGTCGTGTAATACTTCTGCTCGAATTTGTCCAGGTTCGTCACGCGCGCGTTCACGTGACTGATGCTGTCGGCCAGCCGCGTTTTGATGGCCTCGATACTATCCTTGTTCGCCTCGACCTGGGCGCGCACGACTTCCCCACCCACGTTGATCTGCTGCGCGACCTTCATCGAGCGCGTCGAGAAGTGAATCTCGTCGGCGATCAACGTTCCATCAGCCGAACCGCGTCCTTCGACCTGCAACATGAGCCCGGGCAGAAGCGCCGTGGTATCGCGTTTCTTGCGACTCATTTTGAACAGACCGCTCGGCGTCGAGATCCTGGTCTCATCCGTGAGCAGAACCGTGTGCGTGGCAACGTCTCCCTCACGAACGCGGAGCTTGTCACCCTGTCGGTCGACAAGAATGCCAGAGATCTTGGCCTTCTGGCCCTCGGCGTGAACGACTACGGGCGGCAAAGGTTGCGGCTCTTGCGCAGACGCCGGCAGCCCGAACGCCAGCGTCGCCAGAAGGATCGGTGTGAGATAGGAGCGCACCGAAGCTGAAACCGTCGGTACTCGCGTGTTCATCGAAGCCTCCATGAGAACTGCTTACACGCGAAAAGCTCTCGTTGGACGGAAAGCGCCGACATTGGACCAATGGACATACTTGGTCAGCGGATCACCGGAAATTGCCGACTCGCCACGCATCGTACGCCAAAGGTCCACTCGTGTCACTCAGGCGTGGAGACCTAGCCTGCGGGCATGCGCAAATTTCTCGTCGCGCTCGTGGCGTTCGCCGTCACGAGTAGCGAGCTTGGCGCGCAGGATCCGACTCCGGGTGTCGATCTCCCGACGGACGCGCGCTCTCCGATCACGACCCGGGCGGGCGGCTTTGTCGGACTCCCGGTCATCCGGTCGACGCCGACGTTTGGGTTTGGCCTCGGCGCCGTCGGTGCGTTTCTCTTTCAGCTCGACACAGTGTCGCCGCAATCCGTGGTCGGTGTTGGAGGCGCTTACAGCGATACGCAAAGCTGGATTTTCGCGGGCGGCGGCCGCGTGTACTTCGAGAACGGTGCGCGCGATGGCGCGGCTGGGTTCACGTTTTTCAATCTGCGATACGATTTCTTCGGCGTCGGCTTCGGCGACGGCAAAGCAGACCAGTCGGTGCCGATCACGCAGAGCGGCGATGCGCAAATGATCAACTTCACCGGGCGACTCATCGGCCCGCTGTTCGTCGGACCACAACTCTTCCACCGCGGCGTCGCGACATCGCTCCGTGACACCTCCGCTGCGCAGAACGTCCTTGCCCTGGCGAAAACGGACCAGAATTACAACATCAATGCGATTGGCGTGCTCACGGCGTACGACTCGCGAAACCGCTCCGAATCCCCGAACCATGGTACATATGGCGAACTGGATGCCATGTTCGCGCGCAGCTGGATCGGCACGGACAACTCCTACAACTGGTATCGCGGCTGGATCAATCAGTACGTGGACCTGACTTCGATCAAGAGCGTGCTCGCGTTCAGGTTGACAGGCTGCAGCGTGGATCGAAACGCTCCCGTTTGGGAGCTCTGTCTTTACGGGATCGACCCCGACCTTCGCGGTTACGTGGCAGGTCGCTATCGCGACCGGACGATGTTCACGACCCAGGGCGAGATCCGCGTGCCGCTCTTCGACCGATTCAGTGCGTTGGCCTTCGCCGGCATCGGCACGATCGCGAGCTCATTCTCGGCAATCGCGATGGATCAGCTCCTGCCATCCAGCGGCGTGGGAGCGCACTATCTCGTGTCCGAGTCGTACCATCTGAACGTCGGTGCGGAAGTCGCCTGGGGCATCAACGGCCCAACGTTCTATCTTCGTCTCGGCGACGCCTACTGACGGCGATTTGTACGGGCGTCATTGCCAAGCCGCCGGACGCTGCCACGCGGGACGAGCGTGCCAACCATGACGCGACCGACGACGAGCGCCAATGCGACGAATCCGCGGAGCACGTAGTCAGCTGAAACCGCATTCATCAAGACTCTCATCGGTGCCTCCGGCCGGCGGAAAGAAAGGGCTCAACCTCGAGCTGATGAGATGATTACTCGTCACGCCGTCGCGCCCGACATTGGACCATGGGCAGTGGTCGGTGGTGGGTGGCCGGTGAACGGTGATCACCGTTCACCGGCCACCTACGTTACCGCGGAACGAGAATGAGATCGGCGGAGCGCGGCAGGAATGACGGCAGCAGCGTGCGCGAGCAGGGATCCGGCGGCTGGTGACTGGTGTCGAGCAGGAACGCGTTCACGATCACGGCCACGCAGGGTGCTGTCATCAATCGCGCATACGCGAGGTGTCCGACACCCGGGAACAGCACGCGATATCCACGTGATAGCGTTCGCGACGCTTCCTCGGCCATGTCCGGAGGCGTTTGCGCATCGTACTCCGACGAGAGAAGCAAGGTGGGCACGTCAGTCGTGACCGGCGCAATTGCGTCGGGGCCGCCGAACGGAATCCCAAGCGCTTCACACACGCCCCGGCCGCCCGCCTGCAGCACACCCGATGGAATGTCGCCACACAGCATGATGTGATAGATCACCGGATAGTTCGGTCCGGCAGTGCGCGCGATCGCGGTCTCGTGGACGACATGCAACACGAGCTCCGGTGAAATCGGGCGCCTCACGGTATCGCCGCGCGCCAGCTCTTCGAGCACCTGCGGCAGTGCGCGCGTGTAATCGGTGCCCGCGTACGCGCCGATGGCGCTCAACAGGTCACGGCCGCGAAGATCCAGGTCGTACCACCCGCTGGTCGGGAGGTGCACGACGATGTGCACGGGCGGTGCATCGGTTCTATTGAGGTTGTCCGCATAACGACGCAGCTCGCGATACTCCGACTGACAGGTCGCGCTCTGCTCACAGTCGTCCACGAGGCGCGTGGCCACGGCACGCCGGCGATCATCGACGACGGAAGGATCGAACGAATCGTTGCGCTGTGGGGGAGCAACACCGTCGAGCACCGCGGCTTCGACCATCGACGGGTACACGCGCATGATCTCGAGCGCGACCCGTGTTCCGTATGAAGTGCCGAACAGCATCATCTTCTCGTAGCCGAGCGCGTGAACCACGTCGCGCGCGTCGTCGATGATGTGCAGTGTCGTATAGTTGGCGGGCTCGATGCCGTGGCTCCTGAGCCGCGACGCAACGTTGCGAGCCGAGTCGAGCAGCGCCTCGATCGATTCATCGCGCGTGGCACGCCAGCGGTAAGTGAGCATTCCAAGATCGGTACCGCCACCGCTCTCGCTGCCGATGCCGCGCTGATTGTAGACGATGATCGGACGCTCGCGCAGCATCAGCTGTCCGACTGGCGTCGGGAGGAAGATGTCGGTGACGATGTCGATCGCCGGCTCGCCGGGGCCACCGGCAAGAAACACCAACGGCGATTTCGCGTGGGCGGTGGGCGCCTGATAGATCACGACCGGAAGGACGACTGGTGCCAGTTTCCGGTCTGGATGCTCGCGGTCCTGCGGCACGGTCACCGTGCCGCAGCGCACCCAGGACGTGTCGATATTACTGGCTGCTCTGATGTGCGCAGAGCACTGGCCGGCAACGAACACCGGATCGCCGCTGGCCGACTGTCTGGAGACGAAGCCCATCGCTGAAGTCGCGAACGACCCGATCATCCACGCACGGCCGATCGCGGCCAATCGAAATTGTGCTGCGCTCATCCTGCCCCCCACGACACCACGAAGCCACCACGCCTTGCCGCCTTCGAAGCGGCAACTGCGTACGAGCGTTTCGATGGATGATCGTCGGAGGCGTCAACCGCGCTCCATTGGCCCTAGAGCCCACGCGCGCTTGACGTTCAAGCGCGGTCGCCTAACGAGTAAGCGCTCCTATTGCCCTTTCGTCCCGGGCGCGCCACGCACCGGCATCGCGGAGAGTATCGCTTCGATCTCGTCGAAGCCGACCGGCTTCAGCAAATAGTGATCGAAGCCCGCGGCCGCAATCTGCGTCTCGAGTTCGGCGTCGTGTCGGCCCGTCATCGCGACGAGCACGAGCCCGTCGAGACGCGGCTCGGCGCGCAGCAACCCGGCGACGGCCAAGCCATCGTCCGGTCCGTTGAGGCTGATGTCCAGCAGAACGACCGCGGGCTGGAACTCGACGGCGATGTCGACAATGCCCTGCGCCGTGTAGGTGGTCGCGACGACGTGGCCGGCAATCCGCAGCAATTGCGCGATCGCCTGAGTCGCGGGCACGTAATCATCGACGACGAGGACGCGAAGCACGCTACGCTGCTCGTTACGCACTCAGGTCGGGGTTGCGCACTGCGTATTGAATGAGCTCGGCGGTACTGCGCAGACCGAGAGACTCCATCATCTCGTACTTGTGGCTCTCGACGGTGCGCGGCGAGAGATGCAGGATCGCCGCAATCTCCTTCATGCGCTTGCCCTCGGCAATGAGACGCAACACCTGACGCTGCCGGACGGTTGGGCGCGGGCTGCGATGTACGACACCATCGAGCGATGCAATCTCGTCCCGCGAGATGAGCGGCGTGAGGTATGCGCGCCCGGCGAGCACCTCGCGGATGGCGGTGATGAGCTCCTCTCCAGCGGAGTTCTTCAGGACATAGCCCCATGCGCCGAGGCGAAATGCTTCCGTGACGAGGTTTGCGTCGGCGTGCATCGTGAGGACGATTACGCGCGATGGCAGATTCATTGCCGCCAGACGACGGAGGACGCCTAACGCATCGAGACCCGGCATCGCCAGGTCGGAAACGATGATGTCCGCGCGCAGGCGCCCGGCGGCCTCGACGAGGGAGGGCCCGTCCGGTACACTACCGACGAGGTCGAATTCATCCTTGAGCAGGCTGCGTAGCCCGTCCGCGACAATGATGTGGTCATCCGCCAAGAGAAGCGTCGGACGGTCCATGATTGCTCCTGTTGGGAACACGCAGGAAGATGCGGGTGCCGTGGCCCGGCGCCGTGTCCACGTGCACGAATCCACCGACGATGCGGGCGCGCTCATCCATGCTCGTTAGGCCGAGTCCGCCGCGACGCCGCGCGACCGGCTCGTCGAACCCCTGGCCTTCGTCCTCGACCTTGAGCTCGAGCGCCCCTTCGCTGGAACGCAGCGTAACCTGTGCCGTGCCGGCGCCCGAGTGTCGAGCGGCGTTACGCAGCGCCTCCTGCGTCACCCGGTAAACGCAGAGCGCCACATCGTCGGGTACGTCGACATCCACGTCGCGCTTGACCGACAGCGCGGCACGCATCGTCTCACCCCTGGTATACTGCGCGCACAACTCCCGCATCGCCGGCACGAGTCCGGCGTGACGAAGCGCCGCCGGATGCAGCTCGTGAGAGAGCGCCCGGATGCTGTCGGCGGCATGCATCGCCTGGCGCTGTAGCGCGGCGATTTCCTCGCGGAGCGGATCGTCGTTAGGAAGGCGGCGCTTGAGGGCGCTGAGTCCGATTCCCAGCGCAGCGAGTTGCTGGTTGACGTCATCATGCAGCTCGCGGGCGATGCGCGTGCGCTCCTCCTCGGTTGCGGACAACAACCGCCCGGCGAGATTGCGGATCTGCACCAGACTCTGGTTGAGCGCATGCTGACTCGCGGCCAGCGCGCGCGACGTACCCTCGCGATCCTGAACCACGGCCGAGAGGCACATCACCGGGATGGCGATCGCCAACAGCTCGAACTGCACCGCGGGGACAATCTCGTTCGGACCGTGCCCCTGATGAATGCCGTGTCGGAATGCCATGAACGTCGTGAGATACGCGAGCGCCAGAAGCAGCGTCCCGGTCATCGTGAGCCCAAAACGCACCGCGGCCCAAACGACGAAAATCAGCGGCACATACGCAACGGTCGCGCTGTCGATCGATTCCACAGGATGAACGAAGGCGAAGAGACTCGTTCCGACCAACCCGACGAGCAGGATCGTGGCCTCGTGCCAACGCGACGTCACCTGAGCACGCAATGCTGCGCGACTGCTCGTCAGCAGCGCCACCACGGCGGGCACGAAGATGACGTTCGTCAGCACGTTCGCTCGCGCCCGCGTCGAGAAGGCGAGCCAGTAGTTGTCGCTCCACTTCGTGAACACCGTGAGCCCCGCGTCCGCAAAGGAGACGAGGATCGTCGGCAGCGCAGCGCTGAGCACGAGGAAGCCAATCATGCGCTTCAGTCCCTCGATACGCACCTCGTTCGGGGAGATCATCCGCCAGACGGTCGCGCCCAGCATTGCGTCCGTGCAGTTGGTCAGGTAGATCAGCGACATTGTGCCGAGTGGCGCGTGACTCTGCCAGCCCACCAGCAGTTGAGCAGGAAGAGAGGCGAACAACAACGTCGCCCATCGCCGTGGCGGGTTCACGATGCAGACCGCCAGGAGAATCGAGTTGGGCAGCCACAGCACCGACTGTGGCACCTGTGGCCCCTGGAGCAGGAACCCGACGCGGGCGCCAACGTAGTAGCTCAGCGCAACGAAGAGTGCACGACGAAGGCGGAGCATCGCTCGGCGACGACCCGACGACACGACAGTTGGTGTTTCGACGGAGAGCCGCGTGAGCGACGCCGGGCGCAGAGAAGTGCCTAACCGCTTCGCTGCCTGCTCCGCCTGGGCATCCAGTTGCATCAATGATGACCCTCGGACAAACTGCTCACCGCTACGCCGGGGAGGCAAGGCACTCGAACCTCGTCGTCTCTGCGATTGTACCGCGCGATTCGCGGCTTCTCAACCCGTATTTTTCCGGAGTAGCCGGTACCGAGCGGTCACCCGTAAGATCTCGCCTCGGCGCCAACATGGCACGTCACTCGAGAAACATCCAGATGATGCCAAGCGCGGCTCCGATCAGCGCAATCAGCGTGAGCCACTCGACGAGCCGCCGCTGAGACTGAAAGTCGCCGTTGTCGATCGCTCGCTCGACCCGCCGGTAGCGATGCAGCGCCAGCATCATCCACAGGCAGCCGAACAGAACCATCCCCAAACCGATCTGCGAGGTGCTCCGTAAGAGAATGAGCCGGCGCGAACGATCCGCTTGCTCGTTCTCGAAGAGAAACCGACTGAAACGATTCATCGTGATGCCGAGACTTATTACGGCGATCGCGGTCCTCATGTAGGCGAGGTGCGTTCGCTCGTTCGCAAGGTGCTCGGCATTGTGATAGTGGCTGATGGAGAGTAGTTCGCGGCGATCGGGAGCGGGCGCGACGGCGCGTTCCTGACCCCCTGTCACCGCGCTCATGAGAATTCTCCAATCGAGCGTCGCGGCTTCGAGGCTCGGAGCGGAGGCCGGAAATGACTCGGTTCCGTCAGCTCCCCAGTACCCACGTGCTCCTCACTACCCCTCGCTTTCCCCATCCCCGGAGTGGCGGCCAGCCCGACGAGCGCGATCCAGCTGAGTGGGTCGCCGTCCGTTTCTCCCCATGGCTCGTCGCGGGACAACGACCAACGCAAGCCACAACGATGAAATTGAAAGCGATGACTGCGTTCCCCGGTAATACGGAGCACTCCATCACCCCGCAGGATGCTATCAGGCAGTGCGTCGACCCACGAACGGAACGATCGGGCATCGACACTGCCGCGCGTGGTCAGCAGCCACGCACGGTAATCGTCGGCATGACGCGGCTGGACGATCCGATTGTGCCGAGCCTCGGACTCGATCGAAAATCCGGGCGACCATTCGCCATGGATGGCGTGTACGGGCGCGTGTCCGATGCTCGCGCCCAGTATCATGGCCGTCGGCACGAGACAGTGCTCACTCTCGATCAATCGTGCCCGAGCGCTCCGCTGCAGGACCCACCGACGGACGAGAGGACGCAGCGCTGGCTTGAGCAGATCTACCTTATTGAGGACGAGCAGCTCGGCCTGCTGCAG
>Ga0070717_10001215_pt1 | contig 17486 bp, 19 predicted proteins | sample LARL113metaG_FD_71366 | JGI IMG/M metagenome (GOLD analysis project Ga0070717, IMG submission 71366) | Corn, switchgrass and miscanthus rhizosphere microbial communities from Kellogg Biological Station, Michigan, USA - LAR L11-3 metaG | ecosystem: Host-associated > Plants > Roots > Rhizosphere ... | reverse complement strand
TCCGACATTTACCTAACTAAAAGTGAGGTATATGTCAGAGTACCAGAAATAGAGTCGCACGCTGATAAACAGGGGCTTCCATCCGTTGCCGGGACCTCAGAATGCGCCGGATCCAGGTACTATGGCCCCGACCATGCTCACGGTCTCGCCAATGGCCGCTGTCGTGATCCTCGTGGTCCCAATGTCCTTCGTGAAATTGCCAACCTCGCGATAGTGGTCGTAGAGTGCGGGTGCGTCCAGTACGCCGATTGAAATGGCGGACGCTCCCAATGTCCCCGGACCCACTTGTAATGGTGACCCGATTGGGCTCAGTAGCCTTCGATCCAAACGAAGCCCGCGCTGGGAGGGTGTGTGAAGGCCAACCATCATTCCGAAATAAACCAGGACCAGATGCCACACGCGACCGCTGGCCAAAGCCTGAATGACCGAGTATTGACGGTGTCCCAATTAATCAAAAGCCATCTCCAACTGCAGCCAATGAATGTGGTCCAAAATGAAGCCAGAAATCGAAGCCCTCACAATCGTCGTAACAGGCGTAATGAAAAGGGCGAAGCCCCGTGCCTGTTCTCTTCGCGGCAACCAATATGTCAGATACAAGACGATTCCAGGGAAGTATCCTGCTTCAGCGAGGCCGAGAAGAAATCGCACAATGTACAGCTGGTGGACAGGTGCACGACGCCGCTGAGTGTCGCCACTATGTCCCAGCTAATCAGGACCAGGTAACTGGACGACCTTGACCGACCCTAACCAATGAGAATCAACAACACGATTTTCCTAAGCTATTTGCTCTGTCCTTACAAAGCAAAGCTCCTGCTCAGCAATCAACCGGCATCCACAACTTGCACAACTGAGTATCAAATTATGCTGGACGACATTGCCCATCGCTACAAATCGGCGATAGCAGAGGTAGCGCTGTCTCAGGTCGTTCCCAAGGGCGAAATCTTGCACGCTCCTGTAGGCGGCCCTTGCCTGCTTGGCGACGGGCCATCGCTTATCTTGGACACCAGTATAGAAATCGGCAACTTCGAGTTCCACTTTGATGCCGTAAAGCGATCTACACGCGCACATACCGCAAGTACAACCCACTATGAGCCTGTCCTATTCCATCACGGCGACGCGGTGCCAGTCTCACAGCAACTTCTCCTTGCGTTCGGTGGCTATGTGCTCGGTCAGGCTCAGGGGTGGTATCCGACCACCGGAATCATTGTCCACGGTCCAGAGTGCTCGCTGCGCTCCATATTCCTGACTCCCAAATATCCCAAAGTCGAAATCATCGCAGCAGTGCTCACTGCGCTCGCGACCAAAGACCAGCAGATGCAACTGCTCCTCAACAGCAATTGCGGTACCTGCGTGTTTCAATCCCGATGCCTTGCACAGGCAAAGGCGGAAGACAACTTGACACTTCTAAGCAGAATGACCGAGAAGACGGTCAAGCAATACGCCCGCAAAGGAATCTTCACTACAACTCAGCTTTCCTACACATTCCACCCCAAACGCCAGTCGAAAAGGGCGAAGGCTTGTGGCCGCCCTCACAGTTTCGCCCTGCAGGCATTGGCCATCCGCGAGCAGAAAGTCTACATCTTGGCTCCACCAGCACTGCCGTCAACTCAAACGCGCATCTTTGTTGATATGGAGGGGAGTCCAGACGGCTCGTTTGTTTACCTGATCGGCCTTCTTGTCCAGCAAGGGGACAAAGAGCAATCGTACTCATTCTGGGCTGACTGCCGGGAGGAAGAGACGAAAGTATTTGAACTATTCGTCGAGACTCTTTCACAATTCCAGAACGGCCATGTTTTTTACTACGGTTCTTATGAGCCTCGCGTTTTCAAGCGCATCGCGCGGAATTTCGGCCCGGCTTTGTCCTGGCGTCTCAACAGGCAGTGCACCAATGTCCTTTCCACGCTGTACGCAAAGGTCTATTTTCCGACGTATTCCAACAGCCTCAAAGATGTTGCGACGACACTGGGCTATGTCTGGCAGGTCCCGACGCCCTCCGGATTACAAACGGTCATCTGGCGACATGAATGGGAAGTCGCACATGATCCCGCTCTCAAAGCTGCTCTTCTTGGGTATAATCGCGACGACTGCCAAGCCTTGAAGCTGGTCACCGACTTCTTGTGCAACATCAGCTGCCCTGGTCCTTTTGCGTCTGCTCCAGGCTCTCTGCCCGAAGTTGTTGCGGTGGAGTCTCTGTTGGGCCAAGGGGAGAAATGCAAGGACGCCTGGGGAAAGAAGACCTCTGCGGTCGCCGATTTCGAGTCAATCATCAAGTGCGCGTATTTCGAGTACCAGAGAGCAAAAGTTTTCCTTCGCACCAATTCGAATTTTCGGGACATCCAGAGGCGGCAGAAACAAGAACGAAGAGCCGCCGTCCGTGTCAGCAAAGTGGTCTACTGTTACGCGCGAACGTGCCGCTTTTGCAAGGGACGCGATCTCGACCTCAATGAAGGCCGGTCGCAATCAAAGCTCTCCTTCGACCTCCGCATTTCACGTGCAAGCATCGCAGGAGTAGCAACTCGCTACCGCTGTCATTGGCACACTTGCCAACGATGCGGAAGGTCTTTTCTTCCGCGCACATATGTCCACAAACAAAGCCTGGGGCACAGTCTTGCCGCCTGGGCGATCCACCACACATCGCAAACCGGGTCACATTCGAGAATCTCGCAACGACGGCAAGAGAATGCTTCTCCTTGCCGATTGACTTCCGCAGGATCCACGATTTCAAGGCCCGACTTGCTCGATCCTATGCCCCTACTTGTAACGCCCTGCTCAGCAAGTTCGTGTCCGGCACACTGCTGCATGCAGACGAAACAACGATCAATCTGCAAAAGACCAAGAGCTACGTCTGGGTGTTTACGAACATGGAGGAGGTTGTGTTCGTCTTTAGGCCGGACAGGAATGCGTCCTTCTTGCACGATCTCCTGAAGGGTTTTCAAGGCGTGCTCGTTACGGACTTCTTCACGGGCTACGATTCGCTGGAATGTCCCCAACAGAAGTGCCTCGTGCACCTGATCCGGGACTTGAATGACGGGTTGTTGACGAATCCCTTTGAGGCAGGGTTAAGAACCATTTGCACTGAGTTTGGTCGGCTACTGAGAAACATAATTGCAACAATTGATCGCTTCGGGTTGAAGACAAAATATCTGAAAAAGCACAAGCTGGAGGTGGATGGATTCTTTGCCGAAATGATGGGGCAAGTGTTCGAATCGGACGTTGCGCGGGCACTAAGCAAGCGCATGGCAAAGTATAGGCGCGAACTCTTCACATTCCTCGATTACGACGGCATTCCCTGGAACAACAATAATGCCGAGCATGCGATCAAACACTTCGCAAAGTACCGCAGGCTGGTAAACGGGCGGGTCACCCAGTCCGGTGTGGAGGATTATCTGAAGCTCCTCAGCGTTTATGAGACGTGCCGGTACAAGGAAATTGGTTTTCTGAATTTCCTCTTGTCCAGGGGGCGTAATATCGACCGGTTTGCAGCGCAGAAGTAATCGCCATCTTGCAGTTCTCTCCGGTCTGGCCGCAGTGGAAATGTTCCGCAGATTTTGTAAGTGTTCCAGTACGCCCTCAACCTGCGCTGCTGCCCGGCTCCGGCGAAGGGTACATGAACCGATTGGTACCGACAAACCCTAGAGGGTCCAGGAATCCCTGCCACTTCCTGATTCCGGGTGCCATGCCCACTAATCGTTGCCTATCTGCCGTACAACGGCTTGGCGCTCCTCGGTCTCATCTTACCGGTCCGGTTGTGGCCACTCACCAACAATAAAGGGGATCTTTGCAATTATTACTCTCATGAAATTCACTTTGGACACACTCTTGTCCCCAGATCTTGTGCCCTGCTCTTCTGGGGTGTGCCTGAAAGTATTCGTTCCGCTCAGCGTAATAGCGGTCGATCGCCTCCTTTGCCGCTTCAACGGAACAATAATCGCTATTGTGTATGATTCCTCGAGCCATGCCGCTGAAAACCGATTCGATGACGTTGAGGAATTGGGCCCCTGCGGGTAGTGGGGCGGTTTTCACAACCGGATATCCTTCGGCGAGCGCGTTATCATTTCTCTGTTTGACATGCATGGTCAGATCCTGGGAAATGTGCCACGAGGCTGCGTCCCATGAGAGATATATGGTCGTGCAGTTGCGATACTGGATACGCAGTAGATCCATCATCTTGATCATCTCCTGGGTATTCTTCTTATTCGAGTAGAAGTGCGTCACCTGGTTACGGGAAAGTTCCAAAGCAGCCGTAATGATCAAAGAGCCTTTCGATTTCTGCTGCTGTGGCACCGTGTAGTCCTCCCCTGGAGCGACACGCTTCCGGCCTCCTCTCTTCTTCACGGCAAACGGACCGAATTCGTCGACCGAGAAGAAGGCTTCGTCACTTTTCAGTTCTGAGAGGATCTTTACGATCCTTTCGACCTTGGCCTGATAATTCGGGTCGCTACTGGTCAGCACGACGCGTGCCTTCCGCCACTTGAATCCTGCGTCCTCGATGATCGCGCTGATCAAATCACGTGAGATCGGCTGCCCCTCTTCGCGTAAAATCCTCTGCAGGTCGGTCATTCTCCACGTCGTTCGATTAATCCCGTGTACTGATGGCGGTGAGTGGAGTAGTGCAATGACGGCTTGTCTGATTCGATCGTCTTGAGACTTCCTACCGGCGTTCATTCTCTTGGCGAACAGCGCTACCGTAGATCCTTGGCGATATCGTTCCCAGTAACTGCGCTCTGACCTTCCAGAGAGATGGAGAAACGAACGAACCAGGGAACGCTCAATCCCTCGCTCGAGGGAGAGGACTGCCATCGCTTTCTTGCGCTGCGGCGATGGCCCGTTACGAATGCCTTTCAAGAGTTTGTCTAACTCGATGACGTGACCGAGTTCCTGTTGCAGTGTGGAGCGCGGGATCGCACCTTGTTGAACTGCCCTCATCCACTCAAAGGCTTCGTTTCGTCTGGTGTCCGGCTCGGTCCCGCGCAACGAGGCCACTAGGGCATAAAGGGCGGTCTTGCCGCTACTGTAACCCGCCTTCCGGACTTGGCGGAAGATCTCCAAAGAGGGCAGGTTAGGCTCCTTTTTAAGGATGTCGCTTATGATTTTTCGGGAGCCCTCGACGATGCTTGGCCTCCCGATTCGCCGCTTTCTTCTCTCGGCGGTGTCATTGAAATGATCAATTGGTGCCTCCCCTGCGATGCGCTCAACGGAGCTGGGTGAGATTCCCGTCAAACGGGCAACCTCGGTTCGTTTGTGACCGGCCTTGAGCAAGATTTCGACCTCGTGGCGCTTTAACAATCCCAACATCCTTTTTACCTCCGCTCGTGCCTCTGTGCTGGTCAAGTGAATCCGCACGTTCCCTGTCTTTCTTCCTTACAGTTATATGAGATCCTTCCATGATGTTTCCTTCTCAGGAGAGTGTCAGTGGGGTTGAAGTGTTTGGCAGACTGTTGGACTGAGCGGCGACGTTCTAGCCTGTGGCGGGGCGGTGCGACCCGCAAATTGGGAGAACCGTGCTTCCAGGAATTCGCCCAGCTTCGCGGTAAGCTTGAATTGCGGAATGAGATCCAGTTCCTTGAACGCCGAGGTGAAAGCGTTCGAGAGACTCCAGATCGTCCGCGGTCGGAATTGCTCGTACTTTGGCTCGATCCAGCCGAAAGTGTCGTGCCACAGATTGGCTGGGGTTGTAAAAAAGTCTGATAGACAGAGTTCTCGGTTGACAAATGTAGCTTCATGAAGCTACATTGTGGATATGAAGAGCGTGGGCCTTCGGGATTTGAAGAACCGGTTGAGCGAGTACGTTCGCGAAGTCCGGTCCGGCGAGGCCGTGTTGGTAACTGATCGCGGAGAAGTAGTCGCAGAGCTCATTCCGCCAGGACAGGGAGCTGATGAGAGAGGCGTGCCGTCGGCGCTGGTGGCACTTGCAAGGCGAGGCCAGTTGACGTTGGGTGTTTCAAACAACGCGGCGGCGTACCCAAAGCTCCCGCGGCTCATGAAGCGAAGTCATGCTGCTGAGCTCCTCGATCAGGAGCGTGGCGCACGGTGAACATTTATGCGGAATCCAGTGCCGTGCTAGCGTGGTTGCTTGGAGAAGAAAGTGGTCACTCAGTGCGTGAGGTGCTTCAGCACGCCGAACTCGTGATGGCCTCCGATCTTACGCTGGTTGAGTGTGATCGCGTGCTGATCCGCGCGGTCACGACCGGAGAAATCGATGAAGCCGTGGCGGCGGATCGCCGGGCGCACTTGAATGCCGCAGCTAGCCACTGGCACTTGTGGCGCGTCAGTTCGGACATTGTTGAACGCGCGAGGCATCCGTTTCCTGCCGAACCCATTCGGACACTTGATGCGATTCACTTGGCATCGGCATTGGCCGTTCGTTCGGCCGTCCCCGGGGTCGAGCTTCTGAGTCTTGATGACCGCATTCGCCGAGCCGCGAAGCAGCTTGGGTTCCATGTGCAACCCTGAGAGAGGCGACCCTCTCGGTATCTGAGCAACGCTCCTATCCGAATTGCTCGTGCATTGCTGCCGCGCCCAAAGCTCCTTTTATCGTGACATTGTGACGGGCGCGAAGTCTTCCGAAAATGCCATGGTCAAACGTACAGACACGCAGCAACCCTCTCTGCGTCAGCGTGCTCCCTGTTGCGATGCCAAAGGCTCGTCTCTCACCGTTTGAGTCCCTCGCGCGGCACCAGAGGGTCATTCGTTAGCGATCTTTCGTGTTGATCTGTTTCAGGGGAGAACCACGCCGAAGGACACCGTGTCCACTCCCAGCCCTCATTGGCCTCGATGAGTTCCGGCGCCCACGAGCAGCGTCACAATCACTGTCCCGCTGGCGGCTTTGTGCATACGTCGGAACATGTCAGAAATCAAGTCATCAGAAGGGCGGGGGTAGCATTGTGTACCGATTTCGAACGCATCCATTCGAGAACCAGTGAGTTATCATGTGGCCGTTCTCACGATTGCATCGTGCAGAACACGCGAGTTGCTTCCGTGCGGGCAGCAAGGAGAAAACTCGTGAAGCTCTTTAAGAAACCGAAGTCCAAGTTTTACTGGTACGACTTCACGGTGCGAGCCCGTCGGTACCGTGGGTCAACTCAGGAAACGAAGTCAGTCAGGGCGCTGAAAGCGGCAAGCCTGAAACTAGCTTCAGTGATGGAAAACACAGATCCATTCCCAAGCAAGCCCACTGCACTCGGTGAGTTTACTGAGCGCTTCCTGGCTTGGGTGGACAACGGCAGGCTGGAAGAGAAGACCAAAAAGTTCTACCGAAACGGCTGGCGGCTGCTGAAGGCGACACCTGTGTCAAATGCGCGAGTCGACCAGATCACAGGCGATTGTGCCGAGCAATTGAAATTTCCCGGCTCCGCCGCAAATGCCAACTGCGCTTTGCGGACATTGCGACGAATGCTTCACAAAGCGGAGGAGTGGAAAATGATCGGCCACGCTCCGAAAATCAAACTGATGAAGGAGCATGGGCGTCATCTTCGGCTTGACGATGAAGCGGAAAGGAAATTGCTCGAAGGAGCCAAGGCCTGCACCTGGCGGAGACGAACCTTTGAACTCTTCCGCGACATCGTGATCTTGATGCGAGATACCGGGATGAGAAACCAAAGGGAACTTTACCGCATGCGCATAGAAAATCTCGATTGGGAAAATCGCTTGATCTTTGTGCCGGACAGCAAGACTCCGGAAGGACGACGACTTGTTCCGATGAGCCGTCGCGTCTTCGAGCTTTTGCGTGCACGGTGCGGCACAAGGACGGAAGGCTGGGTGTTTCCGTCCAAGCGTCCTGCTTCGGGTCACGTGTGCTCGATAGATCGACTGTTTCGGCAGGCGCGGCAGCAAGCCGGTCTTCCGAAAGAACTGGTCCTTTATTGTGCCCGCCATGACTACGGCACTCGGGTTCTTATGCGAACCGGGAACCTGGCTGCCGTCATGAGGACAATGGGCCATCGAGACGTAAAGACTGCAATGCATTATCAGCATCCCGAATTAGAAGTCGTTCGCGCTGCGCTCGATTACGGCATGCCGAAAGACATTGCTGAAATGCGGGGATAGCGAAAACGGGTTACGGCACCTTTTGCGCCACACCCGAGAAACACTAACCTCGGCAAGTCATTGACAAATCTGGCGAATGTGGCTGAGCACAAGCCGCTCGCAGTCTAATCGGCCGTAATTCGACGTCAGCATCGTTCAACGTCAAATGGCTGAGGTTCTCAACAACTTACCACGGTTGTGTTTTTCAGGTGTGACGCGGAATGTGCCGAAGCTTCATTCCGTTGACACACTGGTTTCATTACTTTCGACTACGGCACCGTAGTCGAGTGCCGCACGCACGAGCTCCAGTTCAGGATGCTGGTAATGCATTGCAGTTCGCACATCTCGGTGCCCCATCGTCCGCATGACCGCCGCAAGATTGCCTGTCCGCGCCAGTACTCGTGTACCGTAGTCGACAACACAAGTTCTTTTGGAAGTCCGGCTTCATTTCGGGCTTGCCGAAACAGATTACAGATTGAGTTCAGGTGTCCGGAAGCGGAGCGCTTAGAAGGAAACACCCAACCCTCAGTCGATCTTGAGGTGCCGCATGGAGTTCCGGGATGACCACATACGCTCGATCAGTAGCTAGGATCATCGCCACACTGTCCAGGAATTTGGTGACAGATCCTCTGGCTTCAGCTCCACCCGTCGGCAAGTACTTCTCTGATTTTCTTTGAATGCACAAGCGTCACAGGTCATGCGCCCGCCTTTCCTTAAGGGAGAGGGACACGGAACAGGTTGCGCTGCACGGTCATCCGCACGAACGCATAGGTCTCGGGAGTCTTGCCCTGGCAATCGAACTCGTCAAGCATTACGGCTCCAGTTAGTTTGGCGATCTCGCTCTCTGACTGGAGTCCAGTTTCGGGTATCCCAGGCAACGCTCGCCCAGGCGGCAGTGGAATCCGGTAGGCCTTGTGACTCTCAATTGGATCTTCGGTTACCGACAATCTGATGTACATTGATCTCATGTTGCTAGACCATCGGACAAAGACATCAGTTGAGCCGAACCCGCCGGCGGTTATGAGGTGAATAGAGGCGTCTTGGTGAAGTGAAATAGCTGCTGTGCTCGAGCCCTGCATTCCCGCTAGCTTGAGTGCCAGCCACTGGCCGTCGGGAGAAATGCCTTCGAGGACTGCAACCGGTTGCGCGATGACTTTCCGCAGCCCGCTCCCATCTTCGCGGACGCGATAAGCATAAGGATAATTCCCTTCGACCCCGCGAAAGAAGATTTCGCCCGAAGGTCCAAATAGAGGATTATCTCCTTCCACGTTGGGGATCTGCCGAGGCGGCACTGTGCGGTCCAACGGCGCCAGCCAGAGGCGATGTTTGCCTTGACCATCAAGCGCTGTTACGACAACCTGGCTGCTATCCGGCGAGATGTCGTACGTGAAATCGGGCAGTCCCACTATGGCAAGGCCTGGGAGCAGCGGCTGCACCTGCCCCGAATCAAGATCCACCACCCGCAATTCAGACGCCTCAGCAGTATGGGAAGCGCCGTTAAGGACTCGGTAGCATAACCGCTTGCCATCAGGAGTAAATTTCGGGTCGTAGCTGAAACCCTGGAGCGATACCTGCCGCTTGCCAGTGGAATCGCGCACCCAGACTGAACTTTGCCTTGACCCGACAGCGGTGATGAAAGAGCGGCCGTCAGGCGCCACCGCATTGCCCTCCTCTTCCGTTGGGCCGGCTGTAATTTGCTCCGCGCGCCCATCTGGGAAGCTCTGACGCCAGATGTGGAATGTACCGCTGGCGCCAGAGGTGAAATACATCCATTTGCCATCCGGTGACCAGGCCGCGAATGTGCAAGGGCCTGGTGCAGGGCCTATCAGCCGAGGTGGCGAACTGCCATCCAGTGACACCAGCTTGCAGGGAAGCCACACAGCATAGTCCATCTCAACCACAAGCGCCCACTTGCCATCCGGTGAGGGAAAAGAGCGGTGCGCCATGCCGCGGTCGCTGGCAGGCAAATATACCTCGTGTTCTCCGGCTCGACTCTCGTCCGCAGCGAAGATTCCCATATGAAGCTTGTTGTCCCGGATCTCCGAAAACAAGACCTTACGTCCCCGCCAAACCAACCCCGATGCATTTGGTAACCACAGTTGCGGTTGCCCGCCCAGCACAGGAAATACCCAGGTATCCCAGTGCGCGTTAGAGTCAGCCGTTGTGTACGCGATACGGCTGCCATCAGGGGAAAATACCGGACTCATTTTTAGAAACCCGTTCCGTGTAAGCTGTACAGGCTCACCATCGGGCAGCATCTTGACGTAAATCTGCCCGGGACCAGCGAATGTGGAGGGACCGCGTACAAAGGTGATCATGCGGCCATCCGGCGACAAAGCCGGTTGCGTCACGGAATCTGAAAGGCTTGTCAGCTGCACCCAAGTGGAGGGATCAACCGGGATCTTCGGAGGGCTTAGCAGTTTGAAGATACCGAAAGCGGCAAGCAACAGCATTAAGACAACAGTGGCTCCCGACCACAACAACACTGGGGAAAGGCGAGTTGTTTGGCGGGCAGCCGCCGCGCTGGCCGGTAATCCTCCCGAATCCGACAACGCCTCCAGCGCAAAAGCCAGGTCCGAGGCTGACTGGAATCGTTGCTCCGGATTCTTCTCCAAACAACGGTGTACAACTCGGTGCAGTGCTGGAGGGATGTTCGGCGTGATCTGCGAAATGCCAGGAGGATCTTCGTTCAAGATCGCGCTCATCGTTTCTGCCGATGTCGGCTTTTGGAAGGCACGTCTTCCTGTCAGCATTTCATAAAGGATTGCACCGAACGCGAAAATGTCGGCGCGATGATCGGCGACTTTGCAGCTGACCTGCTCGGGGGCCATGTATCCGACGGTGCCCATCACCACGCCGGGGTCCGTCCCTGTGCTAGCTGTCAGTGTGCCTTGCCCGGAGGTGACCTGCGCTTGGGTCAGCTTCGCCAGGCCGAAGTCCAAAATCTTGACGCGTCCGTCTTTTGTTACGAACAGGTTCTCGGGCTTGAGATCACGGTGTACGATGCCTTTTTCGTGTGCTGCTGCCAGTCCACGCGCGGTCTGGACTGCGACGTCGACCGCCTTGCGGAATGGCATCGGACCCCGCAGCAGTTGTTCCCGCAAAGTGCTGCCTTCCAGCAGCTCGGAAACCAGATATGGAGCACCCTCGTACGTTCCCATCTGGTACACAGCAAGAATGTTGGGATGATTGAGCGCTGCTGCGGCCCGCGCCTCCTGCTCGAAGCGCCGCAACCGATCAGGATCCTGTGATAAGTAGCCGGGCAGAACTTTGATCGCAACGTCACGCCCTAGCCGCGTGTCCCGCGCGCGGTAGACTTCGCCCATCCCGCCGGACCCGAGGAGTCCTTTAACTTCGTAGTCTCCCAACTTTGTTCCGGGCGTGAGCGTGACGCGCAAAGCTGATGTTTGCAGAAAGCCGGAGCGCGCCTCATCACTTGAGGAAAGCAAGCGCTCGATTTCTCGCCGCAGGGCGTGATCCGTAGAACAAACGCGATCGAGAAATGCAGGTCGTTCTTCCGGCTTGAGCTCCAGCGCGTCCGCCAGCACTTCTCTCGCTTGTTGCCATTGCTCAGGCTTCATGACGATCGGACCTACTAATCTCGTCGTATAGCCAAACTTTCGCTGTCGTCCAATGTCTTTTCACCGTCGCAGCCGACATTCCCAAAACCTGTGAAGTTTCCTCGATGGAGAGACCACCAAAGAATCTCAGCTCGACAATTCGGCTTTGTTGCGGATCGAGCTTAGCGAGTTCTTGCAATGCGTCATCGAGCGCTATCAGATCCAGGTTTCGGCTCTTGGGGAGTGCATCTGCGACGTCAAGTGTCAGCTTGTAGCCCCCATCCCGTTTCGCCGCATTTCGGCGGCGCGCGTACTGGACGAGAATCTCCCGCATCAGGCGAGCGCAAATCGCGAAGAAATGCGCGCGGTTTTCGAGTTCGCTCGGGGGCTCCTTCATCAAGCAGAGGTACGCTTCGTGCACGAGAGCCGTGGTCTGCAAAGTATGGTCGGGACGTTCTCGACGAAGGTAATAGTGCGCTAGGCGGCGGAGCTCGTTATAAACCAAAGGTACCAAACGACGCAGAGACTCCTCGTCACCGGCCCGCCATTGGGCCAGGAGCTCGCTGACAGGCTGGGAGGTGGTCCCTGGCACAAAGCCGCCTCGCGAACGGGAGTTCGTTGAAGGAAAGATATCACCTTGGTGGACCAAGTCAACACCTTGTAAAACAGACACTTGCCTCATCTGTTGGCCTCGTCTGGTTTCAGGCGCGACATTTCTTACATGGCGAGTGAGCCAATTCTGCTCTGAATTGCACATTAACAGATAGAGCGACACCGAGTAACTGGGACAGCGTGCATGAAAGATTTCGCTGGACCTCTCCGGCGCGAAGGAGGACATATGAGGGCTATGAAAAGGTGGTGGATGTTTTGGAGATTGTCGATAACGGCGGTGGTTTTGCTGTGCCTTAACACAGCGGTTGCGCAAGTGCAATATAGCATCACTGACCTTGGAACTCTCGGCGGCGCAAACAGCATTCCGATCTGGATCACCAACACCGGAGACGTAATCGGAATTTCCGATACCGGCCAATCCGACAGTTTCGGCAATCCGATTGATCATGCATTCCGCTGGAGCAAGGGAGTTATGCAGGATCTCGGCACCAAGGGCGACGTCGACAGCGTTGGCTTGGGTGGAAACGACCTGGGAGCCGTGGTCGGAAATAACTACTACAACATCAACCACGCTTTGCTGTGGTACAAGGGCTCAGTCGCCGACCTGGGCACACTTGTTGGTCCAAGTGGGTTCAGTTCGGCGCAGCAAATCAACAGCGCGTCACAAATCGTCGGTGGTTCGGCAGCCGCGGACGGAACATTCCACGCGGTCCTTTGGAATCACGGCGGGATCAGCGACCTCGGTACCTTCGGAGTGCCGCACTTACAGCTTTGCAAATGGGATCAATGATCTCGGGCAAGTTGTAGGCGGAGCAGAACCAACAAATGTATCCAATCCCATCCTGGGATTCCCGCCGTTTCATGCGACGCTCTGGAACAATGGGCTAATCAAAGATCTCGGCGCAGGACCTGAAGGAAGCATTGGCAGCGCCGCTTTCAACATCAACAACAAGAGTCAGGTGGTTGGAAGAACCGCACCGCCCGATCCGGTTGAAGGGGCGGTTGCGCATGCCTTTCTGTGGGAATCGGGAGTGATGCACGACCTTGGAGTCCCAGCCGGCCTGGGAGACGACAACAGCGAGGCCAACTCGTTAAACGACAACGGTCAGGTCGTTGGCGATTCGGGTGTGGGATTCATTGAATCCTACGCGCCAGACCATGCGCTCTTGTGGGAGAACGGTGGATGGACCGACCTCAATACTTTAATTCCGTCCAACACAGGTTATTACCTCATTGTGGCGTTTGATGTGAACGCACGCGGACAAATCGTTGTGTGCGCCGTGAACGTGAGCACTGGGAATATTCATGCTGCCCTGCTTTCTCCTCAACCTTTGAATATCAACGGCTCTGGTAGCTTGGCTGGACTACCCCACAGAGTCGCACCGACGTTAGCCGAGAATGCGCAACAAATTCTAATGCGTGCGAGAGCAATGAAATCACGAATCGGCAAGACCTCTCACTGAGTTCGTACCTCCAATTCGATTTCCCAGGCGCGACCGCACGCGCAATCTTGGGGGAGCGTGAGCCCGTGTAGCGTGACGCTCGGGAAACGACACGCACACGGGTTCTTTTTGTTTTAGGAAATTTTCTCAGCGCCGTGAGCCAATTCTGCTCTGATTTGCACATTACCAGGTAGAGACTGAGCACGACCAGGCGAACAATTAAGGAGATTTCCAATGCAAAAACATCGGCTCTGTCGTTTCTCGACGTACGCAATCGGGCTGCTGCTCCTGCTTGTGGCCGCGGCGCAAGCACAGTCCTTCAACTATGCTTCCGTCGATTTCCCCAACGCAATCCGCACACGTGCTTGGGGTATCAACCCAGGCGGCGTCATCGTCGGCGATTACCTCGACACCTTAGGCACATCGCACGGCTTTCTTCTTGCTCGAGGACAGTACATCACGGTTGATGTCCCGGGGTCTGTCATCGAAGTCGCGGGCACACTGCCGACCCAACTTCGAGGCATCAGTCCCGGCGGGGACATCGTCGGAGTTTACTTCGCCCCGCCGGGTTCGTCAGCTGGCTGCACCGTGGCGCTTTCGCCGCCTTGCATTAAAGGTTTTCTCTTGCAGCGGGGGGAATTTTCGACAGTCTTGTTTCCAGGCCACGAGGGGTCGATCCCTCAGCGAATCACTCCAATGGGTACCATCTACGCGTGCTATCACGATACTGACTTGATGGAAACAATGTTCGGATTTGCTCGTACCGCAAGCGGGATATTCACCAGCATCGATGTACCTGCCTCGATGCACACTGGCGCGACGCCCGATGGCAAGATCGTCGTTGGCCTGTACAGTGACTTAACAATGATGCCGCCTCTCACTCACGGTTACGTCATGCAAAACGGAAATTTCGAATCATTCGATGTTCCCGGCAGCACGTTCACATAAGCGTGGGACATCAACCCTGCTGGCAACATCGTCGGTGATTTCAGAGACAAGGCTGGTATGTTCCGCGGCTTCTTGCGAACTGCCAGCGGATACACTTCTATTGACTTTCCTGCTGCGATCGCCAGCCACGCATTCGGCCGTCCCCGGTAATGGTGTGGTCGGCATCCACGTGGTTCCGTTCGGAATCCGCAATTGGCGAGAGTTCACGGCTGGCAAGATACGAATCCGGAAGGAGCAATCGTCGGGATATACACAGATGCGAACGGAAGGACGCACGGATTTTTGCGGCTCCATCTGGCAGTAATTAGCACGTTAGGGTGGAGGGCAATCGCCCAGTCCTTTTCGAACGTTCCAGTCCGTAATTGACGAACGCTCAAGAACTAGCAGCCGCCTGTGGACGCTGCCCGTTCACGGAGGTGCAAAATGAAGAGAAGTGTTCCATGTCAAGTCTGTCTAGCACTGGTTCTCACGTCCTTAGCGATAGCCCAAGACTCCATGGACAAGCGCATGACCAACGAGGATGTCATCACCATGGTGCACCTAGGCTTGTTGGAAGATGTGATCACCGCGAAGATTCGCAGCATGAACGCAGCTGATCCGAGCTCGCTTGGGTTCGACACCAGCGTTGACGGGCTGAAGGCGCTCAAGGCCGCGAACGTGCCGGATGCGGTCATTCGAATCATGATCAATCCTGCTCCCGCCCAGCCGACTGTAATTACGCAAGCGGCGCCGATGACGCTCGATCCCAACTTGCCTCCGCCCGAAGTTGGCGTTTATTGGAGGGACGGAACCCGGTTCGTGCGAATCGAAGGCCAGGCGCTGAGCAATGCGAAGATCGGCGGCAAAGCTGCTAGCATGTTCAGCTATGGCTTTCACGGCCGGCACTGGGATGCCACGCTGGAGGGCCCAACCGCAAGCCACGTTATTCGAGATCGTGGAGCGGTCTTCTATATCTACGTCCCCGACGGGGGGAACTCCTCAGATTATTCGCTGCTCAAGCTAAACAAGAATTCCAGATCGGCAGCCTTGCTGAGAAGATGGGCGGCAAGAAGGCGGGTGTGAAATCCGACAAAGAGATTTCGTTTGCAGCCGAACACGTTGGGATTCGAACCTACCGGGTGACGTTTAATCAGGACCTCAAGCCGGGAGAGTATGCCTTCTTTATGGCGGCAGGCCAGCAGGTGGCGCGACAGAAGGGCGCAGCGGCACGGGCGGCGCGGGCACGGGGCGATTTTACGATTTCAGACTGCCGGGGTGAGATGAACACTAAGAGCTTTTGAGAGCATATTGATCCTCGTTGTCGTCATAACGAAGGGAATTGCGAGACTCTGGCAACGAGCTGAAGGTGTGCCCTGATTGTGCCGCCAGTTCGGTTCGCTTTGAAGAAAAAGGCCTGTATTCTCAACCTACAGTTCAAGTGCTTCCGTGCGGGCCTGGCATCTGGGCAAGTTGTTGACGTACCAGCCGGTCTGCAGCCCGGAAACGCCTTAGGCTGGATTATCGGCCGTCAGCAGGAGCGGCGAATCTGGGGCAAACTATGCGACACTGGCGCACCGGCTCCTGCTGCGCACAGAAATCGCAGGAGTGCCATTTGTAAGTAAAGCCGCCGTGTCTCAACTGTAAGAATTCTCTGCTGCATGCTTAGTGGCGGCTATTTCCTTGAAGAGCAAGACTCCGATTTCGCTATCCGGCTGCAGCAATTCCTTGGCAACCTGCAGCCCGTCCAACTTCCGAGGTGGGTCGCTGTTTAGCTCTCTTGAGCCTATCCGCAGAGCGTCTTCACTGAGCGGCGGCAGCAGGTTGGAAGGGATGCTGCTTTTTATAGACAATCCCGTCACGATTTGCCGCTTAAACGTTATGTGGGGTTGAGTACTCTTCTCCAGCTCGGCCAAATCAATCTTTAGGTCGCGGTAGTCCCGCACTGCAGCAGTTCGGGTTCGTCCGACTTGAATTTCTGAAATAGCTCCGACGCGAACTCATTAAGCTTTTCTGGGGGTAGCGTGGTAGGGAGCTGTTCTACGATGCCATTTGTGAGTTTGAGGGATTCTTGCATTCTGTTGATGTCTCTGCGGGCCGTGTCTGCCTCTCGCTTCACACTGACGAGATCGGACCGCAGTTCACCAACGATCTGGTCTGTCTCCTTAAGGCGTGCCCGTGCATCGGATATTTCCTCTGCTCTGGAATTTTTCGCAGAATCAACCTGAGCAGTCAGTTCAGCAACTTTCGAACGAAGTTCAGCTAGTTCCTTATTCTCGGCCCGTTTGCGGCGTGCGGCTTTGTTGCTCTGGGCACGTTCCTGTTGGCGCACTTCGTAATCGAGAATGATCCTGATCAGATTCGCTTTGAACTTTTGATCATTCGTCGTTGCCAAAATCTCAACGGCTGACTTCAATGCGGCCTCGGACCATCTATTAATTCGCCCCATCGTGCATCCAGTTCCGCCGGTGTTGGGTTGTGCAGCAACTTGAGATCGACCAATCGCGGCGACGGCAAGGAAAGGAACTTTTTTACCTCAGCTTGAACGGAGATGTGATGTCCGTTGAGATGAAGGCGGGATCGAGCGCGCAGACCGGAGCACCCAGAGCCTTATTTAAATCCCCACTCCAGGTAGACTCCTACGTGAGCTTATGGGACGTCTCGGCGGATGGGGAAAGATTCCTATTTGGCGAAGCAGTTGGAGAAAGTACTAAGTCGGTCACAGTAGTGCTCAATTGGCTGGCTGAGGTAAAGCAGTAACGAATTCCTCGGCGTGATAATCCAGGAAGCTTACTAATATAAAAAGCCCCGATGGCCAGTCGGTGCTTTTGGGTTTGTCGCTTTCGCTTCGGGCTATTCGCGGCGGCTTCCCGTGTCCGTCTTGCCCGCCGCAGAATCTTTCATGGGCGCTTGGCGCTATCGC